>X431_Quagga__coassemble_180_pt1 | contig 12289 bp, 7 predicted proteins | sample X431_Quagga__metabat2_high_PE_003 | metagenome-assembled genome bin X431_Quagga | reverse complement strand
GGTACCGCATTACCTATCTGTTTGTATTGGTCGGAAACTGTTCCCGCAAACTACGAACGGCACCGGACAGTTTGAATACGAGCATATTCGCGAACGGTCAGGGGACGGGTTTCTGTTGGATGGCAACGTTCGGTTTGTTTCTGAGCTGGTGCACAAGTGAGGGTAAGAGAAGGTTCGTCCATTGAGAGACGACGAGCCATACCTGTTTTACCGCCACCAAGATAGAAACTCGCACCCATAAATTCTTTGGCTACATCTTCTGGCAAATCGCGCCAATCACCGCCTTCAGGAACCATCGAAAGCACCCTGCGTTTCTTCTCGGGATAGGTCTGTCCTTCCGATTCAGGAACATCCTTCTTATATAGTTTACCCTTGAAAAAGGCATCTCTAAGGGTCATGATTCTTTTGTATGGTGCTGGCCAATGAAACTCAACATAGGGAGCAATATCGTTGCGAATGGCAACCAGTATAAGACGTTCCCTCTTTTGTGGGACTTGATACATGACCGCCTTCAGCACACGAGGCTCAACCAACGTATAACCCAATTCGGCAATAGCATTGCGAATAATTTCAAGAGTTTTTCCGTCATCATGTGAAAGGAGACCTTTCACATTCTCTCCCATAAAAACTTTTGGCTGTATTTCTCTAACGGCACGTGCAAGTTCAAAAAACAGAGTCCCTCTAGTATCGTTCAACCCTCCCTTCTTTCCAGCATAGGAAAAAGCCTGACAGGGAAATCCTCCTGAAACAAAATCCACAAGGCCTCTTAAAGGGGTAAAGTCAACTTTGTGCACATCACCTTCCAGCACGTTCCAATCGGAACGATTCAATCGCAAGGTTTCAGAAGCCATTGGGTTAATCTCATTCAGAAGAACGTGTCGGAATCCTGCGAAGTGCATACCCAAAGCCAATCCACCTGCACCTGCAAACAACTCCAGCGATGTGAAATCGCGGAGAGGTGTAACCTGCATTTCTTCTTTCCACTTGCTGTTTAGCATCATCTGAACTGGTTCCACATCGGTCAATTCCTCCATATAGAAACCCATCTTGCCATTGTGTGAGTGAAAGGGGTACATTCCCGTTTCGCCCCACCGTTGTGTTGTGGCGATGGATGTGCCAAGTAGGTCAGCTAAATTAGATGTAGATAAAAAAGTTCTCATTCTTAGAAATTGTCAAATCCATCGTAAGTCTTAAATGCAAGCAGATAAAGGCTCTTCATTATGTTCGGAGAGATAGCAGCCAGTTCGGAGAAAACCGTATTCTGATTTGTTGCACTTCCCAGTTCTTTGATAACATCGTCAAGAATCGACGGAAGAGCTTTGCATAGTTTTGCAAATGCCAAAGGGTCACCAAATACAATTTCATAGAACTTATCAATCGAGACACGACGGATATGGTCGTTATTGAATTGTTCTTTGTCAACTGTTACTACCCATGTTTTATTCTGTGATCTTGTTGCAATAACCTCTACAAGCATACATGTTGCATGACTGTCGCGAACAATTTTGTTTTGCATCTTCATATAAGTCTTTTGAGATGCTGCAGAATTCATCGTATTATGCTTGTTCTTTATCTCTACAAAAATATGCTTTCCCTCGTTAACAACATCAAAACCTTGATCGGGTACAATCCAACCATTACTAGCATAACAGAAAAGATTCTGATGGAAGTAACCAATATGATTGTTGTTGGTTTTATCCATTTGGCGAATACATTCAGATGCTACGACCTCTTCCATTGTCCTACCATAAACCTTAGCATCGAAGGTCAACTTGATTGGGTCAATAATATTCTTGTTAAATTCTTTCAGGTCGATGCTTGCACTATACTGCTGAACAGTTTCTTTAACATGATTAAAGATGTCCTTATCCGAGATAAAACCCAACTTATACTTTCTCATATTTGTTACTTTTATAGTTAAAAAAAAGGCAACACCATACGGCGTCCAAAGGAAGAGCAATTACCTTCGGTGACGGTGCTACATTTCGGCAAAGCAAGCGAGCTTGCTCAGCGCTCGACTTCCGCACCGTTTCCATCACCGCATAGTTGTGCTGCCTGTAGGTATCTTTCGTTTAGCATTCGTTTTCTAGTCTTTTATGGATTGAAAAACAATAACGCAAAAATATTAAAAAAAACATTTCAATACTCTTCCCAGTTCCCATAATTATCAACAACGGGGACGGAGAGTGCCAGCCAGGTTCGGCTGGCACTGGGGTTGGGGGATTGGAAAGCTGCCATAACATGGCAGCATACACAGCAGTGAGCCGAGCTGCCAGGATAGAGGGCTGCAATGGTATTGCAGAACTCGCAACGGGAATGGGATGGGGCTGAATTGGTATTACAGTACACACAACGGGGACGGGAGGAGTGAACCAACATTGGGCTGTTGAAAAAACAAGTCTGAACCAGCTATTTATCAAATATATATCGTGTACTTTTACAGAAACAAATACCCATTTAAGAAATGAGGCAACGCACTGTAATTCTTTTATTTGCATTATCACTAACCGCACCGTCGGTTACCCTTTACGCACAGAAAGAGAACAACTGGCAGCGACGCGAAGTCAGCTACCAGCAGGCCCACGATCTTTTTGCCAAGGAAAAATATGCCGCCGCGCAACAACTATTCGACCAGCTGGCCACACAGCGTCGTGGTCTGGCAGCACAGACGGCTGACGATGCCGCCTACTATGCCGCCGTATGCTCGAACAAGCTGGGCAACGACGATGCGGAATACCGTCTGCTGCAGTTCCTCAAGCAGCACCCACAGAGTCTGCATACCAATATGGCCCATGTGCAGCTGGGCAACTATTACTACCGTCGCAGCAAATACAAAGAGGCACTGCAGTACTACAGCAAGGTGGACAAACACGAGATAGAATACGGCTACCGCAGTGAGTATGATTTCAAGACCGCCTACTGCCTTTTCGTCGCCGAGGAGTTCCGCAAGGCGAAGCCGCTGTTTGCCGAGTTGATCGACGGCCAGTCGAAATACCGCAATCCGGCCCGCTACTACTATGCCCACATCCAATATATGGATGGCGAGTACGAGCAGGCGCTGCGCAATTTCCAGGCTTTGAAAAAAGACAAGAACTTCGCTCGACTGGTGCCCAGCTACGAGGCACGCCTCTATTTCTATTTGGGACGCTACGACGACCTGCTGCAGATGGCTGACCCACTGATTGAGGACCCCGACATGTACCGTCGCGACGAGATAGCACAGATGGTGGCGGAGGTTCACTACAACCGTGGTCACTACGGAGAAGCCCTCCCCTACTACCACACCGCCATGCAGCTGTCGCCCCTGCCCCAGGCCGACGCCAACGCCAAGGTCTGCACCCCGCAGGACAACTACTACCAGATGGGTTACTGCTACTACATGACCCAGCAGTACGACTCGGCAGAGAGCTATCTGCTGCGGAAGACCGTCTGTGAGGACAGCATTGCCCAGAACGCCCTCTACACGCTGGCCGACATTTACCTCAAAAAGGGCGACAAAGATGCGGCACGCAGCATGTTCCTGCAAGCCTCACGCATGGATTTCAACAAGAACATCAAAGAGGATGCCCTGTTCAACTATGCCAAACTGTCGTGCGAGTTGAACAAGAACCCCTACAATGAGTCGATACGTTCGTTCCAAGACTACCTGGCCTCTTACCCCAATACCACGCACCGCAAAGAGATACAGGAGATTCTCGCTTCGCTCTACCTCACCACACGCAACTACAAGGACGCGCTCACGCTGATTGAAGGCATCGACGACCGCAGTGTGGCCCTGAACCGCGCCTACCAAAATATCGTGCTCAACCGTGGCATCGAGATTTTCAACACCGGCAACGAGGAAGAGGCCGCCAACTACTTCAAGAAAGCCGCCCAGTTGAACGTGGACCCGCGTGTCACCGCCGACGCCAACTACCTGTGGGCGGAAGCGCTGTACCGTCAGGGTAAATATGAGAGTGCCGCCCGAACGATGGACAAATTCCTACTGAGCAGCCACGCCCGCCAGTCGGCCTACTATCCGCAGGGTCTCTACACCCAAGGCTACCTCTCGATGCAGGCCAAGCAGTACGGCCACGCTGAAGAGTATTTCCAACAGTTCCTCAAAGTGAGCGGCAAAGCCTCGGAGCACCAGCGCATGGATGCCCACAACCGTTTGGGCGACTGCAACTTTATCCGTTCACGCTACGAGAATGCCATTGCACAATACAACAAGGTAATCGACACACGCGACAAAGACGCCGACTACGCCACCTACCAGAAGGCCCTGGCCTACGGTGCGCTGGGCAATGTAAGTCAGAAACTCAACAACCTGAACTACATCTTTGAACGCTACAACGGATCGACCTATTCGTCGAAAGCACAGCTCGAGATTGCCAAAACCTATCTCGCCTGCGACAACAACGACATGGCGCTACTCTACTACAATAACTTCATCCGCGACTATCCCAACAGCGCCTATGTCAAAGAGGCACTGCTCGACATGGGTATCATCTATTACAATGATTCGCGCTACGACGAGGCACTGACCACCTTCGACCGACTGCTGACACAGTACAGCGGCACCCGCGAGAGCCGCAGCGCGCTGGCCACCATCAAGGACATCTATATCAAGCAGAACCGCGTGGAGGAATACTTCACCTATGTGCGTCGCACCACGCAGATGACCATCACATCGGTCGAGGAAGACAGCATCACCTATGCCGCCGCCGAGGACCGCTATATGGAAGGTCAATATGAGGTGGCTGCCACCGCGCTGGAAAACTACATCAAACGTTTCCCCAAAGGACTCTCGGTGCTGCAGGCGCATTACTACGCCGCCGATGCAGAGTTCCGTCTCGGACGCAACGAACAAGCACTGCCCCACTTCGAATATGTGGCCAAAGCCGCCAAGAACCAATACAGCGAGAGCGCCCAATACAATGGTGCCAACATCGCCTACAACCAGAACGAGTTTGAGCGCTCGGCCACCCTCTACCGTATGCTGGCCGAAGGCGCCGAAAGCGACGAGGCGCGCAACAACGGTCTGCAGGGTCTGCTGCGCTGCCAGACCAAACTTGCCGACCACGAGGCGCTGCGACGCACGGCACACAATATCTTGCTGCTGCCCAAGGTGCCCGCCAGTCTGACCGACGACGCGACCGTGGCATTGGCTCGCGACTACTACGAGACACATCTGTACGACTCGGCCGACCACTACTTCCAGCAGCTTGCCCGAAGCACCGCCAACGGCGAATACAAGGGCGAAGCCCTCTACCACCGCGCTGACATCCGCTACCAGAAAGCGATACAACTGGACGAAGGTTCAGCGCGCAAGGCGGCGTTGATCGAGGCGGAACAGGTGATCGAGGCCTTGGTCGAAAACCCGTCGAGCGACTATTACCTGGCCAAATCGTTCATCCTTTGGGCCGACATTTACTATGCCCGCGGCAACAACCTGCAGGCCAAGCAGACGTTGCAGAGCATCATTGAGAACTACGACGGTGCCGACCTGGTGACGCTGGCGCAACAACGACTTGACGCCATTATCGCCGCCGAGACGCCCGCTGCGCCGACCGAGACCCCTGAAGAGACGGTCATCGAAATCGACAACAGTGAATCCAATGAATCCGTGACCGGTGAATAGTGATTCGGCAACACGTCAAAATCCATTATTAGACCATTAAGTCCCAATAGACCAATATGAAACAACGAAGCTTTTTAGTTTTAAGTTTTTCCCTATTCGTTTCTCTCGTTCCGGCACGGGCGCAGCAGGACACGCTCTATAACGAGAATGTGATTGTCACCGGCACCTACAAGCCCGAGATAGAATTCATGCCCAAGGTACTGGTCGCCCCCACCGTGGCAGACACGCTGATACCGCTGCGACACAATTTCGAATACCCCCTGCGTCCCGAACGACTGACCGCACTCTTCGACCCATCGCGCATCAAGGCGGCACGTATCATCGCCGAGCCCAAAAGTAAGCTGTACCACAACTACCTGCGTCTTGGCGTGGGCAACTACTGGTCGCCGCTGCTGGAGTATTCCTTCAACTCCACCGCCGACCGCCGCTTCATCTACGGCGCACAGCTCTCGCACCATTCGTCGTGGGGTTCCATCGGCGACAAAGACACGCCGGAAAAATATTACGGAGGCAACCACTATTCGCAGACCGGTGTCGACCTTTTCGGTCGCTATAACCTGAGCAGCCGTCACCAGCTGTATGGGTCGCTGCACTACGACAATGACTTCAACACCTTCTACGGCTACAACGACACCACGCTCAGCCGCTACGAGAACAACCGCCACGGTCTGCCTGCCAACTATGAGGCCGACTGGCGTGACAGCATCAAGAACACCTACCTCGGCAGCGTCTACAACTACCTGCATTTCTGCGGCGGCTTCCACAGCCTGCCCAACAGCAGGTCGCCGTGGAACTACGACGCCCACCTTTCGGTGGCCGACCTGATCGGCTCACAGGGTCACAATGAGCTGGGCATCGAGTTGGGCGGCACCGTGTCGCGGAGCTTGGACCTGAGAAACATCAAAGAAATCCAGTCGCCCAGCATCGCCCTGCGGCTGAATTGGTACCAGTATCGCCATGTACTGGATCTGCAGCATCTGCCTATTGGCTACACCCCTTCGGCAACCGAGGTCACCAATGAGACCCGCAACCGCACATTGGTCAATATCACCCCCTACGCCACGATGAAGCTGGCCATGATGAATGTGCATCTGGGTGCCACGCTGTCCATCAACCAGTACACCAAGCCCAAAGACCCACAGGCCTACCTGCTGCCCGACATTACTGTGAGCCGTCATTTCGCCGACGAGAGTCTTTCGCTCACCCTTGGCGCACAGGGCACCAACACACCCAACACCTGGAACGAGATGCGACTGGCCAACCCCTGGGCGCTGGGCACAGACGATGTGCGTTCCATGCGGCACTACACCTATTATCTTGCAGCACACTATAAGTTCGTCAAACGTCTGCACCTCGACGCCAAAGTCTCCTACAACCTCTACCACGACTTTATGACCTACGAGTTGGACAGCCGTTTCAGCCTGAATAATGTGTTCCGTCCTAAATACGAGTCGTTCAGCCAGATGGTTGTCAGCGCCGACCTCACCTTTGTCAACGACGAGATGATCAGCATCACGCTGGGTGGCGACTATTACAAAGGAGCCGGCCTCGACGAAGACCCGCTGCCGGGACTCTACCACCCTGCGTTTGACATCCACCTGGTGACGCACGTCAACTACAACGACCAGTGGATCATCCATTTCCAAGCACTGCTGCTCGACAAGATGAACGCCGCCTATGCCTACGATGCCACGGCGATGAAGTACAAAATCACCGAGACGGTGCCCCTGCGCTACAACTTCAACGCCGAGGTGGAGTACCGCCACAACCGCGCACTCAGCTTCTTCCTGAGACTTGAAAACATCGCCTGCCAGCGTTACCAATACTGGCTCAACTACCCCAGCCAGAAACTGCGCTGCACGCTGGGTGCGACGTATACCTTTTAATTAAGCGTTGAGCTTTGGACCAATAAGACCAATATGAAAACCAGAAGCTTTTTAGTTTTTAGTTTTTACCTTTTCGTTTTCCTCCTTCCGGCGAAAGCGCAGCGGCACAATACCACGCTCGAAGGTGTATTTGCCGATGGCGCGGGACGCAAGGCCATGCTCTACGGCTATGCCGACCCGCTGTCGCAGCGCTCCATACTGCTTGACAGCACAACCATCGACAGCAGCGACCACCTGCAGCTGTCGTTCTATGCCAACTACCCCCGGCTTATCGTACTGCAGATCGAAAGCTACAGCCAATCGTTCTACGTTGAACCGGGACGCACCTACCACATGCACCTCGACCAGTTTGACTGGGCACAGGACGAGCGACGCAATGTCTTCCTCGACCCCGTGGCGCTACCCATCCGTTTCACTGAACTGCCCGACGACGAGCTGAACCTCTCCATCGCCGAATTCGACCGGCTGTGCGACAGCGTCATCATGCAGCACCGACTCTATTTCGACCAGCGCTACCGTCCCGACCGCAGTTATTTCGACACGCTGCGCCGCGCCGTCACCAACACCCGTTTCGCCAACAAATCGGTCTTCTTCCAACGTTACTGCACCTATAAGCTGGCACAGCTCGAGCTGCAGCTGCGCATCAACCGTCGCGAGAAGCTCTACGACAAATATGTCGCCGACCAAGCCATACCCTACTACGACGAGAACTTCATGCAGTTCTTCTACACCCTCTTCGACCACAGCATCACCACAGGCAGCCGCTACATCAGCACGTCGGAACTCGCACTGGCACTTGCCTCCCGCAATGCCGCCGTATTCCTCAACCTGCTGGGCCACCACCCACTGCTGCGCAACGAGCGGGTACGCGAACTGGCGGCCATCCAGGCGCTCCACGAGATGTACTACCTGCCGCAGTACTATTCCACGGAAGAGGTACTGATCATGTTCAACAGCCTGGCCTCCACCACCAAGTTTGACGAACACCGCACGCTAATAGAAAACATCCTTGTAGCACAAGAGCCGCAACCCGCGGCAGTCGCCGACCTGATGGCGATGGAGCTGCCCGACGAGCACCACACACTGCACCGGCTCGACAGCCTGCTGGGAAAATGGATATACGTGGCCTTTGTGCGTGTCGATGACCCCAACTCGGTAGGCGAGCTGCAGACGATGGCCCATTTCCAAGACACCATCTTCCGCACCGTCCCCGACAGTGTGGCATTCCTCAGCATCGTATGCGACCGTGAGCCACAAAAGATGTACCATTTCTTGCACAACAACCAGCACAGTACCCGATACAACTGGCTGTTTCTGCATTTCAACGCCCACTACGACCTGCTGTATCGCTTGGGTGTCGTCACTTATCCCTCGTTTATCCTCATTGCCCCTGACGGCACACTGGCTTCCGACGCAGCCCCCTGGCCCGCCACCGGTTATCTGCTCCGCGCACCTTGGTGGCCCAAACAGGAAGAACCGACGCGGAGAATCTACGAATTTAGGTAAGCGCCTTACAATCACATTTGCCTCATTGCTTGCAGCGCTGCAGAAGCGGCGTCGAGCAACGGCTGTGTTGACACTTCGCTGCCCACGGCGTGACGCATCCAGTGCTGCGGCGTCAGACGGCCTGCGGGATAGATACGCTCAATCTCGGCGGCAACAGACTTGCCTTTCAGCTGCTGCTCCAACTGGAACTGGATGATATGGCCGTAAGGGTAATTAGCCAGATAGAGCGGCGAGTCAATCATGTGGCTGTAGATGGCCAGAATGGGCGAATCCGGCTCGCCCAGGTATGGAGCGTAATATTTGTTCCAAACTTCCTGTGCCGTGCGTATGACCTGCTCCTTCAGCTGTTCCACGGTGGCATCGGGATGTTCGTAGAGCCAGCGCCAGCTGTACATATCCACAAGCGCCACACCCATAATCTCATAGCAGCCCCAGAAAATGTCGAGCGTCTCCATGGCCTCACGGGTAGGGTCGTTGTTCTTATAGCCCAGGAAATCGAGGTCGCGCGCTTGAAACACGAAAGCAAGCGCCTCGGTGAAAGCGGTGTTGGGCACACCCTTCATGATATAGTGGTCGACATCGTGGAGTGTGATGGTCTGCTCGACGTTGTGTCCGAACTCATGCACGGCGATGTTGTAGCCCTTGTAGTCCATACCCTCTTTGCCGATGCGGGTACGCAGACGGGCGTTGTCCGAGCGCATATTCGACTCCCAGGCATGGCCGGCGCCGCGTGACGGGTCGACGGTGATATGGGAGCAAATGAAATCGTTCTTCTCCTTGCTGAAACCCAGCTGGCTCAGGATGGATGGCATCCCTTTGGTGGCAAATGCCTCGCGGTTGGGATAAAGACGGCGGGTCTGTGCCGAGAGGTCGTCCTCGTTGAGCGAGCTGCGACTCTTGAAACCGTCATACCAGATATCGAAAGGTTCCAGTTTGCGACCCAAACGCTGCTCGATAAGTTTGGCCACTTCACCCACCTGCGGCGAGCTACAGAAGGCGTCGAACAGTTGCTCAATCTCGTCGAAACTCACCTCCATATCCTCGTCAAAGGCACGGGCGATGGCCGTGGGGTAACGCGGATTGTAGCGATCCAGTTGCTGCATGGCGTGGAAATTGCCGAGGAAATAGCGGTAGCGGGTATCGGGTTCGTGTTTGGCGTCGACTTGCTTGCCGCCTTCGATGACGGTATTGTCAAACGGGTTCCAATTGTACTCGGGGTTGTTGATGACACATTCGGGGATGCTCTGGTCGATGATGCGACGCATCACCTGGTAAATCATACGCTGTTTGGCCAGTCCCTCCTCACCCTCGTTGTAGTGGGTCTTCAACTCGTCGCGCAGTCCCCAGTGGGTAATCAGCGACAGGTCGGGGAAAAGGCGTTCACCCTTGTCGTTCAGCAGATGGCCCATCTGGATATTGTAGCTCGCAATATAGTTGTCGGCAGCCGAGAGTTGTGCCGACAGTGCCTGCTGGCACTCGGCGGGGACATGGGCGGTGAAGACGTCGCCCAAACGGGCGTAGGCCCACTGCTGGCGACTCCATCCGGCGCCCAGCGTATTCTTCTCCTCCAGTGTGTAGAAGGGGAAATTGAGCACCACGAAGAAGGCGATTATCTGCTGGAACATATCGTCGGTGAAATGTGCCGAGGAATTGTAGGCGCCAAACAGCTCGTCGAGCTTCGTCGGTTCGGGTCCGTCGACATGGATGGGCAAGTTCAGGTCGACATTCATCTTGTTGAAGCAGCCCAACAAACTCTCGAAGTCCTGTTCCAACTGAGCGGCCATACGGGCGCGCTCGTCGGGGTCAGCCACAAAATTTTCCATACAAAAAACTTCAAACTCTTCGGGAGTCCCGTCGGTCACAGTCCAGAAAGCCGCCGCCTGTTCCACGCCTCGCGCAACGCGATCTTCCACACCCTCGATACCGACGTACTTCTCACAGAGAGCTTTCACCGTTTTTTTTACGCAAGTCTGGTCGATGTTGCTCAAAATTGCATCCCGGTTTTTCTTACAGCCGGCAGCCAGGCATAACGTTGTCGCCGCCAGCAAAACTGTCATGAATAGTTTCATATCTATTGTTTTATCTATTAAGTATAACGCCCGACTCCACCAGATTGCTTATCGTCATCTGCAGCAGTAACTTGTGGGGAGACTGATAGCCACCCACCTTCGCCCGCTTCATCTTCAACTGCAGCGAAAGGTATTTGTCGAGAATCTCATCCATCGTTGCTTAAATGAGATGCGTCACCTTGATTTTCTTCCAACTATTGCTCAATCCCAGCTCGGCTAACGAGGTATCGCGCGTGACAAGCTCGCCTTTCTGCAAATTTGTGATAGCCTGTTTCAGCTCCTGCAACTGACTACCACTCACACCGAAGAGATCTTTCAGCACAGCGTCATTCTGCTGTTGCTGCCTCATAATCAACGGGTACTGTGCATTGGCATAGAAGTCGATGCTCTTGCTCTTGAAGTCCTCCATGTTCTGTGTAGCCAGGATAATACTCATACCCTTGTTGCGTCCCACCGCAATTAGGTTTTGCAGCGGTTTATTCTCGAACCCAAGCATATAGTGCGCCTCGTCGATGATGGTGAAGTGGCGTATCTCCACCCGCTCTTCGTTCGTCGCCTGTTTGGGCAGCTGCTCGTAGATATTGTTCAGCTTCGAGATGACGAAATAGACGATGGCTTTCGCGATGATGCCGTTCTTCTCAAACCGTCCGAGGTTGATGATGTTGCAGGTCCGCACCAGGTCAATCGTGTCCTCATCGGCAAAGATGTTGTTGTTCACAAGTTGGTTGAGCACCGACTTCACGCTGTCCATCTCGCCCTGTTTCTTTTCGGGCAGCAGACGGTTGTAGTGGTCGAATATCATCTTGAAGTTCACCGGCTTCATCTGGTTGGCCTTGTAGGCGTTCACGATGGCCTCGCTGAGCCTGTTGTCCATATTGGCGCTTATTTTCGCACCCGAAGCAATGGCCAGCAGCGCTGTCGCCATTGTGGTGGAATAGAGGTTCAACTCATTGACCGGTTTTCCCGTGAAATCTTTGAATGGCGTGAACGGCAGCGGATGCTCCATCGGATTGAGGATGGCCGATCTGTCGGTGTCGAAATGCGACAGCCACGCGGCATTGGAGGGATCGGAGAACTCACCTTTGTAGTCGAACAGTAGGAAGTTGACCGGATAGTGGGTGTCGCTCGATGCGGAGCGCATCTGTTGCAGCAGTACCGCTAGTAAATTGCTCTTGCCGCTACCCGTGGTGCCCGCCACCAATATT
>X431_Quagga__coassemble_167_pt1 | contig 13067 bp, 9 predicted proteins | sample X431_Quagga__metabat2_high_PE_003 | metagenome-assembled genome bin X431_Quagga | reverse complement strand
CGCAGGTCACCGTTGTCGGAGGCGATTACGGCACCAGCGAGCCGCTCGTTATCGGCCCCACGCTGGTCTTCGCCACCTATACCGGGTCGGGGGCCGACAACTGGGGCACCACCGCCACCTACGACTCCTACAAGAACACCTACACCGCCGGATTGGTCTTCAACATCGGCTATCCCGTCTCCGTGGGAGCCTACAGCGACAACTTCAGCGGCAATGCCGATATCGGCATCTTCAAATTCGACACCACCGGTAGCCAGCGACTCTTCGCCACCTATCTGGGTGGCACCTATGCCGACATGCCGCACAGCATGTATGTCAACACCTTTGACGAGTTGCTCATCTTTGGCACCACAGGGTCGACAGACTTCCCCACCAGTCCCGATGCCTTCGACACCAGCTTCAACGGCGGCACCGAGCTGGCCTATCTCTGCTTCTACAACAGCGAATACTACCGCAACATCTACTATCCCGACGGCAGCGACATCTTCGTGAGCCATTTCAGCAGTGACGGCAGCGCCCTGCTGGCCTCGACTTACGTGGGCGGCAGCGGCAACGACGGACTGAACTACCGTGCACGATACAACGACAATCCTGTCACCATCATGCAGGGCAACGACTCGCTTTACCACAATTACGGTGACGGCGCGCGGGGTGAGATTATCACCGACAACCTGAACAATGTCTATATCGGTTCGACCACCTTCTCCTACAACTTCCCCACCACCGCCAACGCCTGGCAGTGTGTCTCGGGCGGCCAGCAGGAGGGTGTGTTGCTGAAACTGGACCACAACCTGCGCAACCTGCTATGGAGCACTTACGTGGGTGGTTTCGAGGACGACGCCATCTATTCCATCGACTGCGACGACGCCTACAATGTGGTGGCCTGCGGCGGCACCAATTCCGCAGGACTCCCGTTTCCGAGCGGCGGTGTGCAGCCTACCTTTGGTGGTGGCAGCGCCGACGGCATGGTGGTGAAGATTTCGGCCGGCGGCGACAGTCTGCTGGGCGCCACCTATTACGGGTCGCCCGCCTACGACCAGTGCTACTTTGTGCGTTGCGGCAAACACAACGACATCTTCCTCTATGGACAGACGCAGGCTGAAGGCAGCACCATGGTCTACAACGCCACCTACAACACCCCGGGCGCCGGCATGCTGCTGGCACGACTGAGCGACGACCTGCAAAGCCGGGTGTGGAGCACTGTCTTCGGCACCCCCAACGAGACCCCCAACCTCTCCCCCACCGCTTTTGCCGCCGACATCTGCGACCGAGTCTATGCCGTGGGCTGGGGACGAGACTTTGTGGGCTACAACGGGGTGCAATGGAATACCGCCGGCACCTGGAACATGGCGACGACCGGCGACGCCTATCAGAGCAACACCGACGGACAGGATTTCTATATCATCTGCGTAGACAACACCGCATCGCAGCTGGAATACGCCACCTTCTTCGGTGAGCTGCACATCGAGAACAGCGACGGCGGCGGCGACCATGTGGACGGCGGCACCAGCCGTATCGACAGGCTGGCCACGCTGTACCAATCGGTATGTGCCAGCTGTGGCGGCCACGACGCTTTCCCGACCACGCCGGGCGTTTGGTCGCAGCACAACAACAGCAGCAACTGCAACAACGCCCTGTTCCGCTTCAACATCCACGATGACTTCCCTGTTGCGGAGTTCGTCACACCACCCGCCGCCTGTGCCCCCTACACCGTGCATTTCCACAACACCGGCCGTGGCGAAAGCTTTACGTGGACCTTTGGCGACGGAGGAAGTGCCACGACAGCCAACCCCATCCACACCTTCACCGACCCGGGTGAATATATAGTGCAACTGGTGGCCACCAAAGCCGACGGCTGCAAGACCAGCGACACCGCCACCGCCATCGTGAAAGTCATCGGCAACACGCCGACCAGCCACCGCTACGACGTGTGCGACGGCGACCGAATACAGATAGGCACCACACCGCTGCCCGGATGCATGTACCGATGGCGCGGCGGCACGGTGAGCGACAGCACCATCGCCAACCCCTACGTCACGGCTTCGGGCACCTACCTGCTGGAGGTGCGCACCGCCGGCGCCCCTTGCGTGGAGGTCGACACCTTCCGAGTCTTATTCCGTCATCTCATCGACACCGTGCTGGTGACCCCGCCAACTTGTCCCGGCGGCCGCGACGGCAGCGCGACAGCCGTCACCTCGGGTGGCGGCAGCACGACGTATACCTACACCTGGGACGGCACCGCTACCAGTAGCGCACAATACGGCGGACTCAGCGACGATGGGGCGACACACACGCTGCATGTCACCGACGGCGTATGCGAGAGCAGCTACAGTTTCACCATTGCCCCGCTGCCCCGACCCATAATCCACCACACCTATACCAGACAGATATGTGAAGACTGCACAGGCGAGATAGCCGTTACCGTCGACGGCAGCGGCGAGTATAGTGGACTGTGGGACGATGGTACCACAGGGATGCAGCGCGACAGCCTCTGTGCGGGCAGCTACGGTGTCACCATCAGCGACACGAACGGCTGCACCTACCGCGACAGCGCCACCATCCAGCTGGTCACCCTTGCCGACAGCCTGCGGGCGTGGGCCGACGACACCGTGCTATTCGTTGGAAACCAGACACGGCTGCATGTCACCGAGGCGGCTGGCGCCACCTATCTGTGGATGCCGGGCGAAGGACTGGACAACCCGATGGCGGCCAACCCCATGGCCAGTCCGTCGGCCGACATAACCTACAGTGTGACACGCAGCGACACGACAGGCTGCCAATACACAGCCCGCGTGACGCTGCACTGCAGCGCCATCGACTGTGGCGAGAGTCTGCTCTTTATACCCAACACCTTCACTCCCAACGACGACGGCTACAACGACCGGCTCTGCTTCCGCAGCGAGAACATCAGCGCCTTCCATATCGCCATCTTCTCTCGTTGGGGCGAGAAAGTATACGAATCCTATGACCCTTCGGACTGCTGGGACGGCCGCTATCACGGCAACCCCTGCCTGCCGGGCGTCTACTACTACACCTGCCACATCCGCTGCGCCAACAACCAAGAGAACGACTTGAAAGGAGATGTGACACTGATAAGATGAATGGGCCAATTAAGCCAATAAGACCATGAGCAAAGAAAAGAAAGACCAGTTTGTGATAGCCTACCTGCCTTGTGCGGAGGTGGTGGACTGTGTGATGGCGCACACCGTCCGACTGGCCGAGATGCTCAAAAAAGATATCATCCTGCTGCATATCGCCGACCATCGCTATCACGACAGCTCGGTCGACGAAGGACTGCTGCAACGTCTACAAAACGAGATAAACAGCCGGCAAGAGGGCACGCCTCACGTCAGCTACTGTGTGCTGCGGCAGCCGACACGGAAAGCCATCGCCGCGCTGGGCGAACTGCTGAACAGTGTCGTCGTGGTGGCGGCCGTCGACCCCAACGCCCGCAAGCGCACCGCCACACATTACAGAGAGGTGCTGCGCAACTTCAGTGAATGCAAGACCGCCTACCTTACTGTGCAGTACGACGGCAAAACGGTTCAACAACCCCACTACGACACTGTGGCGTTCTCCGTCGACTACAGCAAAGAGAGCAAGGAAAAACTGATATGGGCCAGCTATTTTGCTCGTTTCAACCAGAGTCAGCTGGACCTTTTCCACCACACCTACAGCGACGAGGGGCTGCGTCAGAAATGGCACAACAACATGCGCTTCCTCAACAAATTCTTCGACGGCTTCGGCATCCGCTACCAAGCGCATGCGTTACACGGACGTCAAGGACTCTTTGCCGAGACGGCTGTGGTCGACACCGCCTATCAAGAGGGCTGTCAGCTGCTTATCTCCACCACCACCGACCTGCGCAACAAAGACCTGCTGGACTATCTGCTGGGCTGCGCCGAGCAACGCACCATCCGCAACGAGTACAGACTCCCCATCCTTTTCCTAAATCCAAGGGACGACCTCTATGTCCTCTGCGATTAAGAAACTGTTTAGATTTAATTCAATGTATTTCTAAAACATCTGAACGGCATCTTTTCCTTCTTTTTTCAGTCACAATGGAACCCCATTGCTCCTTCAAAAACAAGAAAAATCTGCTCGCCCATCTGCTTAATAAATCTCATCAATCAAATTTAAACAGTTTCTAAAAATGAAAGGGCTCGCTGACGCGAGCCCATTTTCGTTTATCGTAAAGGGTCATTACTTGATTACCTCGATTACGCCGTTGTGGTCGATATTGCCGGTGTAGCCTTTGGCCACAAAGCGGAAATAGTAGGTGCCGGCGGGCTCATTCTTAGGATCCCAGAAATCGTCCTCCGACGCGATGTTCTCAACATGATAGACGCGGGAGCCCCAGCGGTTGTAGATATCCAGACTGTTGATGGGATAGGACAAACCGGTCACCAGATTGCCAATGACAAAGCGGTCGTTGACACCATCGCCATTGGGCGTCACCACATTGGGGAACTGCAGGAAGTCGTTGACCAGCAACAGTGTAGTCTCCGCCGTATCGGAGCACTGGTAGGGAGCTCCCGTCATGGAGAAGTTGTCGGTACGAGCAATCAGACGGATGATATAGGCACCCGAAACATCGCTGTCGAGCGACGTCCACGTGAAGGTGGGATTGGGTGAGCGGTCGGTGTGGAATGAATAGGGATTGTCACGGTCGTACTGAATCTCCCAGAAGTAGTTGTTCTCCTCCACGTCAGGCTGCGTCTGGTTGTGCAGCAGAATCGTCGGATTCAAAACGGTAGGATATACCGGATCCCAATTGAAAGCGGCGTGGGGGCTATGGAAGACATGGACGAAATCGGGCAACAGCAGCGAGTCGACACAGCCGCCTTCCGAGTAGACATAAAACTTCACATCGTAGTTACCCGCCATATAGGTGTGGGTGACATCCTTGTCGGTCGACGTGGTGCTGTCGCCAAAGTCCCACAGATAGGTGGCACCATACACAGAGTTGTTGGTGATGTGGATGGTATACGGCTCGCAGCCCTCCAACGGGTAGACACCCGGATCGAGGCTGGGCACCGGCGTGGGATAATTGCGAACCACGATGGTGTCGCGCGCGTGGCAAACGAGACCCGACGTCGTATGGTTCTGCACCTCGACGGAATAGACGATATCGTTGCCCGTGTTCTTGGCTGTCGTAATCGTCGGCGTGGTATCTCCGGTAGGCTCCCAGATATAGGTATAGTTCTCGTTGGCAGTGAAGCGGTCGCGCGCATCGAGAACCGTCGACTGGACATTGCACAGCAGCGTGTCGTTGCCCAGGAACGGCTGCGGATTGCGGACGATGGGAACGGTAGTGACCGTGTCCCAGCGGCATCCGAAAGCATCGTAGACATGCAGCAGCAGCGGGAACACGCCAGCCGTGTCTTCCGACATGACGAAACCACTGAATTCATCGGTATAGTGAACCCGCAGGCCTTGATAACGGCCATCGGGATAGGTGGTCGAATGCGCGGGATCAGGCTCCCATTCGCTGCTATCAATACCCACCTGGTACTCGCAACCGTTACCGGACGACACATTGCAGATATCCATAGACCAGTTGAAGACCCAACCGTTATCAGAGTTCCAGTAGTCGCAGACCTGAATATTCCACTCGCCATTGAGCGGGCAGCCGATCAGTTCCGAGAAGCTGCTGTAGGGGGTGTAATAGTCGAGTTTATTCTCATGGTCCGACGGCTTCTTCGTCGTAAAGGACGACGTGTTGGCCGTTGTGCCAGCCTGGGAATAGGGTGCCGGTATCGTTTGGTACACATGATTCGTCACCTGGATGGTATTGCCAGAAGCACCCATGTAGGAAGGTACGGAGGTGTTGAAGACAGGAACGTCTGCCGCACGGCCATCCACCAACGTATAGTTGCTGTTACGGCTGAAGCAATAGTCCAGACCTTCGCCAAACATATTATAGATGGAGTCGCAATACTGATTGCCGCCCGTACCATCGTAGGTGTGGTGCGAGTCGCCACCATAGGGATAACCCGTGTAGGTACCGCTACCGTAATTACTACGATCCGGGAAGTCGGCCGGCACACTGGCGTCGTAGGACGGGTTACCGAACTTCAAGACGGCGGTGGCACCCGTAGGACAAATGATGGAGAGACGGTAGTCGCCCATAAACTCATGCTCGTAGTTGATGCAGATGGAGCAGATATCCTCGGCCGATTGGATGGTACGGCCCTGCGGGAAGCTGGTGAAGAACACCGGCGACGAATAGCACTGCGTGGGACAGTTAGGACCGTCGGGGATAAAGGTCTTGACATCGTTAACCTGCGTCTCACTACGCATAAAGCTGATGGGCTGCAAGATAAGTCGTGCATTATCGCCCTCGTAACCCACATTTACCAACAAGGAGTCGGACTCGCAGATTTCAGGCAGCGAGAAGATTGTCTTGATAGGATTCTGCGCAAGACGCACACGCACCGTTTCGTGATTGTTGGACTTACATCCTGAACGGTCCTCAATAAAGAGCTGCACATCGTAGCAGTCAGGGTCGAAATATCCATTGTAGGCCACACGCGTGCCACCCACCTGAATAATTGAGTCGCCATTTCCGAGAACCCACTTGAAAGTGGACGTCGCATCGGTAGGCGTGTAATATCCTGTATTGGTGGTATATTCGCCATGACCCAGCAGGATGACACCCTGGCCCTGGCAGAGGTTGAGACCACGATAGAACTGGGTGTCGATCTGGATAATCTCACCCGTAGTGGGATGGAAAGTCGTATCGTACTCATTGGCATCGCCGAAGCGGCTTGTGTCGACAATCACACCATTGATCGTTCGATAATAGATTGTGTCGATGACCGCAACCACGTGCTCGCAGGGAACCTCACACTCCACGCGCATCATGAAACCCAGATGGGAGCCATCGGAAGCATTCGAAGTACGAAAACGGATGGTCAAGGTCTGCGAAGTATTATTGGCCGACACAAAGATGGAATTGTTCAGCATATCCGCATGGAGGTTGTTGTTGATTTTGAACAACAGCCGCGAGTTGGTGTTGGGACCGTCGTAGATATACAACGTATCGTGCGGATCGATGTCCAACTCGTCGAGTCGCAATGACAGACGCAAGGGGTCGTCGCACATCGACGAAGTAATCGTTATGCGGTAATCGACACCCAACGAATAGCGGTGCGTCGAACCTATCAAACCATCGTCGGTAATAGCATAGGCATTGCCGGCAACCAAGGTCTCGGTGGTACCATTCGTGGTCGCATTGAGTTCTAACGTGACACCCGTCTGCGCATACAGCGAAGCCATTGCGCACGTGAGAACCGAGAAAAGAATAAAACGAATGTATTTCATAATGTGGTTAGGTTTTCTTGTGCATTAATTCCCCATCTGGCTCATTTTATCCACGGCACGTTGCTGGGCCAAACGCATCGGGACCAATACCAGATAGCTGTGTTCCGAGCCTGCAGTGCGGAAGTAAATCGGTCCCTCGGCATGGATACTTTGGAAACGATTGAAATCATAACGATAATAACTCAGCACGTTTAAATCAATCTGCACATCCCTGTCCATCGGCTCACCCGTGAAAAGGTCTCTCACTTCGTTGATATCGTGCACCGGTGCACCCGCTTGCAGCGTATCGGACACCTCAAACGAGAACTGTGAGAAAGCGCAGTAATACAGTACCTTATCCGCAGGATATTGGTTGAATCGCTGAAGATCATTTTTGAACTTGGGCAAGACAATGGCGTCACAATCTTGTGCCGACAGAGAGCCTGCACTGCAGATAAACAGCGCCATGAGGAGCAACATTGACTTGCCGTTACGACGGAAACGAGATGCGGATATTTTCATAAGATTTTGGATTGGGGTTCGTTATTACGTAATTACGAATCATTATTGTTTGCGCAAACGGTTTACGGCAGCCATCAGCAGACCCAACACGAGGAAACCGCCCGGAGGCAGGATGAAGAGCAGCATGCCGTCGGCACCGCCGATGATGCTGTGGCCGAAAATGCATCCCGTGCCCAGCAACTCGCGGACAATACCCACGAGGGTCAGTGCCCAGGTGAAGCCGAGGCCCATAAAGATGCCGTCGAGGCAAGAGTGCCAGGCGTTGTTCTTGGAGGCGAAAGCCTCGGCGCGACCCAACACGATGCAGTTCACCACGATGAGGGAGATGAACAGACCCAGACTATCATAGAGGCTGGGCAGATAGGCCTTCATAACCATCTCGACAATCGTCACAAACGAAGCGATGACAACGATGAAAGCAGGAATACGCACCTTGTCGGGGATGACACTCTTGAGGAGTGAGATGACGATGTTGGACATCATCAAGACAAAGGTGGTGGCCAAACCCATGCTCATGCCGTTGACGGCAGAGGTGGTGGTGGCCAAAGTGGGGCACATACCCAAGATGAGCACCCATGTGGGGTTCTCTTTTACTAAACCATTACGGATAATATCTACTGCTTTCATGGAATATTAGATGTTGAGATGTTGAAATGTGTTGGCAGCATCACTGATTACGGTGAGGAAAGCACGCGAAGTGATGGTGGAACCTGTGATAGCGTCGACTTCGCCGCCGTCTTTGGAGACGGTCAGGTTGGCCGAAGCCGGATCTTTGCCAATAATAGAGCCCTTGCCGTCTTTCTGGAACCAGAGGTCGGCCTTGGCGCCCAAGCCAGGAGTCTCGTGGGTCTCCAGAATCTTATAGCCATAGACCACGCCGTTGGTGTCGAAACCCACCATCAACTGCAGGTGTCCGCCGAAGCCTTTGTCGTTGCCAGCCTCGATGGCGGCGCCGACACACTCGTCAGCCTCGTTGTAGGCCACGTGGCAGACGCAGCCGTCAACCGTCTTATCCTCGATACGGGCGAAGCTGGGCAGTACCGCGCTGATTGCACTCTCGACCTTGGCCTGCTGGGCCTTGGCTATAGGTTCTGCCGTCGCCCCGTTGAGGGCTGCCAGCGCCGCTGCCGCCACAAGTGCGATGGCCGTCAGCGACAGTAACATATTCAATAATGTAGAAGGAGCTTTCTTTGCCATAATACTACTCAATTTTCAGTTCTGAATGATCAATTTGCAAAGCGTTTGGGATGGAAACCACGGTTGATAAGCGGCGTCACTGCGTTCATCAACAGGATGGCGAAAGAGACACCTTCGGGATAGGCACCCCAGGTACGGATAATGATTGTCAGCAAACCGCAACCGGCACCGAAAATCAGCTGACCCGCCTTCGACATGGGCGATGTAACCATATCGGTAGCCATAAAGCAGGCGCCCAGCATGACACCACCGGTGAGAATGGCCGTCAGCGGATCGGGCATGTGATGCAAAACACCCTTAATCATCATCGTGTGGTCAGGCTGCAGCCACAAGATAAGGCTGAACAGGGCAGCCGTACCGATGAAAGCAACAGGGATGTGCCAACTGATAATTTTCTTCCATAAGAGATATGCCGCACCGAGCAGAATGGCGAGAGCCGAAACCTCACCCAGAGAACCACCGATATGGCCCAAGAAAGCATCCATAAGGGTTACATCCTCGGGAAATCCACCCTCCTTGAACACACCCAGGGGCGTGGCACCGGTAACCACATCGAGATTCATCGGGAAAATACCATTCACGACAGGCCAGGTGGTCATCTGCACGGGGAAAGAAATCAGCATAAAGACACGTCCCACCAGTGCGGGGTTGAACGGATTCTTACCCAAGCCACCAAACGACATCTTGCCAATGCCGATGGCGACCAAAGCGCCGATGGCAACCAGCCAAATCATATTGGCGGTGGCCGGCACGTTGAAGGCCAAGAGGAGACCCGTCACAACGGCGGAGCCGTCGCTTACCGTTGAAGGGACTTTCATTATCCACTTCTCAATCATCCACTGGAAGAGGCAGCAGCAAGCCACCGAAACAAGACTAATCAACAGCGCATTCAGTCCAAAGAAGGCAATAGAGACCAAAAGCGTGGGGATTAATGCCATGTTGACACGCCACATGATACGGCGTGTGGACTCGTCGCTATGTACATGGGGAGATCCGGAAATATTCAGTATATTCATTGTTTTATTATTTACTTATTCTATGCACTTATTTCTTTTTGGCCATCATCATGGCGCGGACTTTGTTCTTGCCGAGACGAATCTCGTCGGTCAGCGGCTTGTTGGCGGGACAGCTGAAGAAACAGCATCCGCACTCGATACAATCGAGGATGTTGCGCTGCTGCGCCTCCTCGATGCGGTTGTTGCGCACCAATGCCGAAAAGAGATAGGGTTCCAGACCCATCGGGCATCCCTCTGCACATTTGCCACAGCGAATGCAGGCTGTTTCAGGCTTGCGCCTTGCTTCTTTCTCATCCATCACCAGCACACTGCTGGCACCCTTGGTGGTGGGAGCGTCGAGGTTGCACACCGCCTTACCCATCATGGGACCACCACTGATGACCTTGCCGGTAGTCTCGGGCAGTGAGCCGAGTGCATGACGGATGATATCATTATAGGTGATACCGATACGTACCTGGTAGTTGTGCTGTGACGGCAGCGCCTTACCGGTGACGGTGAGGATATTCTCGATAAGGGGTTTGTTCTTCTGGATAGCCTCGTAGACCGCAAAGGCGGTACCCACGTTGCTCACCACGCAGCCCACGTCGATAGGCAGCTTGCCGCTGGGAACACGACGGCCCGTGATAGCGTTGATCAGCTGTTTCTCGGCGCCCTGCGGATATTTCACCTTGAGCGGCTCAACGGTGATGCCTTCGAACTGACTGGCCATGGCTTTCATCACGGCAATGGGTTCGGGCTTGTTGTTCTCGATACCGATATAGGCCATCGGGACACCCAACGCCTTGCGCAGGATGCTGACACCGATGCAGATCTCCTCGGCATGCTCGAGCATCACTCGGTGGTCGGAGGTGAGGTAGGGCTCACACTCGACTGCGTTGATGATAAGGTACTCCGCCTTCTTTCCCGGAGGCACGGCATACTTGATGTGGGCGGGGAATGTAGCACCACCCAAACCGACGATGCCCATCGCCTTCAACTTGTCGACAATCTCGGTCGGCGTGAGGTCACACTGCCGCTTGATTTCCGGCGTGCGGTCGATGGTCTCCACCCACTCGTCGCCCTGTACCTGAATATAGACAGCGGGTTTGGCCAAGCCGAAAGCATCCTTGCAGCTTTCGACCTTCAGCACCGTTCCGCTGACGGGCGAATGAACATTGGCGCACATGAAGGTTTGTGCCTCGCCGATGAGCTGACCCACTTTCACCTGGTCGCCCTTGGCCACCACTGGCGTAGCAGGAGCGCCAAGGTGTTGGTTCATGAGCACTACAACCTGTTCGGGCAGCGGCATCTGTTCGATAACCGCCTGCGTCGATATTTTATTTTCTTCGGGGTGGACACCACCCATTGGGAAAGTCTTCATCTATTCAAATTGAGAATTGAGTGTTGAGAACTGAGATTTAGTTGGCCGCTGGCGTTTCTGGTGTTGTTGCAGCGGGCTTGGCGGCCGGCGCTGGGAAGTTGACAGCCTGAATGGCACCCGTGGGGCATTCGGCCACGCACTTGCGGCAGGACTTGCACTTGTTGAAGTCGATATAGGCGACATTGTTCTCGACCTGAATGGCCTCGAACGGACAGACCTTGGCACATTTGCCACAGCCGATACAGGCATTGTCGCAGGTCTTCTTGGCCTGCGCGCCCTTTTCTTTGTTGATGCAGCCCACATAGACCCTGCGGTTCTGACGGCCCTTGTTGCGCAACTCGATGACGCCGCGCGGACAGGCCTTGGCGCAGGCACCACAAGCGGTGCACTTCTCCTCGTCGACCGTGGGGGTGTGGGTCTCCGGATCCATACTGATGGCGCCGAACTGGCAGGCCTGCACACAGCTGCCCAGACCCAGACAGCCAAACGGGCAACCGTTCTCGCCCGTATAGAGACTGTGGGCAAAGGCACAATCCTGCAGACCATCGTAATGCGTCACAGCCTTGTCGCCCACATGACAGGGACGGCAGCGAATTACCGCCACCTGCGGCTCGGCAGCCTCGGAAACACAGCCCAGGATGGCTGCCACTTTCTGTGCCACAGCGTCACCGCCGGCGGGACATTTCAGACCGTCCATATTGCCCTGCTTGGCGAAAGCCTCGGCCATAGCACGGCAGCCAGCCTTGCCGCAGCCACCGCAGTTGGCACCGGGCAGCACGTCGGCAATCACATCAATCAGAGGGTTCTCCTCAACCTTAAACTTCTGAGCCACGAAATAGAGCAAGACGGCGAAGAAAGCACCCGTCAGGCCCAGAACCAATACAGCAATTAGGATAGAATGTGTCATCACGTTTCAATCGAATGATTCGTAGTAAACATAATTATACCAAATTGCAAAAATACTAATCTTTTTACAGACTGGCAAACTTTATAAAATTAATTTTACAGATACAAATCAACAGTTCGAGTAAACAGGATTAGCGTTTCTGTCATTATTAGTTGCAACCGTCAGAAAAAAGTAACACGGAGGAATGAAAAAAATCGGACGGCAATCACAAAAAAAAGTCCTAATTGTCGAATTTTATGTATTTTTGCCTTTGAAAATAGTCTCAAAGAACGCCATGAAACTGTTATCCCCCATATCGACAATTTGGATTCTGCTGTCGCTGGCATTGACCACTACAACCTATGCCCAACGCACCCAGGTACACCGCGACCGGCAAGGCAGCATCGAGATTGTTGGCGACACGCGAGTCACCCGACTGGTCGAAAAACATGTGGCATTCAACGAAGCCGTCAACACCACGCCGGGCTACCGCATCCAGATTGGATCGCTGTCGGGCAGCAACTCCAAGCAACAGGCTTTTGTGATGAAAGACCGCTTCAAGACCAGCTACCCCAACACAGAAGTCTATATCGTTTTTGACGAGCCCAACTTCAAAATCAAAGTCGGAGACTTCCGCACCCGTCTGGAGGCGTTTGCTTTTCTACAGGAAATCAAAGGCATCTATCCCGGACATATCATCCAGGATTTCATCAACCCCGAGCCGCCCAACTACGACCTGATCCCTGAGACCGACGCCGACGCGGAAGAATAAGAGATAGGA
>X431_Quagga__coassemble_161_pt1 | contig 13284 bp, 21 predicted proteins | sample X431_Quagga__metabat2_high_PE_003 | metagenome-assembled genome bin X431_Quagga | reverse complement strand
GAGCTACAGATGCATTAAACAGTTTAATGTTTATGGATTCTCTACAGGATAATATCAAATTAACAGAAAAGGGAGATTCTTTTGAAGAAGCATATTTTATCCTACAACGAGATTGGAATAACCTAAATACAACAAAAGAAATTAAACAAATCAAAAATAAAATGTTAGCACAACACGGAGTAAGATCTGCTTACCCAGAGTGTTCACTAACAAATCAAGAAGAAACAACTCAATTAGCTAAAAACTTCTCTGATACATTAAAGCAAGGAGTAGAACTCATAAATACATTAAAACAAATGAAAGATGGCAAAATTGATAAACAAGGCTTGACAGATGAAGAAATATCAACAGCTATGAAAAATCAATTAGTCTTAAAAGAGATTTCGACTGCCGAATTGAGAGAGAAACTCGATGCTGAACGTGACATGTATCAGAAGATGCTGCTGAACCACGCCGTCTCTCCGCTCGAGAACCCGAACAAAATAAAAGAAAGTAGAAAAAATATTGCCCGCTACCTCACCGAACTTCGTGCTTGTGAAATAGCCGAACAGAAATAGTGAATGGCAATCGGTAAATTTATTCAGACATGGAAAGAAATCTAAGAAAAGAAAGAATCGGTGTCGTGGTCAGCAACAAGATGGACAAGTCTATCGTCGTGTTGGTGGAGCGTAAAGTGAAACACCCGATGTACGGCAAGTTCGTGAAAAAGTCTACCAAGCTGATGGCCCACGACGAGAAGAATGAATGCGGCATCGGTGACACCGTTCGCATCATGGAAACCCGTCCGCTTAGCAAGAACAAATGCTGGCGCCTCGTCGAAATTGTCGAGAAGGCCAAGTAATGCCCCGGCAAGTTAGGATGAAGACTCTCAAACCGTAAAACAAGAAACAAAATGATACAACAAGAAACTAGAATGACCGTTGCCGATAACAGTGGTGCCAAGAGCGCCCTCTGTATCCGCGTGCTGGGTGGCACCAAGAAACGTTATGCCACCGTCGGCGATACAGTGGTTGTCGCTATTAAGGATGCCCTCCCTTCCGGCAACATTAAAAAAGGAGCAGTCTCCAAAGCTGTGGTGGTCCGCACCAAGAAGGAGATCCGTCGCAATGATGGCTCGTACATCCGCTTCGACGACAATGCCTGCGTGCTGCTTACCGCCGCCGATGAGTTGCGCGGTACCCGTATCTTCGGACCTGTCGCCCGCGAACTCCGCGAGAAACAATTCATGAAAATTGTCTCTCTGGCTCCTGAAGTATTGTAATTAAAGTAAAAAAGAAGAAGAAATGAAATTGCACGTCAAGAAAGGGGACATGGTCCAGGTAATCGCCGGCGACGACAAAGGTAAGATTGCCAAGGTGCTCCAAGTTATCCCCGAAAAGAACCGCGCCATTGTCGAAGGTGTCAACGTGAACAAGAAGCACACCAAACCCAATGCCAAGCACCCCCAGGGTGGCATTGTCGAGCAGGAGGCCTCTATCCACATCTCCAACCTTATGCTGGTTGAGGGTAAGACCCCGACACGTATTGGTCGCAGAATCAACGAGAAAACCGGTAAATTAGTTCGCTATTCTAAAAAATCTGGAGAGGAGATTAAATAATGACTTACATTCCCACTTTAAAGACAAAGTATAAGGAGGAAATCCTTCCTGCGCTGAAAGCGGAGTATGGATATAAGACTGTCATGCAGTGTCCTCGCTTGAAGAAGATTACGTTGAACCAAGGACTCGGTAAGACCGCTATCGCCGACAAGAAGGTGATTGACAAGGGTATCGAGGAGATGACGCTGATCGCCGGCCAGAAGGCTGTCGCCACCAAGTCTCGCAAAGATATCTCTAACTTCAAACTGCGTCGTGGCATGCCCATCGGCGTCCGTGTCACGCTGCGCGGCGACCGCATGTACGAGTTCCTCGAGCGTCTGATTACCGCTTCGATTCCTCGTATCCGCGACTTCCGCGGTATCAACGACAAGGGCTTCGATGGTATGGGCAACTATACCTTCGGTATCGCCGAGCAGATTATCTTCCCCGAAATCGACATCGACAAGATCGACAAGATCCAGGGTATGGACATCACCTTCGTCACTTCGGCCAAGACCGACAAGGAGGCCATGTCGCTGCTCAAACAGTTCGGTATCCCCTTTAAGAATCAACAAAAACAATAAATAGATGGCAAAAGAATCAATCAAGGCTAGAGAGCGCAAAAGAGCGAAAATGGTGGCCAAGTACGCTGCCAAGCGCGCCGCTCTGAAAGAAATCGTCCGCAAGGGTGAACCCGAAGAGGTCGAGAAAGCGGTCATCGCACTGCAGAAGCTGCCCAAGAACGCTTGCCCCATCCGTATGCACAACCGTTGCCAGCTCACCGGTCGTCCCAAGGGTTACATGCGTCAGTTCGGCATCTCGCGTATCAACTTCCGCGAAATGGCTCTGGCAGGTCTCATCCCCGGCGTGAAAAAATCTAGTTGGTAAAATTAATCAGTCTGGTAGTTTTGCAAGTTGGTAAACCCAAAACTACAAAGCTTTAAATCAAGAAAACAATATGGTAACTGATCCTATCGCAGATTACTTGACCCGTATGCGCAACGCCATCGCGGCAAAGCATCGTGTTGTCGAAATCCCTGCTTCGAAAATCAAAAAGGAGATCACCAAGATTCTCTTCGAGAAAGGTTATATCCTGAACTACAAGTTCCAGAACGAAGATTCTCACAACCAGAGTATCAAAATCGCTCTCAAGTATCATCCTGTCACCAAGATCTCGACTATCTCCGACCTCAAGCGTGTCAGTAGCCCCGGTCTGCGCCGCTACGTGTCCGTCGAGGACATGCCCCGCGTGCTCAATGGCCTCGGTATCGCCATCGTTTCCACCTCCAAGGGTCTGATGACCGACAAGGAGGCTCGTTCCTTGAATGTGGGTGGTGAAGTTATTTGTTACATCAGTTAAGTTAAAGAGAGGAGATTCGTATTATGTCAAGAATTGGTAAAATGCCCATCCACCTGCCCAAGGGCGTGGAAGTGAAGATTTCTGACGACAATGTGCTGACCGTGAAAGGCCCTCTCGGAGAGCTTACCCAGCCCGTCAATCCTATTATCAAGATGCACCTGGAGGACAACACGCTGACTTTTGAGCGTCCGTCCGACTCGAAGGAGCACAAAGCTCAGCACGGTCTCTACCGCGCGCTGGCCGCCAATATGGTGAAGGGTGTTTCCGAAGGTTTCAAGACCGTCCAGGAAGTCATCGGCGTCGGCTACAAAGTGCAGGCCAACGGCAACGTGATGGAAATGGATCTGGGTTATTCCCACAAGATTTTCTTCCAGCTGGCTCCCGAAATCAAGGTCGAGACCGTTACGGAGAAAGGTAAGAACCCCATTATCACGATGACCTGCTGCGACAAGCAGATCCTGGGTCTCGCCGCTGCTAAAATCCGCTCGCTCCGCAAGCCTGAGCCTTACAAGGGCAAGGGTATCCGTTTCGCCGGCGAGGAAATCCGCAAGAAGGCTGGCAAGGCCGCGGCCAAATAGTATTAACCATTAAGCGGCGTCTGGAGGCAGTAGCTTGACAAGAATGTCAAAAAGGATTGTTCCCGTGACCCGCTAAGCCAAAGAAAAGTATTATGGCAACAAAAAAAGATATAAGAAGAACAAAGATTAAATTCCGCATCCGTCACAAGGTTAGCGGTACTGCTGAGAAACCTCGTCTCTCTGTGTTCAGAAGCAACAAGGAGATTTATGCTCAGGTGATTGACGATGTCAAGGGCGTGACCCTGGCCGCAGCCTCCTCCAAGGAGAAGAGCTTCGAGAAGACTGGCACCAAGAGCGAAGTGGCCGCCAAGGTTGGCAAGATGATTGCCGAGCGTACGATGGCAGCCGGTATCAATAGCGTGGTGTTTGACCGCAACGGTTATCTCTACCACGGTCGTGTTAAATCGTTGGCTGACGCAGCCAGAGAAGGTGGTCTTAAATTCTAAATAAGTCATGGCAGAAGTAAACGTTAAAAGAGTAAAATCAAGCGATATCGAATTCAAAGAGCGCCTTGTTGCGATCAATCGCGTAACCAAAGTCACCAAGGGTGGTAGAACGTTCAGTTTCTCCGCTATCGTGGTCATCGGCAACGAAGACGGCGTGGTGGGCTACGGCCTCGGCAAAGCCAAGGAGGTCCAGGCTGCCATCCAGAGGGGTGTCGACGACGCCAAGAAGAACTTGGTGCGTGTCCCCGTTCTGAAGGGTACCCTCCCGCACGAGCAGAGTGGCAAGTACAGCGGCGCCCGCGTGTTCCTGAAACCCGCTGCCCCCGGTACCGGTGTTATCGCCGGCGGTGCTATGCGTGCTGTCCTCGAGAGTGTCGGTGTGAAGGACGTGTTGGCCAAGTGCAAAGGTTCGTCGAACCCCCACAGTGTGGTCAAGGCTACCATCAACGCTCTGCTGCAGATGAAGGATCCTTACATGGTCGCCCAGTTGCGTGGCATCACGTTGGATAAAGTGTTTAACGGTTAAAGGATAGGAGATAATAACAATGGAAAAACTGAGAATTAAACAGGTCAGAAGCATTATCGGTCATCCTGAGCGTCAGAAAAGAACCATGCGTGCGCTGGGACTGAGAAAAATCAATCATACCCGTGAGGTGGTTGCCACTCCTCAGATTCTGGGCATGATCGAGAAGGTTAAACACTTGATTACCGTTGAGGCAATCTAATTAGCAACAAAGAAAGGAACAATATAATGAATTTAAGCAATCTCAAACCGGCTGAAGGTTCTGTCAAGCATTCCAAACGCATCGGTCGCGGTGCTGGTTCCGGTAAAGGCGGTACCGCCACCCGTGGTAACAAGGGTGCCAAGGCTCGTTCGGGCTACCACCAGAAGATTGGTTTCGAAGGTGGTCAGATGCCTATCTATCGTCGTCTGCCGAAGTTCGGTTTCAAGAACCGTAACCGCGTTGAATATGTCGGCATCAACCTCGACATGCTCAACAACCTGGCCGAGACAAAGAATATCACCGAGTTCACCCTCGACACGTTCAAGCAGAATGGCTTGATGTCGGGTCGGGATCTTATCAAGATCTTGGGTCGCGGTGAGTTGAACAAGGCTATCAATGTGACTGCCCACGCTTTCTCCGCCACAGCCAAGAAGGCTATCGAGGACAAGGGTGGCGTTGCCACAGTTATCGAATAATTGTTGACCGTTGAGCGTTTACCATCAACAATTAAACCGATCAACCATCAACAATTAAAAGAAATAAACAATGAAGAGATTAATTCAGACACTGAAAAATATTTGGTCGATTGAGGACTTGCGCAAGCGTATTCTCTATACCTTGGGTTTGGTGCTCATCTATCGAATTGGTTCGTATGTGGTCCTACCCGGTGTCGATCCCTCTCAGCTTGGTGCTCTGCAGAGTCAGGGTTCCGAGGGTCTGATGGGATTGTTGAACATGTTCTCCGGCGGTGCATTCTCTAATGCCTCCATCTTTGCTCTGGGTATCATGCCGTACATCACGGCTTCCATCGTTATCCAGCTGTTTGTGATGGTGGTTCCCTATTTCCAGAAGATGCAGCGTGACGGTGAGAGTGGACGCAGAAAGATGAACCAAATCACCCGTTGGCTCACCGTTATCATCACGGCTTGCCAGGCTCCCGCTTACATCACCAACATGATGTATCAGCTGGGTGCTTCCTCGACGGCTATCTATCCGTTCGACGGCAGCGCTCCGGGACTCTTCTTCTGGGTGTCCAGTATCATCATCCTCATCTGCGGTACCCTCTTCGTCATGTGGCTGGGTGAGCGCATCACCGACAAGGGTGTCGGTAACGGTATCTCGTTGCTGATTATGATTGGTATCATCGCTCGTCTGCCCTTTGCCGTCTCCGCCGAGTTCGCTTCGCGTCTGACCGAGGGCGGTGGCTTGGTGATGTTCCTCTTCGAGCTGGTGGTCTTGCTGGCAGTTATCCTGTTGGTGATTCTGCTGGTGCAGGGCACCCGCCGCATCCCCGTGCAGTATGCCAAGCGCATCGTGGGCAACAAGCAGTATGGTGGCGTCCGTCAGTACATCCCCCTCAAGGTGAATGCCGCTGGCGTTATGCCCATCATCTTTGCCCAGGCCATCATGTTCCTGCCCATCACTTTCATGGGCTTCTCGGGCAACACCGACTCCAAGTTCGCTATGGCGTTCGCCGATTTCAATGGATTCTGGTATAACTTTGTCTTCGCTTTCCTGGTCATTGTTTTCACCTATTTCTATACGGCTATCGCTATCAACCCGAACCAGATGGCTGAGGATATGAAGAAGAATGGTGGCTTTATCCCCGGTGTGAAACCCGGCAAGAAGACGGCTGAGTACCTGGAGAGCATCCTCTCCAAGATTACCCTCCCGGGCTCGTTCTTCCTGGCTATCGTGGCCATCCTGCCTGCTATTATCCGTTTGTTTGGTGTCAACACCCAGTTCGCGCAGTTCTACGGCGGCACCTCGCTGCTGATTATGGTCGGTGTCATCCTCGACACCCTCCAGCAGATCGAGAGCTACCTGTTGATGCGTCACTATGACGGTCTCACCAAGACTGGCCGTATCAAAGGTCGTACCAGCATGGCTGTCCAGGCCTAACACAAACTACCAATCACGATTCACTCATCACTAATCACACGCATCACCACCAATGATTCTCCTCAAGACACGCGAAGAAATAGAGCTCATCCGTGAGAGCGCTACGCTGCTGAGCAAGACGCTGGCAGAGGTGGGTCGTCATATCCGTCCGGGTGTGACCACGGCCTATCTCAACCAGATCGGCGAGCAGTATATCCGCGACAACGGTGCAGAGCCTCTTTGCAAAGGCTATGAGGGATTCCCCGCGGCATTCTGCGTCTCGGTCAACGATGTGGTGGTGCACGGCATCCCTGGCAACCTCTTCTTGAACGAGGGCGACAACGTGACGCTGGATTGTGTGATCAAGCTCAATGGCTATGTGAGCGATTCCGCCTACACCTTCGCGGTGGGAGAAATCTCGCCCGAGGTGCAGCGGCTGATGAAGACCACCAAGGAGGCCCTTTACATTGGCATCAACCAGTGCAAGGCCGGCAACCGTGTTGGTGACATCAGCCATGCGGTGCAGATGCACTGCGAGAAGAATGGCTACTCGGTGGTGCGTGAGTTGTGTGGTCACGGTGTGGGCTTCAAAATGCACGAGTCGCCCAGTGTGCCGAATTTCGGCGTCAAAGGCACCGGTCCGCTGCTGAAAGAGGGTATGGTGCTTTGCGTGGAGCCGATGGTCTGCATGGGCTCGAAGAACGTGAAGTTCTCCAAAACCGACGGTTGGACCTGCCGCACCAAAGACGGCAAGCCGGCGGCGCACTACGAGCACACCGTGGCGGTGGGGAAGAATGGTCCCGAGATACTCACAACCTTTGATTTCATCGAACAACAATAAGAAAAACAGATAAGTATATGGCAAAACAATCGTCAATACAGTTGGACGGCACCGTGGTGGAAGCTTTGGGCAATGCGATGTTCCGCGTCGAGTTGGAAAACGGACACCAGATCACCGCCCACATCTCGGGCAAGATGCGTATGCACTACATCAAGATTCTCCCTGGCGACAAGGTGCAAATCGAGATGTCTCCCTACGACTTGACCAAGGGCCGTATCACTTATCGACACAAGTAAGAAGAAACAAATAGATAAAAATTATACACTATGAAAGTCAGAGTTTCTGTAAAGAAAAGAACGCCCGATTGCAAGGTGGTACGCCGCAAAGGGGTCGTCTATGTAATCAACAAGAAAAATCCTAAATTCAAACAAAGACAAGGATAATTATTAACGAACAAACCAATAGAATAAAATCAGTTTATGGCACGTATTGCAGGTATTGATTTACCCAGAAACAAAAGAGGTGTTATTGGCTTGACCTACATCTACGGTATTGGCCGTAGTCTTGCCTCTGAGATCCTGGCCAAGGCCGGTATCGACGAGAACAAGAAAGTTCAGGATTGGACCGATGACGAGCAGAATACCTTGCGTAACATCATCAATGATGAGTACAAGGTAGAAGGCGCACTTCGTTCCGAGGTGCAGATGAACATCAAACGACTGATGGATATCGGTTGCTACCGTGGCATCCGTCACCGTTTGGGTCTGCCTCTGCGTGGTCAAAGCACCAAGAACAACGCCCGTACGCGTAAGGGTAAAAAGAAAACAATCGCTAACAAGAAGAAAGCCACCAAGTAAAACGTAGTAGTGTGGCACCCAGTTGCGGATTAGAATGTTGATTACGGAGCAGCTGGAGAAACAATGTAAAATCAAGCAAAAACTATGGCAAAAACTTCAAAACCGACCAAAAGAAGAGTCGTAAAAGTTGAACCTATCGGAAGAGCATGTATCTTTGCTTCTTTCAACAACGTGATTATTTCGTTGACGAATAACGCCGGTCAAGTGATTTCTTGGTCGTCTGCTGGAAAAATGGGCTTCCGCGGATCGAAGAAAAACACTCCGTACGCCGCTCAGATGGCTGCGGAAGATTGCGGCAAAGTTGCTTATGATTTGGGCCTAAGAAAAGTAAAGGTCTTTGTGAAAGGACCTGGATCGGGACGTGAATCTGCAATTCGTGCAATCAATGGCTGCGGTATCGAGGTGATGGAAATTGTCGACATTACGCCGCTTCCCCACAACGGCTGCCGTCCTCCCAAACGCCGTCGTGTGTAATTAAACTGTTGAACTGTTCAATTGTTTAACTGTTACCGCAACAAACCAACAATTCAACAACTCAACAATTCAACAACCCAACAATCAAAACTGATACAAATGGCAAGATACACTGGTCCTAAAACCAAAATAGCTCGTAAGTTCCACGAACCTATCTACGGTCCCGATAAAAACTACGAAAGAAAACCTTATGCTCCGGGTATGCATGGTCAGAGCCGTCGTCGCGGCAAGACCTCGGAGTATGGCACTCAGCTTCAGGAGAAGCAGAAAGCCAAATATATTTATGGCATCCTCGAACGTCAGTTCCGTAAACTTTATGCCGAGGCTTCGCGTCGCGGTGGTGTTACGGGTGACGAGTTGATGAAGATCATCGAGTCGCGTCTGGACAATGTCGTCTATCGTCTCGGCATCGCCCGCAGCCGCACTCAGGCCCGTCAGCTGGTGTCGCATCGCCACATCACGGTCAATGGCGCCGTGGTGAACATTCCTTCTTACCTGCTGAAGGAAGGCGACATCGTCTCCGTGCGCGAGCGTTCCAAGTCGCTCGAGATCATCACTGACTCGCTGGCTTCCCGTGGCACCAACTACCCGTGGCTCGAGTGGGATGGCAACATGATGAGCGGTAAGTTCATGAACTACCCGCAGCGCGCCGACATCCCCGAGAACATCAACGAGCAGTTGATCGTCGAGCTCTACTCGAAGTAGTGGCACTTAATTGTCGCCTCTTGTCTTTGGCTCTGTCGAAAGACGTGGCAGTGCCTGAAGCGACAAAAACCAATAATAACCCAAAGAAAGGAACAAAATGGCAATATTATCTTTCCAAAAACCCGACAAGGTTGTCATGCTCGAGGCTGACGATTTCCGTGGAGTTTTCGAATTCCGTCCGTTGGAGCCTGGGTACGGCATCACTATCGGCAACGCGCTGCGTCGCATCCTGCTCTCGTCGCTCGAGGGCTACGCCATCACTTCGGTGAAGGTCGAGGGTGTGGAGCACGAGTTTTCGTCGTTGCCCGGTGTGGTTGAGGATATGACCGATATTATTCTTAATCTCAAGAAGGTGCGTTTCCGCCGTCAGATTGAGGATGCTGAGAACGAGAAGGTGAGCTTCGAGGTGGTCGGTCAGACAGCTTTCAAAGCGGGCTATCTGAACAATTACCTCAACGGTTTCCAGGTGCTGAATCCTGACCTGGAAATCTGCCACATGGAGCCCACCACCACGCTCAAGATCGAGCTCACTATCGAGAAGGGCCGTGGCTATATCCCCAGCGATGAGAACAAGAAGGCAACCGACAACATCGGTGTAATCGCTATCGACTCTATCCATACGCCTATCAAGAACGTGAAATACGTTGTCGAGAACTATCGTGTGGAGCAGAAGACGGACTACGAGAAGTTGGTCTTCGACATCGAGACCGACGGCTCCATCCATCCCAAAGAGGCCTTGAAGGAGGCTGCCACCATCCTGATTCAGCACTTTATGCTCTTCTCTGACGAGCGCATATCGCTGGAAGAGGAGCCGCAGCACCAGGCCGAGGAGTTCGACGAGTCGACGTTGCACCTGCGCCAGTTGTTGAAGACCCGTTTGGTCGACATGGACCTCTCGGTGCGCGCCCTCAACTGCCTCAAGGCTGCCGAGGTCGAGACACTTGGCGAACTGGTCTCCTACAACAAGGCCGACCTGCTGAAGTTCCGCAATTTTGGTAAGAAGTCGTTGACCGAACTCGAGAACTTGGTTGCTTCCAAGAACCTTGAATTCGGCATGAATATTTCAAAGTACAAACTTGATAAAGAATAAATAAAGATATGAGACACGGTTGCAAAATTAATCATCTTTCGAGAACGCATGCCCATCGCGTGGCAATGCTCTCCAATATGGCCACCTCTCTGATTATGCACAAGAGAGTTGAAACGACGCTTGCCAAGGCCAAGGCGCTCAGAGTGTATGTCGAGCCTCTCATCAATCGCTCCAAGGAAGACACCATGCACAACCGTCGTATGGTTTTCAGCTACCTGCACAGCAAAGAGGCTGTCAACGAGCTGTTCCGCGAGGTTTCGCAGAAGGTCGCCAACCGTCCCGGTGGCTACACCCGCATCCTCAAGACCGGTATCCGTCACGGCGACAACTCCGAGATGGCTATCATCGAGCTGGTCGACTACAACGAGAACATGTTGAAGGAAACCACCGGCAAGAAGGCTAAGACCACCCGTCGTAGCCGCGCCAAGAAGGTCGAGGCTCCTGCCGAGACCGCTCCTGTGGCTGAGGCTCCCGCCGCCGAAGCTCCCGCTGAGGAAGCTCCCAAAGCCGAGTAAGGATAAGGCAAAAGTTAATAATAAAGCGGGGATGTTTCAATCGAAGCATCCCCGCTTTGTTTTCTAATTAGTCTAATTAGTCCAATTGGTCTAATAGGTCCTATTTTTTCGGGGTCACGCCGACGTTCTTGCTCAGGGTGACATAGCTGGTGGGCATGTCCATGCCGGCCACGTTGACGTGGGGACGGATGCGCAGCGCCACTTTCGACGAGGTGCCGTCGTTCTTGAAGCTGCCGGCGAATTTCTTCACGCTCTCGATGCCGTTCTTCGAGAAGAGGCTGTAGAGGTCGGTGCCGACGGCCAGCGGCACTGTGGTGTTCTTTTTAGCGCCGATGGTGCGGTTTTGGTTCACCATACCGGTGGCAAACTGGGTGTTCTCAATATCCAGCGCCCAGTCCATGGTGCTCAGTCTGGCGTCGTAGTTGGTGGGGTTCTTCACGTTGACGTTGACATCCATGCTCAGCGGCAGCTTCTTCTGCAGCAGAGCGGCGGAAAGAGTGATGACGTCGGCGGCGTTGACCTGTCCGTTGGTAATTTTCTTGAGGTTGACGCCCGCCACGCTGACGTTGTTGACGTTGGTCAGCGTATAGGTACAGTTGGCGAGATTGGCGATGGCCTGTGCCTGGCCGAGGAGTCCCTGCAGAAACGAGCAGGAGGCAAACAGAAGTGCACAGGAACAGATAGCTACAGCAATAATGGTCTTTTTCATAGTGGATGATTTTTAAAGTGCAAAGATACTTATTAAAACTAAATAATTCAAGATGGTAATGATTAATGGCACTACTACAAGTTTATTAATATCTGATTGAATATAGTGACACTGAAATTAATTTATTGTTTCTGAACACGGATATCTCGGATTGAACGGATATTTGTTTGCCTACGGCAAGCGCAGCAGCAGGCATTATCCGTATTATCCGTTAAATCCGTGTTCGCTCAACATGTTCGCGGGGCATACCATTGTTTAACGTGCCATCTGCTTCAGAATCACCGTGGTGGCGCAGCCACAATGCCAGCGCCACGATCCACGCCGCTATCAAGGCGGCCGTCACCATGTCGCAATAGACATTGTCGACAACAGCGCCGGGTAGCTGCTGGATCCATCGGGTGATGGCCTCCACGATGTTCAGCTCCTGTCCCAGCAGCCAGGTGACACCTTGCGCCACCAGCGGCAGCGGCGTCGTCAGCACCAGCAGCAGGGTGGTCCCCACCAGCACGCCCGCCAGCGGCACCACGCTGATGTTGGCGATGAGGAAATAGGGCGTCAGCTGATGGAAATGGTAGAGCGTGAAGGGCAGGGTGCCCAGCTGTGCCGCAGTGGAAAGGCATGCCAACTGCCACAGCCGGTAGGCCAGCTGGCGGAGGGTGTAGAGAATTCGGTTTTTGCTACGGTTTTCAGGGTGGGGTAGGGGTATCAGTCTGCAGAACGGCTGGTACAGCATCGCAATGCCGAACACCGCCGCAAACGAGAGCTGGAAGCCTGTGTCGACAATCAGCATGGGACGTATGCAGAGCAGCAGCAGTGCCGCCGCCGAAAGGGTGTTGAAGCTGTTGTTGCTGCGCTCGAATAGTCGTGCCATCACGAAGAGCGAGAACATGACGCCGGCGCGCAGCGTGGCGGGTGCCATGCCCGTCATGGCGACAAACAGCCAGATGCCTGCCAGCTGCAGCAGTGCCGTCGCCACCTGTCCCCCGCGTCGCCGCAGCGGTCGGCAGACCATGCCGATAAGAGCCGCCACGATGCCCACATGCAGTCCCGACACGCAGAGCAGATGCACGATGCCAGCGTCGCGGAACTGTGCCTGCGTCTCCTCTTCCAGGTCGCCGCGCCAGCCCAGCAGCAGCGCTTCAGCGATGCCTTGCTGCGCATGCGGCAGTCCGCTCTGTTGTAGCCGTCCCACCAGTCGCCGTTGCAGTGCCTTGCTCCAGCCTACCAGGCCGTCCGACTGGTGCCCGACCCGCTGCCAGCGGTCGCGCTCCAGCCAGCACTGGCGGGCGAAGCCTTTTCGCCATAGGTATTCTCGGTAGTCAAACTGGCCGGCCCTCTCGGCGGTGAAAGGCAGCGTGAGCTGTCCTTCGGCTTCCAGCAGGTCGCCGTAGCGTAGGGCGGCAGCCAGGCTGTCCTTGCGCAGGTAGAGCATCACCCGTCCGCAGACCTGCGCGGCGGTGTCGCTGTTGCCCACCTGCAGCATGCGGGCGCGCACGCGGTAGCTGCGGGCTCGTTCCACGGGGGTGTCGTCCACCGCCAGCCGCATCCGGTAACGTCCGTCTGTCTCGGTGTGGTGGATATAGTGC
>X431_Quagga__coassemble_159_pt1 | contig 13334 bp, 11 predicted proteins | sample X431_Quagga__metabat2_high_PE_003 | metagenome-assembled genome bin X431_Quagga | reverse complement strand
GCAGAGAAGACCGGTCGCAATATCTCCAAGAACACGACCATCATCATTCCGGCTCACAATATTCCCGCTTTCAAGCCCGCCAAGACTTTTGTTAACGACGTCAAGAAGAGCAACTAATCTTTTGGTTTTACCTATAAAGTTTTTTGGATATGCCTAACGGTAAGAAACACAAACGTCACAAAATGTCGACGCACAAGCGTAAAAAACGCCTGCGCAAGAACAGACATAAGAAGAAATAAGCCCTCAGGGTAATTTCTTCTGACCACGGAGGAATCGAGAGTCGGAATGGTTGCACGGGTATGCGCCAACTGATCCTCCTCCACAAAGATGAGTGGTCCAAAATCTCTAAAACAAATTACGCAACGGCTCGGTTAGCCGAAGTTGCGTAATTTGTTTTTTTATTACTTCTCCCTTTTGCTACTGTTCAACTTCCCCTTTTACTTCTATTTTAGTAATACCTATTTTTGTGAATAAAGCACTTGTTATACGATCCACAGCTGAAGAGGTTGAGATTGCCCTGCTGGAAGACAAACAGCTGGTGGAGCTGCACCGCGAGAAGAAAGCGACGACAGCGGCGGTGGGCGACATCTATCTGGGTAAGGTCAAGAAGATTATGCCCGGCTTGAATGCCGCTTTTGTGGAATTGGGCGACGAAAAAGACGGCTTTGTCCATTATCTGGACCTGGGCCCCGACTATAATACGCTGAACCGTTATCTGCGTCAGGCGATGAACGGCGACCGCAATATGCGCACGCTGACCAACATGAAGCAGGAAGAGACGCTGCCCAAGCTGGGCAATATGTCCGATGTCCTTCAGCAAGGACAGTTGGTGCTGCTGCAGGTGACCAAGGAACCCATCTCCACCAAGGGTCCGAAGCTGACGGGCGACCTGTCGTTGGCGGGCCGCTATTTGGTGTTGGTTCCTTTTGGAAACAAGGTATCCATCTCGCAGAAAATCAAGGGTAACGAGGAACGTTCCCGTCTTCGCCGTTTGATGCACAGCATCAAGCCCGAGGGCTTTGGTGTGATTGTGCGAACCATGGCCGAGGAGAAATCGGTGGCCGACCTCGATGCTGACCTGCGTACCCTATGCGAGCGTTGGGGCGCCCTGACCGACCGACTGAAAACGGTCAACTCGCCGCAGAAGGTGCTGTCGGAGTTGAGCAAGACCACGGCACTGCTGCGCGACATCCTGTCGGACGAGTTCGACGAGGTGTATTGCGACAACGAGGAGCTTTACGAGGAGATGCGCCAGTATATCCGCAGCATTGCGCCCGACAAAGAGAACCTGGTGAAGTACTACAAGATGGAGACCCCAATCTTTGACCAGTTTGGCATCTCACGCGACATCCGTCGCGCCTTCGGCCGCATTGTTACCATCCGGTCGGGTGTCTATCTCTATGTGGAGCACACTGAGGCAATGCATGTTATCGATGTCAACAGCGGCAACCACATCAAGGCGGGTTCGGGTCAGGAAGACACGGCGTTGCAGGTCAACATGGAGAGTGCCAAGGAGATTGCGCGCCAGCTGCGTCTGCGCGATATGGGCGGCATCATCATTATCGACTTTGTCGACATGAACAAGGCGGAGCACCGTAAGGCGCTGTTTGATTACATGACGCAAGTCATGGCGCCCGACAAGGCGCGGCATACCATCCTTCCGCTGAGCAAGTTCGGACTGATGCAGATTACCCGTCAGCGCGTGCGTCCCGCCGTTGAGGTCGACGTGCAGGAGAAGTGTCCCTTCTGTGACGGTACGGGCACGGTGCGTTCCACACTCGTCGTCGTCGACGAGATAGAACAGGATTTGCGCTACCTCACTTCGTCGCAGCGGTTAAACAAGGTGACCATACACGTGCATCCCTACATCAATGCCTACCTGCGTCACGGCATGCCGTCGATGCGGATGCGTTGGATGTGGAAATACCGCTGCCGTGTGGTGCTGAAACCGCTGGAACGGCTCAATTTGTTGGAATATAAATTCCTGAACAGCGCAGGTGAGGAAATCTTAACCTGATGCTGTGTATTTCCGAAAAAAATATTATCTTTGCACACTATATAATTAATATTGAATATGCAGCAAAGCAAGATCGGATTAGACCACACCAAGGTGGCTCATGCGCGTGAGATTGCGCGCAATATTGCCAACCAGGTCTCCACGTTTGTCGAAGGCTACACTACGGTGGCGGTGGAACGCACCATTTGCCGTCTGCTGGGCATTGACGGAATCGACAGCAATGAGGTGCCGCTGCCCAACGTCGTTGTCGACGCGCTGAAGAGCAGTGGACAGCTGGGTCAAGGTATCGCATTCTATATGGGTAACGCCATTCTGGAGACTGGCAAGGACCCGCAGGCTATCGCCGAGGCGGTGAGCAAGGGCGAGTTGGACATTACCCGTCTGCCGTTGCACGGCACGGCTGAAATTCAGGCTGCCCTGCAGCCCTACATCAATGCCACTATCGACCGCATCCGCAACCGTCGTCTGCGTCGTGAGCATTATATCAACACCATCGGCGAAGGCAGCAAGCCTTACCTGTATATCATTGTCGCCACGGGTAACATCTACGAGGATGTGGTGCAGGCGCAGGCCGGTGCCCGTCAGGGTGCTGACATCATTGCCGTCATCCGCACTACGGGTCAGTCGTTGCTCGACTACGTGCCTTACGGTGCCACCACCGAAGGTTTCGGCGGTACCTTTGCCACGCAGGAGAACTTCCGCATCATGCGCAAGGCGCTCGACGAGGTAGGCGAGGAGGTGGGTCGCTACATCCGTCTTTGCAACTACTGCTCGGGTCTCTGTATGCCGGAAATCGCTGCCATGGGTGCTCTGGAGGGCTTGGATGTGATGCTCAACGATGCATTGTACGGCATTCTTTTCCGCGATATCAACATGCAGCGCACGCTGATTGACCAGTATTTCTCGCGTATCATCAACGGCTTTGCCGGTGTTATTATCAATACGGGCGAGGACAACTACCTCACCACCGCCGACGCTTACGAGGAGGCACACACGGTGCTGGCGTCCGACTTTATCAATGAGCAGTTGGCTCTGCAGGCCGGTCTGCCCGAGGAGCAGCAGGGTTTGGGTCACGCCTTCGAGATGGATCCCATGCTTGAGAACGGTTTCCTCTACGAGTTGGCACAGGCGCAGATGCTGCGGGAGATTTTCCCCAACGCACCGCTGAAATATATGCCGCCTACCAAGTTTATGACGGGCAATATCTTCCGCGGACACATCCAGGATGCGCTGTTCAACATCATCGGACAGTGGACGCATCAGGGCTTGCAGCTGTTGGGTATGCCCACCGAGGCCATCCACACGCCGTTTATGAGCGACCGCTACCTTTCCATCGAGAACGCCAAGTATATCTTCAACAACATGAAGGATATCGGCGAAGAGGTGGAGTTTAAGGAGGACGGCATCATCCGTCGTCGCGCCAAAGAGGTGCTCGACAACGCCACCACACTGCTGGAGCAGATGGAGAGCGAAGGTTTGTTCAGCGCCTTGGAGAAAGGTATCTTTGCCAACGTGAAGCGTCCGAAGAACGGCGGCAAGGGTCTCGACGGTGTCACCCGCAAGGGCGAGAACTACTTCAACCCGTTTGTGGAACTGATGAAAGGTAAGAAATAAAGGTTATTGGTTAGTGGTTATTGGTTATAGAGGCTGACGCAGTCAAAAGAGGTCGCCGATAACCGATAACCGAAAAACTTCAATAACCTATAACCAATAACCTATAACCCTTAAAAGAAATGAGTGAAGGTTTGTATTCGATGGAGGCTAAGGATTACGACAAAACCTTAGACCTTACCAAAATAAAGCCATACGGCGACACGATGAACGACGGCAAGGTGCAGCTGAGTTTCACGCTGCCGGTGCCTGCCGGTGCCGAAGCCGAAGAGGCAGCCAAGCAGCTGCTAAAGAAGATGGGCTTCGAGAATCCGCTGGTGGTGTTCCAAAAAGAGTTGACAGAAGGCTTCTGCTTCATGAACTGCTATGGCAGTCTGACGCACACGGTGGACTATACCAATATTCACGTCCCCAAGGTGGAGAGTACCACCATGGAGATGAAAGAGTGTGACGAGTATATCCGTGAACATATCGGTCGCAACATCGTCATCGTGGGTGCCTCGACGGGTACCGACGCGCATACCGTGGGTATCGACGCCATCATGAACATGAAGGGCTACGCCGGTCACTATGGATTGGAGCGTTACGACATGATTGACGCCTATAACCTTGGCAGCCAGGTTCCCAACGAGGAGTTTATTGCCAAGGCCATCGAGCTGAAGGCCGACGCCCTCATCGTCAGCCAGACGGTGACTCAGAAGGATGTCCACATCAAGAACCTCACCGAGTTGGTGGAGATGCTCGAGGCCGAAGGCTTGCGCGACAAGGTCATTCTTATCTGTGGCGGTCCTCGTATCAGTCACGAGTTGGCCAAGGAATTGGGCTACGACGCCGGTTTCGGCCCTAACACCTACGCCGATGACGAGGCTTCCTACATCGCCCAGGAGATGGTTCGGAGAGGGTGGAAGTGATACTAATGCTTGAATGCTTGATTGTTTGATCGCTTGAGTAGATGAGAACAAAAGGAGTAATATACGATAAAAGTAAGGCCTTCTCTCTTGAAGTCATTGCATTGTGTGATGAATTGAGAAAAAAGGGTGAGTATATTATGTCCAAACAGATACTCAAATCAAGCACAAGCATTGGAGCAAATTATTGTGAAGCTTTGGGCGCGGAAAGCCCCATGGATTTTATACATAAAGTTGCTATCTCATTGAAAGAGGCAAACGAGACTTTTTATTGGCTGGACTTGTTGTTTTCAAGCAATAATATTTCTCAAGAAAGGTTTGAGACGCTAAACATGCAAGTACAGGAATTGTATAAGATGTTAAATGCAAGTATATACACAATCAAAAAACGTAATGGAATAGAATAACCTGCGTAGCATTCAAACAATCAAGCAATCAAACAATCAAACAATCAATAACATGGAAAAAGAACAGATTAAACCTTTTATTGCCAAGCGTGCGGCGCAGGAGCTGCATGACGGCGATGTCGTCAACCTGGGCATTGGTCTGCCTACACTTATTCCTAATTTCCTGCCGGAGAACGTGCATGTCGTCTTGCAGTCGGAGAACGGCATGATTGGCATGGGCCCCACGCCTGAAGAGGGCAAGGAGGATCCTTGGTTCATCAACGCCGGTGGCGGATTTGTGACCCACACGCCCGATGCCAGCACTTTCGACAGTGCTACCTCTTTCGGTATCATCCGCGGTGGCCATGTCGACGTGTCGATTCTGGGTGCCATGCAGGTGGACGAAGAGGGTGACCTCGCCAACTGGATGATTCCTGGCAAGAAGACCCCGGGTATGGGTGGCGCCATGGATCTGTTGGTGGGTGCCAAGCGCGTCATCCTGGCGATGGAGCACACCGCCAAGGGCAATCCCAAGATTTTGAAGAAATGCACCCTGCCGCTGACGGCCAAAGGTCAGGTGAATATGATCATCACCGAGATGGGTGTGATGGAAATTACGCCGAAGGGTATCGTGCTGACGGAAATCAACCCCGAGTTCACAGTTGAACAAGTGCAGGCTGCCACCGAGGCCACGCTCATTGTCAGCGAGAACCTGAAGCCTATGGTTTAGTTATGAAACATCGCATTGCATTTTTCGTGCTGTGCCTCGTATGCCTCAGTGGCGTACAGGCACAGCATGTTGAGTTTAAGTGGCATGGTCTCTACGGCGTTGCCGGTCTGGATTATATGAGCAACCTGAACCGCGACGACCACGAAGTCTCTTTCACGGGGCTCTCGGCGGTGATGGGATGGCAGATTCGCAAAGAATCGGGCATCGGTTTGGGTTTCTCTTATCTGAAAGACTCCAAGGGCGCTTTCTCCCAGATTCCGCTTTTTGTGGAATTGCGCAGCCACTATCTGCGTAACCAAATCACCCCGTTCTCGGCCGTACAGGTCGGATATTCGTTTCCGATCAACAGCTCCAGCAGCGGTAGTGAGGCCATCTCCATCAAGCAGGGTGGTCTCATGTTCGCCGTCGAGCTGGGTGCTCGTTATGCCATTACCCGCTTGATGGGTGTCAACTTGCATGTGGGTTATCAGCTTTTGATGATGAACGAGGTGGAACGTCAACATGTCGGAATGCCCGCCGACCGTTCGTCGCAGCTGTTGCACAACATTAAGGTGGGTGTGGGCTTCAATTTCTAACCCCTAATCATTCACGTTCATCTTTTCTATCAACACTCCCATTCACTCTATTGTTAAGCAATGAACAAGAGGTTACTCTCCCTGTTGGCGGCGGTGACTGTCGCCTTGGGTGTCAGCGCGCAGACGGTGCGCACTGCCGTCGATGATGTCGAGACCATAGAAGAGGGTCGTCACGCATCGCGTGTCGATGTGACGCCATACAGCGACGAGGACGATATTGAAAAAGGCGCCTACAGCCGTTCGTCCTATTACATGTCGCTCAACGGCAGTTGGCATTATGACCTGCGCACCAATTACAGTGACCGTTCGAGTGAGGTGGAGGGACGCGACTTCTCTGCCGACGCATGGCCGACGGTGTCGCTGCCCTGCCGCACCTTGCAGCGCAATGGCGATGCGTTGGCGTTGCCCGCTATCGGCAACATGGGGCGTATCGTCCATGAGCATAATCTGAGTGCCGTGTTCTATCGTTCTTTCTATGTCGATGACAGTTGGCGGGGACATTCGGCGGTACTCCGCATGCAGGGACGATCGGCCTACCATGTGTGGGTCAACCGCCAGTATGTTGGCTACGCCGAGGACAGTCGTGCCGTCAACGAGTTCGACATCACCAAGCAGTTGCGGGTGGGCAAAGATAACGATATCACAATACAGCTGGTGGGTCTTTCCACCGGTTCGCTGTTGGAAAGCGACTACGACCCATGGCTCAACGGCATTACGGGCGATGTGGCCATCACATTCTATCCGGAGACCTATATCGACGATTATGCGGTGCACGCCGACTACAACGAAGCCACCCACAGCGGCCAGTTCTCGGTCGACGCAATGGTGATGTCGTCGCGCAACAAGGGACGTTACTACCTGGAGGCGGAGCTCTGGAACCCGCAAGGTCGTGAGGTGGCCAAGATGGGCAAATGGATCTATCTGGACAAACGCAATGGTGTCTCTGCCCATGTGGACTATGTGCTGAAGGATGTGTTGCCGTGGAGTGCCGAGCGTCCGTCACGCTATACGGTGGTGTTGCGCTTGCTCGACGAGAAGATGCAACCGCTGATGAGCACGGGCTCGCGCATCGGCTTCCGCAGTGTCGCTGTCGACGGCAGCCGTCTGTTGGTTAACGGCAGTCCTGTCGTATTGCGCGGCGTGGCATACGTCGACAACGGGCAGTCGGTAGAGGATATGCGCGACGACCTGTTGCGCATGAAACGTAACAATATCAACGCTGTGCGTACCGTCCACTATTCGCCGGCACGCGGCGTCTTCTACGACCTTTGCGACGAATTGGGTCTCTTTGTGATGTGCGACGCCAACTTGCAGCCTTTCTCCAGCGGCAAGAAAGCCATCGCCACCGATGCGGACTACGCCGATAATTTTGTGGCGCGTGTGCGCACCACGTATGAACAGTTGAAGAATCATCCTTCCGTCATCCTCTGGTCGTTGGGCAACAGTACCGACAACGGCATCTGTATGACACAGGCCTACCGTGCGTTGAAACGGCTCGACACCAGTCGACCCACGGTGTTTGCCGGCGCCACCACGGCTGAAAACAGCGACCTGAAAGCGCTAAACAACCCCACGGTGGAGGAGATCCGCAAACTGCTGGCCAACGGTACCCGTCAGCCTCTATTGGTGGCTGCATACGGTGATGCCGAGGGCAACCCTTATGGTGGAATGCAAACGTTTTGGCAGAGCCTTTCGGCCGCCACGGCCGGTGGCTTCGCCGCTACATGGAACAATTACACGTCGGGCATCATTGAAACAGGTTACGCGATAAAGCATACAGGCATTGGCCAGCGCGACGTTGTCGACGAGCTGCGCGAAGCCTACAGACCTTTCGATATCACCCTTCAGAATTTAGCCCCCGACGCTGCGGAATTCAACGTGGTAAACCACAACCACACGCTGTCGCTGGGCGACTACCGTGTGAGCTATTCTTTGTACAGCAACCTTAAACCCCATATCATTGAGGGTGATATCAGCACCCCATTGCAGCCGGGAGCCTCGCATCTGTTCAAGGTGCGTCTGCCCAAGCTGACGCTCTATGCCGGCGAGGAACTGATGATACGTTTTGTGGTGCGTCCGCGCAACATTGCATCGCTGGACGCCAAGACGGTGCTCTCCACCGTTACCTTTGTGCTGCCGGCCTCACAGATTGCCAAGCAGCCTCTGCCCGACTACGACCGCAGCCGACTGACGATGAGCTACGACGACAGCACGCGTATGCTCACGGTATCGGGCAAGTCTTTCTCGGTGCAGTTCGATTGTGGGCTGGGATCGCTCAGCCAGATGACGGTGGCGGGCGAAAGCCTGATGCAGAAGCCGCTGATGCTTGATTTCTGGCGTGAGACCGTTGGCGACGATGCCGAATTGAACAGTCGTGCCACCCGCTGGCAGCAGTACCAAAATATGCGTTCCGAGGTGGTCGATGTGGATTACCGTGCCACGGACAGCGTAACGGTGCTGGTGAATGTGATGCTGCGCTATGTATCGGCAACAGGCACACCGCTCTTCGATGTCAGACAGCGTTACACGGTGCTTTACACGGGTGATGTGTTGGTCGACAACGAGGTGCGCAGCATACAGTCGATGGCCGAGCCGTCGCGTGTGGGCTGTGTGCTGGGCGTGGCTGCCGGTCTCGACAGTCTGTCTTGGGTGGGCCGCGACCGTGCCTCATACAGTGACCGCAAGGCGGGTAGCCAGCTGGGCAGCTTTAATGCCGATGCCCGTAGGGTGCGTGGTCCCCATGCCGACACACGTCGGCTGGTGCTTTCGAGCGACCGTGCGGGACTCTATCTGGACATGTTGGATACCCTCTTCTCCTATGAGTTGACACAGCAGGGTAGGGGATATCAGCTGCATGCCGACTATCGCATGGCGCCGGCTGGCGGTCTGGTTACGCCCGCGCTGAACAACGAGATGCAAAAGTATCATTTTGTCTTGCATCTGCGTCCCTATAACCCGCAGCTGGAGGAGACAGACGATTTCTGCCGCACAATATATCCAGTCGAACAGCATACGTTGCTGCCGATGCCTGTCATCACGGCCAGCAGTGAGCATTTTGACGCTCCGATGCGTGTCACGCTGTCGCTGCCTGCCGATGGCGGCAACTGGAACGGTGTGGAGATTCGTTACACTCTGGATGGCTCGACGCCCGATGCCTCGTCGCCGCGTTACACCGCCCCCTTTACCATTGAGGGTAGCACCACGGTCAACGCCAGGGCGATGAAGGCGGGTATTTCGCCGTCGTTTGTGGCCAGTCGTTCGTTCTACTTCGACTATATTGCCACGGTTTCGTTCGAAAACAAACCTAACACCCCTTATAACCGCCATTACGACCGTGCCCTTTCAGATGGCGAGACGGGCAGTGTCGACGATCTGTCGCACGCCTGGATTGGTTTCTCGGGCAACGATATGGTGGTAACGGTCACGTTGAGCAAGGCGGTCGCCCTCGATGAGGTGCGGCTGCGCTTTGCCCACCAGCCGTCGGCATGGACATTTGCCCCCACGGCGGTGACGGTGAGCACGTCGTCCGACGGTGTGCAGTTCAGCGAGCCGGTCTCTGCCGAGATGAGTTTCGACCCCACCGATGCCGCCAACAATAGCAGCCGTCTGGTGGAGCCCACGGTACGTGTGGCGACACGTGGCGTGCGCTATGTACGCATCGTGGCGAAGAATGTGGGACGTGTGCCCGATTGGCACACAGCCAAAGGCTTGCGTGCCTGGCTGATGACCGATGAGGTGACCCTTACCGAGATGATGAAATGAACCAGCGCACTGAACTCCTTGTCCGTAGCGAAGGCTTGACACGGCTCCGTCAGGCGCATGTGCTGGTCGTCGGACTGGGCGGTGTGGGCGGCTATGCTGCCGAGATGCTGTGTCGTGCCGGCATAGGTCGCATGACCATCGTCGATGGCGACACGGTGAGCGAGAGCAATATCAACCGCCAGTTGGTTGCGTTGCACAGCACCGTGGGGAAATCCAAGGCTGCGCTCTTTGCCGAGCGGATGCGCGACATCAATCCCGAGTTGCAGCTGACGGTGGTGGATGAATACTTGCGCGACGAGCGAATGGTGGAGCTGCTGGAGGCAGAACGTTATACGGGCGTTGTCGACGCCATCGACACGTTGTCCCCCAAAGTTTTCCTACTCTTTCACAGTCGTCGGCTGGGACTGCCGGTCGTCAGTGCGATGGGCAGTGGCGGACGCATGGATGGCAGTCGGGTGAAGACTGCTGACATTGCCGACAGCTATGGCTGTCCGCTGGCGGCGATGGTACGGAAACGCTTGCGCCGTATGGGTGTTCAGGACGGCATACGAGTGGTTTTTTCCGACGAACCTGTTCCGGAGCATGCCATGATGGAGGAGATCGGCGAGAACAAGCGTACCACGCTGGGCACCATCTCCTATATGCCTGCCCTGTTTGGCTGCCGACTGGCGGAAGAGATGATTCGGATTTTGTTAACCCCATTAGACTAATTATCCCAATCGGACCAATTAGACACATAAGACCAATAAAGAAAAAGATGATAAAACAGAAGTTCTTGTTTGCTGTTGCAGTGGTGATGACGCTGTTGGGATTCACCGCCTGTGAGAGTGAGTTCTCTCCCAATGCCGAATGGCAGGAGTTGCCTTCGGTGTACTGCCTGTTGGATCAGGACGACGACACCACATTCGTGCGGCTGCAGCGTTGTTACCTGGGCGATGGCAACCTCTATGAGTATGGCAGGATAGCCGACTCTATCTATTATCCCGACGGGGTGATGGAGGTGCTGATACGGGTGTGGCGCAATGCGTCGGACATGACGGTGAGTGGTGCCACACCGCTCTACGAGATGAATTTCACCCGTGAGTTGCGCGATAAAGTGGATGGCAGTTTTGCTGCCGGTCCGCAGCCCATCTATTGTCATCGCAACATGCCCGGTGAACTGGACAGCGCCTACACCTATCAACTTATTGTGCGCCGCGTGAGCGACGGCTCCGTCATGGCGACAGCGACGACACGACTGCTCGGCGATCCAGACAGCAAAAAGGCTGGCTGAAGACGCCGTCGCCGGTGGGGGGCAACAGTCCCGTTAGCTTCAACATGATGTCGGGCGCCTGCGTCATCCGATGGATACCCCTCGACCGCGGCCGACTCTATCAGCCGCGTGTGCGATTCTACTACCGCTATCGCTTTGCACCCGACAGTTTGCGCTATCTCGACATCGCCTGCCAGTCGGTGAAGGCTACATCGCAGCAGAGCCTCGAACTGAACACGTCGGTCTACAAGGAGTACTATCTGGGCGAGATTGCCAAGGCTTTGCGGTCCGACACCAACCACAAGATGTTTGTCGACACGGTGGCCATCATCATGGATGTCGCCAACGAGTCGCTCAACGCCTATATCGCCATCACCACCGCTGTCGAGCGACAGAACTACCAGATGTATAACAATATCACGGGTGGCGTGGGACTTTTCGCCGCACGTCGCACCCATCTGATGGAGAAGGTGCTGTCCGACAAGGGAGACCAGACGACGGGCATGCACACCCTGCTTGAAAATCTTAATGTGGGATTCCAGCAGAACGATTTAAAGTAGCTTTTTTGCGAGAAAAAACGTATCTTTGCACTTTTTCATAGCCGCTGCAATGGACTACAATTTCAATGCCATCGAGCCTAAATGGCAAGAATTCTGGCGCAAGCAACAGACTTACCGTGCCGACAACCAATCGGATAAACCTCATTTTTATGTTCTCGACATGTTCCCTTACCCCTCGGGGGCTGGTCTGCATGTGGGACATCCGCTGGGCTATATTGCCAGCGATATTTATGCGCGTTACAAACGTCAGTGTGGCTTCAATGTGCTGCATCCCATGGGTTACGACGCATACGGTCTGCCCGCCGAGCAGTATGCCATCCAGACGGGACAGCATCCGGCCAAGACCACGGAGCAGAATATCAAGCGCTATCGCGAACAGCTCGACAAGCTGGGTTTCAGCTTCGACTGGGATCGCGAGGTGCGTACCTGCGACCCCGCCTATTACCACTGGACACAGTGGACGTTTATCCAGTTGTTCAACCACTATTACGACGAGCGTCAGCAGAAGGCACGTCCCATCAGTGAGCTGGTGGCACGTCTGGCCAGCGGCGAGGAGCCGATGACCGACGGTCGTCAGTGGAACAGCATCAGCGAGGCGGAGCAACAGCAGTATCTGATGGACTACCGTTTGGCCTATCTGGCCGACATCCCCGTCAACTGGTGCCCCGCCCTGGGCACTGTGCTGGCCAACGATGAGGTGGTGGGCGGCTTGAGTGTGCGCGGCGGTTATCCCGTCGAACGCAAGCTTATGCGTCAGTGGAGTCTGCGCATCACCGCCTACGCCCAGCGTCTGGTCGACGGACTGGAGCAGGTGGACTGGAGCGAGAGCCTGAAAGAGATTCAGCGCAACTGGATTGGTCGCTCGGAAGGTGCCGCCGTGTATTTCAATATTGAAAGTCGAAATTTGAATAGTGTTGATTCTGGCACAAACGAGGATTTCAAAATTCAAAATTCAAAATTCGAAATTTTCACTACCCGTCCCGACACCATCTTCGGTGTCACTTTCATGGTGCTCTGTCCCGAGCATGAGATGATAAGCCAAATCACCACCCCCGAGCAGCGTGCTGAGGTGGAGGCCTATGTCACCTGGGCGAAGAATCGCAGTGAGCGTGAGCGTCAGGCCGAGGTGAAAAAGGTGAGTGGCGTTTTTACAGGCGCTTATGCTGTCAACCCATTGACGGAGGAACGCATCCCCATCTGGGTGAGCGATTATGTGCTGGCGGGCTATGGCACGGGAGCTATTATGGCGGTGCCGGCGCACGACAGCCGCGACTTTGCCTTTGCACGTCATTTCAACCTGCCCATCCGTCAGGTGGTCTCTTTGGAAAAGGACGTCACTTCCGACCCCACCGAATGGACGGAGAGCATGGATGCCAAGACTGGCTACTCGGTCAACAGCGGCTTCGTCACCGGCATGAAGGTGAAGGAAGCCATGGCTGCCGTCATCGACAAGATTGAGGAGATGGGTATCGGTCACCGTACCGTCAATTTCCGTCTGCGCGACGCCATTTTCAGCCGTCAGCGCTATTGGGG
>X431_Quagga__coassemble_155_pt1 | contig 13628 bp, 12 predicted proteins | sample X431_Quagga__metabat2_high_PE_003 | metagenome-assembled genome bin X431_Quagga | reverse complement strand
CCTCCTCGGCGTCACCGTCGGGCTGCTGCTCCTCCGCATCCCAAGCTACAGAAACCGTTTCTGCGAATAGGGCACCTTGTCGCACCTCCACGCTGCGGCGTTACGTGCCTCCGGCGGCGTAAAATCGACGGGCTCTTCTCGTGCCCGCTGGACGAATAGGGGCCATTGGCACCATTCCCCCATTTCGCACTTGTCAATCTGATATTTTTTACCTACCTTTGCATATTCATTTTCATCATTATTTTCATAATCCTGCCCTATGTCCGACACGCTGGTTATCACCCCTACTTACAACGAAAAAGAGAACATCGAAAAAATCATCCGCAAGGTCTTCTCGCTTGAGAAAGAGTTTGATATGCTCATTGTCGAAGACAACTCGCCCGATGGCACCGCCGACATCGTGAAGCGTCTGATGCAGGAGTTTCCCGACCGTCTCTATATCCTGGAGCGCAAAGGCAAGCTGGGTCTCGGCACCGCCTACCTCGACGGCATGCGCTGGGGCAACGAGCACGGCTACGACTATATGATCGAGATGGATGCCGACTTCTCGCACAACCCCGACGACTTGGTGCGTCTCTACGACGCCTGCTCCTCAGGCAAAGGCGACGTGGTGGTGGGCAGCCGCTATGTCGACGGCAAGGTCTCGGTGGTCAACTGGCCTATGGGACGTCTTCTGATGAGCTACTTCGCATCGAAATATGTGAAGATTGTCACCGGCATGAAGGTGTGCGACGCCACTGCAGGTTTCGTGTGCTGGAGCCGCCGCGTGCTGGAGAAGATGAAATTCGACAAGGTGAAATTTGTGGGCTACGCCTTCCAGATAGAGATGAAGTACACCGCCACACGGCTGGGCTTCAAGGTCTACGAGGTGCCCATCATCTTCACCGACCGCGTGCTGGGCACCAGCAAGATGAGCATGAAGATTTTCAAGGAGGCGTTCTTCGGCGTCTTCAACCTGCGTTTCCGCCGCTGGCGGAAGTACTAAACTCCTTGCCCTACGGGCAGAAATCTATAAATCTTATAGATTATTTCGCTTTGCGTAAATGGATGTTGAAGGTTTAATATACGAGGTGCGTGGCGCAGCCATGGAGGTCTACAACTTCTTTGGACCAGGACTTCTCGAATCAGTATACGAAAAAGCATTGGTGAGGGAATTGGAATTACGCGGGTTGAAAGTAAAGACACAACTTCCTGTACCCATAGTTTATAAGGGAGCAGTGGTAGGAGACGAGCTACGGATAGATATACTTGTGGAAGATGAATTGATTGTAGAATTAAAATCGGTAGAGGAGTTCAAGCCGGTATATTACAAGCAACTCCGTACTTATCTGAAACTGCTCAACAAAGACGAAGGATTGTTGATAAACTTTGGAGAATATGACTTCAAAAAAGGCATGAGAAGAATAGCCTTGTAAAAGAGAAAATAACCAGCGTAGCATCCCGCGAAGCGGAAATAATTTATAAGATTTATAGATTTCGCGAGCGGAGCGAGCAGGAGAAACAGAAACAAGATAAACAGAGATATAATGAAGAAGATTATCATGATTGCCGTGGTGCTGCTGACAGCAAGCACCGCCTTTTCGCAAGAGCGGCTGCTGCAGTGGGACCAGCTGATGGACCGCAGCCTCTACCCGCAGCGGGAGATGCGCGGCTTCACTTTTGTGCCCGGCACCGACCAGGTGATGTACATGAAGGACACCGCCTATATGCTCTTCAACGGACGGGAGGAACGCGCCATGACCGCCGCCGAAAAAGAGCAGTACAAGGGCATAGTGCGTCCCGAAAAGAAGGAACGTGTGACCTTCGAGGAGGGCAGCCTCTATGTCGACGGCCAGTTCGTCGAGAAGGGCGACGGCTACAACATTGTCCTGGGCGAGAGCGTACACCGCAACGAGTTCGGCATCGACGGCGGCCTGTTCTGGTCGCCCAAAGAGAGCAAGCTGGCCTTCTACCGTATGGATCAGAGCATGGTGGTAGACTACCCGCTGGTGAACACCAAAGCCCGCGAGGCCGAGGTGCGCAACATCAAGTACCCCATGGCGGGCATGAAGAGCCACGAGGTGACGGTGGGCGTGTATGACGTTGCTTCAAGGAAGCTGGTCTATCTGAACACCCGCAAGGACACCACCGTCCACGAGCGTGAGATGTACCTCACCAACATCGCATGGAGCCCCGATGAGAAATTTGTCTTCATCGCCAAGATCAACCGTGAGCAGAACCACATGTGGCTGGAGCAGTACGACGCTGTGAGCGGCCAGTTGGTCAAAGTGCTCTTCGAGGAGGAGAACCCCCGCTATGTGGAGCCCTGCGAGTCCATGATATTCACCCCCAAAGGCGACCAGTTCCTATGGTATTCGATGCGCGACGGCTACAAGCACCTGTACCTGTATAAACTCGACGGCACGTTGGTGAAGCAGGTGACCAAGGGTGAGTACGAAGTCGAGGGCTTCATCCAGTTCGACAAGAAAGGCGAGAATATCTTTATCTATGCCAATCAAAGTCATCTGCATGGTCGTGCAGGTTACCGTGTGAACCTTAAGAGCGGACATATGCAACTACTTACAGGCACACAGGGTACACATTCAATAGTTCTCAACGATGATGGTACTGCTATGGTGGATGTTTATTCTGCTATAGATGTTCCTGGAATTGCTTTTTATCGTACAATCAAGTATGGAAAGACCTATGCAGAAATCAAGTCTGAAACCATGCTATATTGTGCCGAGAACCCGTTGAAGGACTACGCCATGCCCGGCGTGAAGCTCGGCACCATCAAGGCCGCCGACGGTAAGACCGACCTCTACTACCGCCTCATCACACCTCCCGGAGTCGACCCCAACACAATCAAGCAATCAAGCAATCAAGCAATCAAGCAATACCCCACCCTCGTCTACGTCTATGGCGGCCCGCATTCGCAGCTGGTCACCGACAGCTGGCTGGGTGGCGGCAACCTCTACTTCATGTACCTTGCCCAGCAGGGCTATGTGGTTTTCACCGTTGACAACCGTGGCACCGACAACCGTGGCTTCGAGTTCGAGAGCTGCACCCACCGTCGCCTCGGCGAGATTGAGATGGCCGACCAGATGGAGGGTGTCAAGTTCCTCAAGAGCCTGTCCTACGTCGACCAAGACCGCATGGGCGTGGAGGGCTGGAGCTTCGGCGGCTTTATGACCATCACCATGAAACTGGCGCACCCCGAAGTGTTCAAGGTGGGCTGCGCCGGCGGTCCCGTCATCGACTGGAAATGGTACGAAATCATGTACGGCGAGCGCTACATGGACACCCCGCAGGAGAACCCCGAAGGCTACGAGGCCAACTGCCTCCTCAACAAAGCCAAAGACCTGGAAGGCCGGCTGCTGGTCATCCACGGCGCGGAGGACAACACGGTGGTGTGGCAGCACTCGCTGGAGTTCATCGAGCGTTGCATCAACAACTACAAGCAGGTGGACTATTTCGTCTACCCGCACCACGAGCACAACGTGCTCGGCCGCGAACGGCTACACCTCTACAAGAAGATGTTCGACTACTACGAGACCTTCCTGAAATAAGCCAAAAAGAGCCGCGCAAAAGCGCGGCTCTTTCTTTATCGCTTGGCGGCTTTCAACACCTGTTCTATCACGCCAATCTTGTAGCCCGTGCTGTGGTAGCGGATGCGCCCCTCTTTGTCGATGAGCGCCACCAACGGGTAATCGGACAACGAAAGTTTCAGTTTCAGTGCCGAGACAATCTGTGTCTCCAGATTGCCACGCTGATTGGCGAGGTCGGTATTCACCAGTCGCCACGACAGCATATCGACGGTGGCGGGACCCACCAGGAAGGTCATGCCACCCCACTGCTTCATCTCTTTCTGATGGTTCTTCAACTCCACCACGAGGTGCTTCGACGGCTCGCCGTAGTTGCCGAGATTGATGTAGAGCATGCCCGATTTGCCGGCATAGTCCCACAGCTCGATGCCGTCGAACAGCTCCAAATGGGGGTTGAGCGTTGAGGATTGAGAATTTTTGTCTTCCAGGGGCAGAAGGACAATCTCTTTGGTGAGGGTTTCGCCGACATGGATTTCGAAGAACTCCAGGCGCGAGCGCACAGTCCCGTCGGGGTAGCGGTTGCCGGTGGAGAGACAGTAGGTGCCGGGTTCCAGCTCGATGGCGGCAGGGAACGTAGCCATGCGGCTGTCGTCCTCGAAATCGAAAGTGCGCAGGTCACCGTTCTCCAGCTTGGCCAGCGTGAAGTGCGGCCAATAGATAGGCTTGGCGGGCTCTTTGCCATGGTAGGTGAGGGTGAGGCGGACCCGGTTAGACTTGTCGGACGGTTCGGACAGGTCGGACCAGTCAGACTTTTGCCAAGCATTGTGATTCCATACGTAGATAGTGTTGGTGGCGTTGTCGAGGTAGGCGGGGAGGGCGGCGGCACGACAGGCGGCCACGAAGAAAATGTCGCGGCTGTGGCGGTCGGCATGGCGCAGCTTGTAGACGCCCACGGGCGAGATGGGACAGTTGTAATAGTTGCTGCTGTCGTCAATCGTGATGCTGTCTATCACCCACTGCCTGATTTCCTCGGCGGTCATGCCCTTGAAGCAAGCCAGCTCCTCACGGTAGGGCCGCACCATCTCGTTGCTGATGCGGGCAGGGAGGCCTCCCTTCCTGTAGGGGCCATATTCATTTGCCATCGGATGCATGGGGGGCACCACCCAATGGGCTTCCAACACCTCGGCGGTGATGTCTCTTAAATCCTTGTCGCTGAACGAGCAAAGGTAATCATAAAATGCGTTCCAACTTATGATAAAATCATCAGAACAGCTAATACAGGTGGCTTTCGTTTCACCAGCTATCGCCGAGTTCTCTTCCGCGTGGTTGTCGAGGAACTTGATTATCTCGGCGTAGTTGCCCTCGCTCTTGTGGATTATCTCCCATGCCTGCTCGTCGGTGAGGTTGGAATTGGGCTTCATCAGTTGCTTGAAGTTCTCTTTGGTAGGGAACGTGGCGGTGTAGGCGTTGCGCAGCGAGTCCTCGTAGGCCAGCCGCTTGGCGTTGGCGGCGGTCTCCTCCTCGGTGGCCACCACCTTGGGATTGCCCGCCTCCGGCGGCACTATTTCAAAGAGATAGGTGTCGGACGGGTCAGACTTATCTGACAGTACCAGTGTCATGGTGCTGTCCTGGCGGACGTCCAGTTTCTCGAAAGTGTAGCGTTCGCCGTCGGTCGCCCAGATTAATAAATCTCCTAGGCCGGTGGTCAGCGAGGCACGGCCTTCGGCATCGGCAGTCATGGTGGCAAGGGTGTAGTACTCGGCGTAGTTGTAGAGCTTGAACTTCACCTGCGCACCCGATAGCGGCTTGCCACTCTTGTCCTGCACCGTGACGGTGACGCGGCGTGTAGGGGCGTAGTGCGACAGCAGGTTGAGCTCGCTATAGAGTCCCGTGCGTTTCACCACCTCTTCGTCGCCCTTGTATTTACCGAAGGCCTTGCTGTGCACCATCATGCAGCGTGTGGCGGGCACGGCGAACCAGCCCATGTTGAGCTTGGGGTCGGGCTCGCAGGCCCCGAGGAACTTCCACTCGCCGTCGACATAGACCTCCACCCAGGCGTGATTGTCGTCGCAGTGCGCCCAGCGCGGCGTGTAGCACTGGCGCGCGGGGATGCCCACGGCACGCAGGGCGGTGACGGCGAAGGTGCTCTCCTCGCCGCAGCGTCCCAGCGAGGTGCGCAGGGTGGCCAGCGGCGCACTGGTGCGGCTGTCGCTGGCGCGGTAGGCTACATGCTCGTGGCACCAGTGGTTCACCTCCAAGGCAGCCTCCTCCATGGACAGCCCCGCTACACGCTCCTTCAGCTCGTGGAAGAAGACCCTGCGGGCGGTGTCGAGGTTCTCGTTGTTGACACGGTAGACCAGCACGAAGTGGCGGAACACATCCTCGGGCACAGAGCTGCCCCACGGCATCGCCTCGCGGGCCATGAAAGCGTAGCGCACCTGCTGCAGGAAGAAGGCCGGATCGTAATCCGCCAGGTCGCTGTAGGGCATATAGGCATAGAGGAACTCCATGGCCTCTCGCTCGGCGCGCGACAAGGTGTCGAGCGAGGACAACTGATGATGGATGACCGGAAATTCAGCCATACGGGCTTCGAAGTCTGCGTGGACCACGGCGCGGTAGCTCTTGTCGGTGATGAAATGCGGGTCGCGGTGGCAGGCTGCCAACAGCAGCACGCCCAACACAAATACCAGGATTCTTTTCATAATCTGGGGGATTTTTTTGAGGGGGGTGGGGAATAGGTCCAATTGGTCTAATTGGTTTAATTAGTCCTATAATTTCCCATTTGCCTTAACTACTGTCTACTTAACTACTAAAACGCCACCTCTTCCATCAGCCTCCTTACTGTCTCGGGGTCGGTGACGAGGGTGCCGTCGGGGAGCGTGGTCTTGCAGCTGGCGTGCACCTCTTCCACGCCGGTGTCCTGCAGCAGCTGACGCACGTTGGCGGGTGTCACGCCGCCACCGGCAAGTATCTTGACACCGGTCTCGCCCACCAGCGAACGGATGACCGAAGCGCCCTCCAGCGCCGTGGGCCGCTGACCGGAGGTCAGCAGGCGGTGACGGCGTGCCGCCGTCACATCCCACAATGCCTCCACCGGGTCCTCCAGCGCCTCGTCGAAGGCGCGGTGGAATGTCACCTCCATCGGCGACGCCAGCAGCACCATGCGACGTGTCAGTTCGACATCCACCCTGCCCTCCTCAGTGAGGATGCCCAGCACCACGGCGGCGGCGCCCAGTGCCTTGCAGCGCTTGATCGACTCCATCATCACCATCCGTTCCGCCTCGGTATAGCAGAAGTTGCCCGCACGCGGACGGATGAGCACATGGGTGCGCAGCCCCAGCTCGGAGATACAATAGGCTATCTCCTCGTCGGAAGGGGTGAGGCCGCCGCACTCCAGGTCGCGGCAGAGCTCGATGCGTGTGGCACCGCCCGCCTTGGCGGCGGTAGCCGATGCAATGGAATTACAACATATCTCTACTTGTATCATAAAGGGTCAATTCTTTCCTACAAAGATAAGAAACTCTTGTTAATTACGAAAAAAAATGTATCTTTGCTCTCATAAAAACATCATCATTCAAACGATGCACAACATACGACAGATACATCCCGACCTCTACTACATCGGCGTAAGTGACCGCCGCAACTCCTTGTTTGAGAACGTCTATCCCATCCCGCGTGGGGTGTCGTACAACAGCTACCTGCTGTGCGACGACAAGACCGTGCTGCTGGACACAGCCGACGCCACCGTGGGGGAACAGTTCTTCGAGAACCTGACCGCCGCCCTCAACGGCCGTCCGCTCGACTACCTCGTTGTCAACCACATGGAGCCCGACCACGCCGCCCTCATCCAGCCGCTGCTGATTCGATATCCGCAATGCACCCTCATCTGCTCGGCCAAAGCCGAACAGATGATAAAACAGTTCGGAGTGCTGCTGGATCATGCGGATGCGCCGGAGATAAAAACCGTCAAAGAGGGCGACACGCTCTGCACGGGTCGACACACGCTGTCGTTCGTCATGGCGCCCATGGTACACTGGCCCGAGGTGATGATGACCTACGACCAGACCGACAAGGTGCTCTTCTCGGCCGATGCCTTTGGCACCTTCGGCGCGCTGAGTGGCAACCTCTATGCCGACGAGGTGAACTTCGAGACGGAATGGATCGACGACGCCCGCCGCTACTTCGTCAACATCGTAGGCAAATACGGCGTGCAGGTGCAGAATGTGCTGAAGAAAGCCGCCACGCTGGACATCCAGCTGATTTGTCCGTTGCACGGCCCCGTGTGGCGTGAGAACCTATCCTATTTCATCGGCAAGCACGATGTGTGGAGTCGCTACGAGCCCGAAGAGAAGGGCGTGGTGATTGTCTACGGCAGCATCTACGGCCACACCGAGTCGGCCGCCCTACATCTGGGTACCCTGCTGGCTGAACATGGTGTAAAGAACATCAAAGCCTACGACGCCAGTCGCACGCACGTCAGCGAGCTGGTGGCCGAATGCTTCCGCGTGAGCCATGTTGTACTGGCCTCCAGCACCTACAACAACGGCATCTTCACCCCCATGGAGAACCTGCTGCTCGACCTGAAGGCGCACGGCTGGCAGCGGCGCACCGTGGCACTCATCGAGAACGGCAGCTGGGCACCGCAGAGTGGCAAGCTGATGCGTGCCGAGCTGGAGCAGATGAAGGACATCACCCTCGTAGGCGACACCCTCACGCTGAAGAGCGCCATGCAGCCCGCCCAGGAGCAACAACTCACAGCACTGGCCGACCTGCTGGTGGAAACAGTCCCTCATTCTTAACCCTCAATAACTTCTAACCAATAACCCATAACCCTTCCCCATGATCGACAACAAAGCCATCTTCAATATCAGCTACGGACTCTTTGTGCTTGTGGCACGTCAGGGCGAGAAAGACAACGCCTGCATCATCAATGTGGCACAACAAATCACCAGCGATCCGCTGCAGCTGGCCATCTGTGTCAACAAGCAGAACCTGACGCACGACATGGTGCTGCACACCTTGAAGTTCAATCTCTGCCCCCTCAGCGAGGAGGCCACCATGAAGCCGTTCCAGCACTTCGGCTTCCAGAGCGGCAAGACGGTGGACAAGTTCGCCGAGTGCGAAGTGGAGCTGCGCACCGACAACGGTCTGCGCTACCTGCCCAAATACATCAACAGCGTCATCAGCTGTGTGGTCACCAAAAGTATCGACCTCGGCACCCACACCCTGTTTGTCGCCCGTGTGATGGAGGCCAAGGTGCTCACCGACAGTCCCAGCATCACCTATGCCTACTACCAAGAGCACATCAAGCCCAAACCTTCAAACACGCAAACCCTCGAACCCTCCAACAAGAAGAAATGGGTCTGTGAGGTCTGTGGCTACGTCTACGAAGGCGACGAGCTGCCCGACGACTTCGTCTGTCCCTTGTGCAAGCACGGCAAGAGCGATTTCAAACTGATGGAATAATTTAACCCTTTAACCTTAAAACCTTTTAACCCTAACCCTATGGAAAAGTACGTATGCACCATCTGCGGGTATGAGTATGACCCCGCAAAGGGCGACCCCGACAACGGCATCGCCCCCGGTACCAAATTTGAAGACCTCCCCGCCGACTGGGTCTGCCCTCTCTGCGGCGTCGGCAAAGAAGACTTCGAAAAGAAATAATTTGCATTCACACATTAACGCATTCACACATTAACACATTCAATACCATGCTTAACAAAAAAGTTTCCGACCTACTCAACGAGCAAATCAATAAAGAGCTGTACTCTGCCTATCTGTACCTCGACATGAACAACTACTTCCAGGCCCGCGGCCTTAACGGCTTCGCCAACTGGTACATGATCCAGGCCCAGGAAGAGCGCGACCACGCCATGCTGTTCTATCAGTACATGCAGAACAACGACTGCAAAGTAACCCTCGGCGCCATCGCCAAGCCCGACAAGAAATTCAAGAAAGACATGGATGTGCTGAAAGTCGGTCTGGAGCACGAAGAGTATGTCACCGCCAGCATCCACACCATCTACGATGCCGCCTACAAGGTGAAAGATTTCCGCACCATGCAGTTCCTCGACTGGTTCGTCAAGGAGCAGGGTGAAGAGGAGACCAACGCCCGCGACATGATCACCAAGATGGAGCTGTTCGGCAGCGACCCCAAGAGCCTCTACATGCTCAACCAGGAACTCGCCGCCCGCACCTACAGCGCCCCCAGCCTGGTGCTCGACTAATCCGACGCTATTTCCACAATATAAACATCCCGTCGTTTTCAGATGAAAACGACGGGATGTTTATATTCCGCAAGCTATGGCAGATTTACTCCTAATCCTTTAGGCACCCAACAGGAACCACCAATACACCATCTCCGAACTGGTAACAGAGTATTTAGGTTGCAGAGACTAAAAATGAATTATAACAAGAAGCGTGGCGCTGTATACCACTTCTCCTAGTGGAGGCCGTAAGAATTGCCCTGAAATGAAGATATGGAAACAGTCCACGCTAATACACGCGAACCATTATACCATCCTTGCATTTCATAGAAATTTCTCACGTTTCCACTAGCAAGACGAAGATATAACGCTTCGACGATTTCCTTCTGAAATCGACAACAGAGGTACAAATAAAATTTGAAAAGAAAGATTAAACAGAAATATCTCCACTGTTTCACAAAAAGTTTGTAATTTAGCACCTGAATTTGACAAGAAAAAAAATGAGCGACCAACAAAAAATAACCTCTATCCGTGACGCCGTAAGGAGAATGGCGCCTCCTCATAGCATTGCCATCCTATACGGTTCAAGGGCGAGAGGGACTGCTCGAAAGGATTCTGATTGGGATATCCTTTGGATTCTCGACAAGGATACGCTCACTCAAACGGACTACGATACTATAGCTTACCCTCTTGTGCTCCTCGGTTGCGAAATGGATGCAGAAATCAATCCCATCCTATACACCGCCACCGAATGGCAGAACTACCGCGCAACTCCATTTTATGAAAATGTCGTTGCTGATGGAATAAACTTGCTGCAACAATGACTCCCGAACAAAGACAAACCCTCGTGCAACGCGAAACAGAAAGAGCGCGTCACCATCTCGCCCAAGCTGACGAGATGCTTTCACTCGGTCATTGGGATTTGGCGGCAAACCGTCAATACTATGCATGCTACCATGCTGTACAAGCATTGTTTGTCTGCCATGAGATTAGTGGTACGACACACAAAGGTATGATTGCACAATTCAGCCTCCATTTTGTAAAGCCCGGAATTATCGATATACAACACGGCAGCTTCCTTTCGCGTATGATGCAGCTGAGGCAGAAAGCAGACTACAACTGTTTTTATGACATCAGTGAAGCCGAGGCTCTATCACTATCCGAACCAACCCACGTCTTTGTTGAATCCATATTAAAACTAATCAAATAATCTATTAATCCCAAACAAAACAACCATTTATTATGAGTAAGAAATTTATCTGCCCCGTGTGCGGTTACGTCTATGAGGGCGACACGATGCCTGAGAAATGCCCCATCTGTGGCAAAGCCATGCAGGAAGTGAGAGAAGACATCAAGACCTGGGCTGCCGAGCATATCGTCGGTGTGGCCAAGGACGCCCCCGAAGACATCAAGATGGACCTCCGCGCCAACTTCGAAGGCGAATGCAAAGAGGTGGGTATGTACTTGGCCATGGCCCGTGTGGCACACCGCGAGGGCTATCCCGAAATTGGTCTCTACTGGGAGAAAGCCGCCTTCGAGGAGGCTGAGCACGCCGCCAAATTTGCCGAGTTGCTGGGCGAAGTGCTGACCGACAGCACCGCTGAGAACCTGAAGATGCGTGTTGAAGCCGAATACGGCGCCACCGCCGGCAAGACCGACCTGGCCAAACGTGCCAAGGCCCTCAACCTCGACGCCATCCACGACACCGTCCACGAGATGGCCCGCGACGAAGCCCGTCACGGCAAAGCCCTCGACGGACTGCTGAAACGCTATTTCGAGAAATAGCAGGGCGATTGTCTACTTATAAAACAGAAGGCGTGGATTTGCAAATCCACGCCTTCTGTTTTATAAAAAACTTGTATTTTTGTACGGCATTAAGCACAAGACAAAACCTTCTCACGATGAGCACGACACGAAAAACGATAGCCTGGCTGCTGTGGCCGCTGACTATATGGTACGGCGTGGGCGTATGGATACGCAACCTGCTGTTCTCCATTGGTGTGCTGAAAGAGACCACCATGCCCGTCACCACCATCGGCGTGGGCAACCTGGCCTGCGGCGGCACCGGCAAGACACCCATGGTGGAATACCTGCTGCGCCTGTTGGGCGACGACTACAGCACGGCAGTGCTGAGCCGCGGCTATCGCCGCAACACCACAGGCTTTGTGGCCTACAACGGCGACAACGACACCGGCCTGCTGGGCGACGAGTCCACCATGGTGGCCAAGAAATTCCCCAACGTCAAGGTGGCGGTGTGCGAGAAACGAGTCGAAGGTGTGCGCCAACTGCTGCAGAGCGAGGAACCGCCGCAGCTTATCGTGCTGGACGACGTATACCAGCACCGCTACATCAAACCGACGGTAAACATCCTGCTCACCGAATTCAACAACCCCTTCTTCGACGACCACGTGCTGCCGTTCGGCAACCTGCGCGAATACCGCAAAGCCTACCGACGGGCACACATCATCGTGGTCACCAAGTCGCCCGAGAATTTCCACCCCATGGCGCTGCACAACATGCGGCAAAAACTGAATGTGCAGTCTTACCAGCGACTCTATTTCAGCCATATCCAATACGGCACCCCCACCGCCGTGTATGACGACGACAACCCGCGCACCATCGAGCTGGATACGGTGGCACAGGTGCTGCTGGTCTCCGGCATCGCCCATCCCGGAGAGCTGACGCAGCACGTCAAACAACACTGCAAGGTGGTGCCCATGGTTTTCGAAGACCACCACCACTACACCGTGGAAGATGTGACAAAAATCCGTAACCGTTTCGAGCAGATGAAGTCCAGCAACCGTATCGTGCTGGTCACGGAGAAAGATGCCATCAAACTACAGAACGAAGACCTTCGCGACGCCTTTGCAGGCACGCCGGTCTACAGCATCCCCATCCGCATGGTCATCACGGACAACCAGGATGACAACTTCGATGCCACCCTGCGCAACAGGGTAAAAGAGAATATCTTTTTTCAGCAGCGCATCTCTGCCAATATGCCCACCGCCTGATCCATCGGCAGCGTCTGCTGCTCACCCGTCTGCATATTCTTAACGGTGAGACTGTCGGTGGCTATCTCGTTGTCGCCCACAAAGACGACAAAGGGTATCTGTTTGCGGTTGGCAAACTCCATCTGCTTCTTCATCTTGGCGGCGTCGGGATAGATGAGTGCCGCCACGCCAGCCGCACGCAGCCGTGCCGCGGCCTGCACGCAGTAGACCTGCTCACGCGGACCGAAGTTGATGAAGAGCACCTGTGCCGACTGCGACAGGTTGGCGGGGAACTTGCCCAGCTCAGTCATCACGTCGTAGATGCGGTCGGCGCCGAAGGAGATACCGACACCGCTGACGTCGGGCATGCCGAAGATGCCCGTCAGGTTGTCGTAACGGCCGCCGCCGCAGATGCTGCCTATCTGCACGTTGTGGGCCTTCACCTCGAAGATGGCACCCGTGTAGTAGTTGAGGCCGCGCGCCAGGGTGAGGTCCATCTCCACGTTGCACTGTATGGCGGCGTCGCGGATGTAGCCGAACAAGGTCGTCAGCTCGTCAACGCCAGCCAGTCCCACGGCATCGCCGTCGAACAGCGTGCGCATCCGCGCCAGCTTGTCGTCGGCACTGCCGGTGAGCGAGAAGATGGGGTCGAGGGCGGCAATCTGACCGTCGTCGAGTCCGCGCTCACGCAGCTCGGCACGCACCTGGTCGAGACCGATCTTGTCCAGCTTGTCGATGGCCACGGTGATGTCCACCAGTTTGTCGGGGGCACCGATCATATTGGCGATACCAGCGAGAATCTTGCGGTTGTTGATTTTAACGGTGACGGCGATGTCGAGACGACGGAACACCTCGTCGATCATCTGCACCAGCTCCAGCTCGTTGAGCAACGACGGGCTGCCTATCAT
>X431_Quagga__coassemble_154_pt1 | contig 13638 bp, 8 predicted proteins | sample X431_Quagga__metabat2_high_PE_003 | metagenome-assembled genome bin X431_Quagga | reverse complement strand
CCGCCGCATCCAGGCCATCAAGGACGGAGACCAGAACGTGGGCAACCGCGTCAAGGTCAAGATTGTCAAGAACAAGGTGGCGCCGCCGTTCCGCGTCTGCGAGTTCGACCTCATGTTCGGCGAAGGTATCAGTAAGCTGGGCGAGATCATCGACCTCGGTGTCGAATACGACATCATCCACAAATCGGGCTCGTGGTTCAGCTACGGCGACACCAAACTGGCCCAGGGCCGCGAGGCGCTGAAGCAGCTGCTGCGCGACAATGTGGACCTCACTGAGGAGCTGGAGGCCAAGATTCGTGCCAATATGAAAACCCGGGAGGAATAGTTTTGGAAGAACAGGAAGAGAGACTGCTCGAGGAGCAGGAAGTTGACGAGCGCTTTCAGGAGCTGCTGACAGCCTGCCGCGAGATCAAGGAGCTGACGCCCGACGAGGAGTCGCAGATTGTGCGTGCCTTCTCCATTGCGCGGCGTGCCCATGCCGACACCCGTCGCAAGTCGGGTGAGCTCTACATCTTCCATCCCCTGGCGGTGGCGCTCATCGCCGTCAAGGAGATAGGGCTGGGTCCCATCGCCGTCATCTGCGCGCTGCTGCACGACGTGGTGGAGGACACTGACATCACGCTCGACGAGCTGCGGTCGGTCTTCGGCGAGCGGGTGGCCACCATCGTCGACGGTGTGACCAAGATAGAGGATGTGATGGAGCTGCACCAGGGCAGCTCGAAGCAGGCGGAGAACTACCGCAAAATCCTGCTGTCGATGTGCAAGGACGCCTACGTCATCTTCCTCAAGCTGTGCGACCGTCTGCACAACATGCGCACCCTCGGGTCGATGAAGGAGACCAAAAAGCTGGCCATCTCGTCCGAGACACAGTACCTCTACATCCCGCTGGCACACCGCCTGGGACTCTACGAAATCAAGTCCGAGCTGGAGGAGCTGGTGATGCGCTACACCAACCCCGAACGCTACGAGGAGATATCCCGCCTCATCAACCAGTCGGCCGGCACCGAGAACCTGCTGAAGGATTGCCTCACCAAGCCCATCCGCGACATGCTCGACCAGCGGGGCTACAAATACCGCATCAAGACCCGCATCAAGTCGGTCTACTCCTGCTGGAAGAAGATGGAGAAGAAGGGGGTGTCGTTCGACGAGATTTACGACCTCTACGCCATGCGCATCATCCTCGACGTCGACGAGGCGCACGAGAAAGAGGAGTGCTTCAAGGTCTACTCGCTCATATCCACCCAGTTCCCACCCAACCCTACCCGTTTCCGCGACTGGATCACCACGCCCAAGATGAACGGCTACGAGTCGTTGCAGACCACGGTGATGACCCCCATCGGCCGCTGGGTGGAGATACAGATACGCAGCGAGCGCATGAACACCATCGCCGAGAAGGGCATGGCGGCGCACTTCCTCTACAAGGAGGCGCACCCCGAGCTGGTCGACGTCAACAACCCCGTCGAAGACTGGCTGCGCCAGATACGCGCCTCGCTCGAGAATGCCGACAAGAGCGCCGTCGACCTGGTCGAGGAGTTCCGCGAGACCCTCTACACCCGCGAGATTTATCTCTTCACCCCCAAGGGGCAGACCGTGCGCCTGCCTCTGCACAGCACCGTGCTCGACTTCGCCTTCGCCATCCATACCGACCTGGGACTCCACTGCATCGGCGCCAAAGTCAACGCCGTGGTGGTGGGTCCCTCCCATGTGCTCCAGTCGGGCGAGCAGGTGCAGGTGCTCACCAGCCGTCACACCGTGCCCGAACCCGAATGGCTCAGCCAGGTGCGCACCCAGCGCGCCAAGGAGTGCCTGAAAGACTGGTTCCGCGAGTGCAAGAAAGAGCACCGCGACGAGGGCGAGCGGAAGCTGCGCAAGCTCTACCGTGAGCTGCGTGTCAAGATGGACGAGAACCGCGTGGCACAGCTGCGCCAATACCTGCACTACGCCACCGATCTGGATCTCTTCTACGACGTGGCGACAGGCAAGGTGGGCCGCCGCGAGTTGGAGCTGTCGCTGGGCCTCGCCCAGCCGCAGCCGCGCCTGGTGTTCCTCGACGCCTACAAGGACCTGTTCGACGGCGAGCCCGTCCACCAGCCCGTCGCCGCCGACGCCGGCAAGGCCGACGCCGGCGTGCAGTCCTTCCTGCTCGACAAAGACTACGAGCATCTCACCATCGAGCCCGCCACCTGCTGCAGCCCCGTGCAGGGCGACCAGGTGATTGGCATCGCCGACGGCGACAAAATCGTGGTGCACCGCACCAACTGCAAGATAGCCATGGACCACCTGGCCAACCACGAGAACAACGTGGTGCGCGCCAAATGGCGCGAGGGCGAGCAGGTGTCGTTCCTCACGGGCATCACGCTGACGGCCATGGACCACAAGGGACTGCTGCAGGAGTTGACCCGTGTCATCTCACAGGAGATGGGCATCAACATGCGCGCCATCACGCTGGAGGCCTCCGAAGGGGTGGTGCGCGGCATCATCATGCTGTATATCAATAACCTCGAAAACCTCAACCGGCTTATCGACACCCTCAGCGGTATCGACGGTGTGGAGCAGGTGCGACGAATCTGACCAGCGCTATGACCGCCTATTCCGGCTTCGACCGACTCAACGATATCCTCGACATCCTGCGGCGCGAATGTCCGTGGGACCGTGCGCAGACCTTCGACAGCCTGCGCTACCTCACCATCGAAGAGGTCTACGAACTCTCCGACGCCATCCTCACCCTGCAGCAGGCCGGCGACGACAAAGCGGCGGCGGAGGTGCGCAAGGAGCTGGGCGACATACTGATGCATGTGCTCTTCTACGCCAAGATTGCCGAGGACGACCGTCGCTTCACCTTCGACGAGGTCTGCCACTCCGTCTGCGACAAGCTGGAGGCGCGGCATCCGCATATCGCGCTGCCGCTGCGCGACGGCACGTTGCGGCCGCCGCTCACCGACACCCACCCCGGCTGGGAGCAGGTGAAGATGCGCGAAGGGCGCCGCTCGGTGCTCGACGGGGTGCCGCGGGCGCTGCCGTCGCTGGTGCAGGCCGTGCGGCTGCAGGAGAAAGCCGAAGGGGTGGGCTATGCCGAGACACCCGACGCCGACCGCCAGGCGCTGCTGGACCAGCTGCCTGTGGACGAGGCTGCGGTGGGCGACCTCCTCTTTGCCTGGTGCCGCCGACTGCGGCAGCAGGGCGTCAACGCCGACGAGGCGCTGGCACAGGCCAACAAGCGCTATATGAAAAGGGTAGAGGAGTGGGAGAAATTGAGAATTGAGAATTCTGAATTGTGAAGGTGTGAAGGTGTGAAGGTGTGAAGGTGTGAAGGTGTGAAGTTGTGAAATTGTGAACTTAACGTCTTCACGTCTTAACATCTTAACATCTTCACAACTTCACATCTTAACATATTTAATTTATTTTCGTACATTTGCAACGAAATTTGAATATAGAAAATAGCATGAAAAAACTATTTTTCACACTCCTCCTTGTGGCAGGAGTGGTTTTGCCGCACTATGCAGTGGCCCAGGGCGGCCATCAGATTGTGACCGTGGGCACGGGCACGTCGGATAATAACACCGCTCCGTTCAATAACTATTACAAGAACTCCACCACGGAGATGATATACACCGCATCGGAGATTGGCACGGTGGGCACCATCGACACCATCTGGTTCTATTCGGCAACGTCGTCCGAGTCGTTGGTCTGCAGCAGCTTGAAGGTGTATATGGGTACCACAACCAACAGCAGCTTTTCCTCCAGCTCTGCTTGGGTGATGCCTGCCGATTTGGAAGAGGTCTTCGACGCCGGCGGATCGATAACCATCGGCGGTATCAACGGGTGGTACGCCATCCCCCTGCAGACCCCTTTCTTTTATACGGGCGACAACCTGGTGATTGCTGTTACCAAAACAGCCTCCTCGTACAACGGTTCCTTGACGTGGCGCTACACCTCTGTCACGAACGGCGTTCTGTATCGTCGCAGCGACAGCGACGTCACCTGCGGCGACCTCTCGTCGTTGACCACCTCTACATCGGGCACCACCTCGTCGTACCGTGCCAACATCAAGATGGCCATCGACACCGCCATATCGGGCTGTGTGCGTCCGCGCAATATGGTGATCAGCAACCTCACCTACAACAGCGCCACGCTGGGCTGGGACGGATGCCCCGACGCCACCTACTATCAGCTCTGCTACGGCACCACCAACAACCTCTCCGCCTACGAGGCACAGGCTGTGCCGGTCTATGGCGTGAACTACTATTTCGACAACCTGCTCGACAGCACCACCTACTACGTCTGGGTGCGCAGCCTCTGTCCGACCGACACCACGGCCTGGACCTCCATCTCGTTCACCACCCAGGTGGCCTGCGCCCGCGTGACCAACGCCGCTGTCGACAGCGTGAGCGAGAGCGTCGCCATCGTTACTTGGGATGTCGACACGGTGGGGCAGCCTCTGCAGCATGTCATCGTGCAATACAAGGCCGACGATGCGACAACGTGGACCACCGACTCGGTGCTCAACGCCACCAGCTACACCATCATGGGTCTGCAGGGCGGCACGTCGTACACGGTGCGGCTGATAGCCATCTGTCTGCTCGACACCAGCACCATCGTCACAGTGCCCTTCGAGACCCCGACCTGCGGCGAGTACGCTGACGGCACCACGACCAGCAGCTATGTGCCCTACCACGGCAACTACAACTACGGCTATTCCCAGTCCATCTATCCGGCCAGCGGCCTGTCGGGTGTGACCACCATCACGGGTATCTCCTTCCATCTCCACTCCACGCCCCCCAGCTATCCTACCCGCACGGTGACCATCGCCTTGGGCAACACCACCCGCACCTCCGTCTCCACCTCCAGCTACGTGCCTTATTCGTCGATGACCGAGGTGGCCACCAGTGTGCCGATGGATGTCAGCCAGACGGGATGGGTCTACATCCCCTTCACCACCCCCTTCGCCTACGATGGCACCAGCAATGTGGTTGTCGCTGTCCAGAATCTTACGGGTTCTTACAGCTCGTTCAGTTTCACACACCATGCTACCACTTTGGGCAACGCTGTCTATTGGTATCAGGACGGTAGCCCCATTTCTCCCACTTCGCCCAGCGCGACATACAATGGCACCACCACCACGGTGCCCGACGTCCGCTTCGAGGCCGACTGCGGCGGCTCCTCCAGCAGCTGCATCCGTCCCACCGACCTCAACGTCGATCTCTTCTCCTACAACACCGTCGACCTCTCCTGGACCAGCACCTTGGCCGACAGCTATGAGGTGTGCTACAACCCCTCCATGGCGCCCACCGACAGCACGGCGGTGATTGTCCCTGCCACCAGCGAGATTTTCACGCTCAACGGCCTCCGCAACAACACCACCTACAACATCTGGGTGCGCAGCGTCTGCGGCGAGGAGACCTCCCTCTGGTCGACACCGGTCAGCGTGACCACTCTGCTGGCCTGCGCCAGCCTGCTCAACGCACAAATCGACGACACCAGCCAGACCTACGTCACCCTCTCCTGGGATGTCGACACCACCGTGGGCTTCCCGCAGACACAGGTAGTCGTCAAATGGCGCGCCGTGGGCGACAGCACCTGGAGCACCAACTCGGTGACAGGCATCAACGGCACCGTCATCACCGGACTGCGGTCGGGCGTCTCCTACGAGCTGACGCTGACGTCGGTCTGCGGCAGCGACTCCAGCAGCACGCTGTCGTTGCCCTTCACCACACCGGCCTGCCACGAGTACGCCGGCGGCACCACGACCAACGGCTATGTGCCCTTCAACGACAACTACGGCTACAGCTATACGCAGACCATCTACCCGGGCACCGCACTGGCGGGCGTCGACACCATCCGCGGCATCTCCTACCGCACCACCTCGGCGCCGTACTCCTATCCCACGCGCCCCGTCTCGGTGGCCATGGGCAACACCACCCGCACCTCTGTCTCCACCTCCAACTATGTCGCCTATGCCGACCTGACCGAGGTGGTCAACCACTATTCGATGGATGTCAGCACGCCGGGCTGGATCTATATCCCCTTCACCACACCGTTCATCTATGACGGCACCAGCAACATCGTGGTGGCCTTCACCAACCATACGGGCAGCTACAGCTCCTTCTCTTTCAGCCACCACTCGACATCGGTAGGCAACGCCATCTACTGGTATCGCGACGGAACCCCCATCGACCCCACGTCGCCGGGCGGTACATCGGGCACTACGACTACGGTCCCTGATATCCGCTTCGACGCCGCCTGCCCAGTCATGGGCTGTGTGGCACCCATGGTGATGGTGGGTCATGTGGCCTCCAACGACATCCAGATCAGCTGGATACCCATCAGCAACGAGGCTGAGTGGGTGGTCGGCTACCGGACCGGCAGCAACAGCTGGACCTATACCACCTCCACCGTCACCTCCACCGTCATCAGCGGCCTCATGCCCGAGACCCCCTATCAGCTGCGTGTCGGTGTGGTGTGCGACGGCGACACCCTCTTCAGAGAGGCTACCGCCACCACGCTCGACGGCACCATCACCATCTGCTTCCCGCCCTACGGCCTGACGGCCACGGCGGCATCGACCACCGAGATCAACCTCTCGTGGATCCCGCTGGGCAGCGAGCAGCAGTGGGAGGTGCACCTCTACAACGATGATATGGACAGCACCTTCATCGCCACCGCCTCCACCTGGCAGGTCGACGGTCTGGACACCGCCACCGAGTACCATGTCGAGGTGCGCGCCATCTGCGGCGAGGACGACTACAGCGACTGGTGTACGGCAGTCAGCGTCACCACCCAGGAGGCCTTCTTCGAGTGCCTTATCCCGTCGGGTCTGACGGCCATCGCCGCCACCGACTCGTCGCTGGTGCTCACCTGGACGCCGCGCGGCCAGGAGTCGAAATGGCAGGTGCGTGTCTACAACGCCACCTTCGATAGTCTCTACCGTGCCTACTCTCCCAACGTCGTGGTGGGCGGACTGCGTCCGCTGACCTCCTACAATGTCAAGACCCGCGCTATCTGTTCCGTGGGCGACACCAGCGACTGGAGCGTGGCCACGCATTTCACCACCATCTCGTCGGCGGGCATCGACGCAGCCGACGACGCGGCATCGGTGCGCATCTACCCCAACCCGGCCACCAAGAGTGCCTCGGTCGACGTCAGCGGCATCAGCGGCCGTGTCACCATCACGGTGCTCGACCTCAGCGGCCGTGTGCTGCGCAGCGAGCAGATGGAGTGCGACGCCACCTGCGTCAAGACGCTGCAGGTCGACGGACTGGCACAGGGTGCCTACTTCGTGCGTGTGGCCTCCGACAGCTACTGCACGGTGCGCAAACTCTTTGTGGAATAGCCGTGGCCTTACGAATAACAAAGAGGGATGCGCTGCAAAAGGTGGCGCATCCCCTTTTTTTTAGCAGTTAGCGGTTAGCTTTTTCCTAGGCAATCCTAGGTTCTCCTAGGCAATCCTAGGCAATCCTAGGTTAATTCTCAATTCTCAATTCTCAATTCTCAACTCTCAATTCTCAACTCTCAATTATGAACGTACTCCTATTGGGTGGCTCGGGACTGCTGGGGCAGCATGTGCTGCGCCAGCTGTTGCAGCAGGGCCATGCCGTCACGCTGCTGCTGCGCGACGGCGCCCGCACGCCGCGGCCGGTGCCTGCGGTCACCGTGGTGCGCGGCTCGCTGCTCTGCGACGCCGACCTGATGTGTGCCGCCGAGGGCTGCCAGGCCGTCGTCAACTGTGCCGGCACCACCGACATGTCGCTGCGCCGCCTGTCGGACTACCATCCCGTCAACCGCGACCTCTGCGGCCGGCTGGTGCAGCTCATGGAGCAGCGCCATATCGCCACGCTGGTGCATGTCAGCACCGCCAACACCATCGGCTACGGCACGCCCGACCGCTGGGCCGCCGAAGACGCCCCCATGCAGACGCCCTTCAGCCACTCCTACTATGCCCGCAGCAAGCGGGAGGGCGAGATCATCCTCGCCGATGCTGCGCGGTGTCATCCCGACTGGCATATCGTCACCGTCAACCCGGGCTTCATCGTCGGCGCCTACGACGCCAAGCCGTCGTCGGGCCGGCTGCTGTTGGTGGCCTACCGCCGCCGCCTGATGGTGGTGCCCAAGGGGGGCAAGAGCTTCGTCGCCGCCGCCGACGTGGCGGCGGCCGTCGTCGGCGCCCCCACGCAGGGCTGCTCGGGCGAGCGTTACCTGGCCACGGGCGAGAACCTGTCGCTGCGCCAGTTCTACCAGCTGCAGGCCCGTGTCTGCGGCTACCGGCAGCGCTGTCTGTCGCTGCCCAACGGACTGCTGCTGGTGGCAGGCTGGCTGGGCGACCTGCTGCGTGCCCTGGGGCTGCGCACCCAGCTGTCGTCCTGCAACGTGCGCCAGCTCATGGTGCGCGAATACTACTGCTGCGACAAAGCCCGTAGGCAGCTGCAGATGCCCAGCACCCCCATCGCCCAAGCTATAAAAGAATTCCACCAATGGAACCAAACCCCCACCGACCCCACCGACCTCCGATGAACCTTTAGACCCACTACCCCCCCACCAACCCCACCCAACCCCACCAACCCCACCCAACCCCACCCAGCCCCTCCCCAAACCCACCCAACCCCTCCAACCTCCACCCAGCCCAACTAATTAGACCCATTGGACCTATTAGTCCCATTAGACCCATTAGACCAATTGGACCCATTAGTCCTATTAGTCCAATTAGACCAATTTTCGTATCTTTGCAATAATTTAATCCCCCCCTCAATAACCCATAACCAATAACCAATAACCCCTCAATCCCATGAACCCTCGTCGTTTTCTTTTCATCGTCCTTTTGGCCTTTGTCGTCGCAGGCTGCGGTGGCTCCGGCAACCCGGAAGGCCAGAAGAAAGGCTCGTCGGGCAAGACGCTCGAGCTGATGCTGGCCATGGACAAAGGTATCTACACTGGCACCACGCAACAGTTGCTGGACTCCATCTTCCGTCAGCCGCAGCTGGGTCTCACCCAGCCCGAGCCGTTGTTCGACGTCGTGCAGATACCGCTGTCGTCGTTTCGCAACACCGAGATGTTCCAGATGCACCGCAACGTCGTCATCTGCGACGTCAACCCGGGCAACCCCGACAAGGTCTACCGCCATGTCGACCTGTGGGCGGAGCCGCAGATTGTCTACGAGTTCGCCGTCAAAGACAGGGCCACCTTCGAGGCGCTGCTCCGCAAATATGCCGACGTCATCATCGAGAGCCTCTACGACACCGAGCACCGTCGCATGTATAAGGTCTTCAAAGGCACGGAGGGCATCGAGATCCGCGAGGCCATCCGCAAACAGCTGGGTCTCACCATGACCTTCTCCACCGACTTCGAGGTGGCGCACCCGATGAACCCCTCTTCGGACTTTATGTGGATACGCAAAGAGACCAAGGACTTCGGTCTGGGTGTCTTCATCCGTGTGCTGCCCTACACCAGCCGCGACATCTTCAACGAGGCGGTCTTGCTCGACACCTTGGCGGCGCAGATGCACCGCCATGTCCCCGGCAGTGCCGACAGCAGTTACATGAACGTCGAGCGTCGCATGCCGTTCTACACCCGTCATATCGACTTCGAGGGCAGCCCCTACTGTGTGGAGACCCGCGGATGCTGGCGCACCGAGGGCGACTTCATGGGCGGCCCCTTCGTCAACTACGTCGTCCTGTCGCCCGACAACAAGCAGGTCGTCTTCCTCACGGGCTACATCTACTATCCCTCGGGCCGCATCAAGAGCCTCAGCAAACGTGACCTGCTGATGCAGGCCGAAGGCATCTGTCATAGTCTCAGATTCTAATCCGAACCGCCGTGCCGCTACACCGTCTGTCATACCCCTTTCTGCTGCTGGCGTTGCTCATGGCGCCGTGCCGTGTGGCGGCGCAGGACTTCCTGCGCCAGAGCGAGCTGGGCGTCATAGCGGGTGGCATGAACTATGTTGGCGACCTCAACCACCAGCACCTCGACGGTGCGGTGCGTCCCGCGGTGGGCCTCTTCGGCCGCTACCGCATGGGTGAGCGCTGGGCCGCCACCGCCAGTGTGGCCTACGGCCGTGTCGTGGGCGGCGACCCCGATATCGACCGGCTGCGCAACCTCAGCTTCCGTTCCCACATCTTGGAGGCCGCGGTGCGTGTGGAGTTCAGCTTCGTCCCCTTCGGTGGCGACGGCTACAGCTTCCGCACGTCGCCCTTCATCTTCCTCGGCGTGGGCTTCTTCCACTTCAACCCGCAGGCGCTCTACCGCAACCCCGCCAACGGCGACGAAGAGTGGGTCGACCTGCAGCCGTTGCACACGGAAGGGCAGGGTAGTGAGGCCTACAGCAGCCGCGCCCCCTACAGCCTCATGCAGATGACCATCCCCTTTGGCCTGGGCTTCAAGATCGCGCTCTCCAAAGAGGTCACGTTGGCCGTGGAGTACGGCTACCGCTACTGTTGGACCGACTACCTCGACGACGTCAGCACCACCTATGTGGGCAGCGCCGTGCTGGGCGACGGCGTGGCTGCCGCCATGGCCGACCGCAGTGGCGAGGTGCAGCCGGGCTACGTCAACGCCGCCGGCATCCAGCGTGGCGACGACTCGCTCAACGACGCCTACGCCTTCTTCAACCTCTCATTGACCGTCAGCATGGAGACCCTCTTCGGCTGGCTCCGCAGCAAGAAATGTGAAATAAAATAACCCCAACCCGTAAGGGCGTACCCCCGTGTACGCCCAACCCCCAAGAAAAGCCCCCCCCCAAAAAAAACCAATTAGACCCTCCCCCAACCGTAGGGGCGTACCCCCGTGTACGCCCGCAACCAATTAGCCCAATTAGTTCTAGAACTTCTAGATTTTCTAGATTATCTAGATTCTCTAGAACATCTAGACCCACCAACTCCACCAACCCCCACCCAGCCCAACTAATTAGACCCATTGGACCTATTAGACCCATTAGACCCATTAGACCCATTAGACCAATTGGACCAATTAGTTCCCCCAACCCCAACCCCCAACCACCAAGAAACAGACCCCCCAAAAACCAATTAGACCAACCCCCAACCGTAGGGGCGTACCCCCGTGTACGCCCGCACCCAATTAGCCCAATAAGAACCTCAATAACCCATAACCAATAACCCATAACCCATAACCAATAACCCATAACCCTTCAACTCCCATGCAACTCGAAGACCTGGACAAGACCAATGTGCCGCGGCATGTGGCCATCATCATGGACGGCAATGGCCGCTGGGCCAAGCAACGCAACCACATCCGCCTCTTCGGCCACCAGAACGCGCTGGCGGCGGTGCGCAGCGCCGTCGAGGCCACGGTGGCCCTCGGCGTCGAATACCTGACGCTCTACACCTTCAGCACCGAGAACTGGAACCGCCCCCAGGACGAGGTCGACGGCCTCATGGAGCTGCTGGTCAAAGCCATCCGCGACGAGACCAAGACCATGATGGAGAACAATGTCCGCATGGGCTTCATCGGCGACATCGACCGGCTGCCGCCGCAGTCGCGCCAGAAGCTGCAGGCCTGTATCGAGGAGACGGCCGCCAACACCGGCGCCACCCTCATACTGGCACTCAGCTACAGCGCGCGCTGGGAGATGGCCGAGGCCATGCGCAAGATGTACGACGACATCACCGCCGGCCGGCTGCAGCGTGCCGACATCGGCGAGGAGACGCTACGCGGCTACCTCACTACCCGCGACATCCCCGACCCCGACCTGCTCATACGCACCGGCGGCGAGCTGCGCCTCAGCAACTTCCTGCTCTGGCAGATGGCCTACACCGAGTTCTACTTCAGCGACCAGCTGTGGCCCGACTTCCGCCACGAGGACTACTACGACGCGGTGGCGGCCTACCAGCAGCGCCAGCGTCGCTACGGCAAGACCGGCGACCAGGTGAAGAAATAACCTTTTTTTACAATAGAACAAAATAAAAACCCTTTTTCCGAGTTATCTATAGATACACCACTTATTGTTGACACATCATTCCATGCCATACAACCGACGCTTTACTGTCCTTCTCGCCAAGCCGTTGCTGGGAGGACTGCTCTTTTTGTCTCTGCTGTTCGTCCCCTGCTGCGGCACCCTGCTGCAGGCGCAGGTCCGTGTGGGCGGCAGCGATCAGACCATTGACTACCTCACCCCCAAGACCTACGAGATAGGCGACATCGTGCTCGAAGGCGCCGACAACCTCGACAAGCGCATGGTCATCCTGGTCTCGGGACTGCAGGTCGGCGAGACCATCCGCGTCCCGGGCGACCGCATCGCGTCGGCCATCGACAACCTCTGGAAGCAGGGTCTCTTCGAGGACATCCAGGTGCGCGTCATGCGCGTCCAGGACGGCAAGATATACCTGAAGCTGGTGCTCAAGCAGCGTCCCAAGCTCTCCAAGTTCAAATTCAACGGCATCAAGAAAGGCGACGCCGACAAGATACGCACCGACATCAAGCTGGTGGCGGGCGACGTGGTGACGGAGAACCTGCTCACCACCTCGCGCAACAAAATCCTCAGCTACTACAAGGAGAAAGGCTACGGCAATGTCGAGGTGCAGACCGTCACCGAGCCCGACACGCTGGGCGGCAAGAAAGACCGTGTCGACGTCATCTTCAACATCAAGGTGGGCAAGAAAGTCAAGATAGACTCCCTCATCATCGAGGGCAACAAGGCGCTGTCGACCAACAAGATACTGCGCAAGATGAAGATCACCCACGACGTGCGCTACGGTCGCAAGCTCTATTTCTGGACCTCCGGCTTCTGGAAGAAATCGCGCTACGACGAGTCCAAGCTGCAGGAGGACCTCGACAACCTCATCGCCTACTACAACTCGTTGGGCTACCGCGACGCCCGTGTGGTCTCCGACACCGTCTACGAGTCGTCCCGCAAGAACCAGAAGCAGGACCGCCTGGTGGTCAAAGTCAAGCTCTTCGAGGGCAACAAATACACCTTCCGCAACATCACCTTCTCGGGCAACACCATCTACTCCTCCGAGACCTTGGCGCGCTACCTGCGCATTAAAAAGGGCGACCCCTACAACGAGGAGCAGCTGATGTCCAACATCAGCTACAACCCCTCGGGCCTCGACATCACGTCGCTCTACATGGACAACGGCTACCTCTTCTTCAGCGCCACGCCGGTCGAGGTGGCGGCGGCCAACGACTCCATCGACATCGAGATCCGCATCGTCGAGGGCAAGCAGGCCCGCATCCGCAACGTCAGCGTGGAGGGTAACACCATCACCAACGACCGCATCATCATGCGCGAGCTCTACACCCGTCCGGGCGACCTCTTCAGTCGCGACGCCATCCTGCGCAGCCGCCGCGAGCTGGCCACGCTGGGCTACTTCAAGGAGGAGACCATCATCCCCGAGCCGCGTCCCAACCGCGAGGACGGTACCGTCGACATCGTCTACAAGGTCGAGGAGGGCTCCACCAGTCAGATCAACCTGCAGGGCGGCTACGGCAGCGGCATGGTCATCGGTCAGCTGGGTCTGCAGCTCAACAATTTCTCGGCACGCAATGTGTTCAACAAGAAAGCCTGGGCACCGCTGCCCGCCGGCGACGGTCAGAAGCTGGGTCTCAACCTGGTCACCAACGGCACCTACTACTACGCCATCAGCGGCTCCTTCACCGAGCCCTGGCTGGGCGGCCGCCGTCCCCAGT
>X431_Quagga__coassemble_151_pt1 | contig 13739 bp, 8 predicted proteins | sample X431_Quagga__metabat2_high_PE_003 | metagenome-assembled genome bin X431_Quagga | reverse complement strand
ATGCTGGGCGGCATCACGAAGAGGGCCAGGGCGTCGTCGCCAAAGTAACGCTTGGTGTTCATGCCCCCTCTCACGTCGACGTCGAAGATGATGATGTGGCCGTTGTTCCAGATACGGTCGATCTCCGACTTCAGCGTCCCGTAGAGCATGTCGGTGTACACCTCCTCCCACTCCAGGAAGTCGCCGTTGTCCACCCGCTGGCGGAAGGCGTCGGGCGTAAGGTAGTAGTAGTCCACGCCGTCCTGCTCGCCGGCACGCGGCTGGCGACTGGTGGCGGAGATGGCGAATTCGAAGCAGTCGAAACGCTTCAGCAACTCGCGGATGATGGTGGTCTTGCCGCTGCCCGACGGTGCCGAGAAGAGAAGTGCTTTATGAGGGTTCATTTGTTTAAAATTTCCTATCAAAGATACTGTAGAAGGTCTTGACGGTCAGCGAGCCCTTGTCCCAGTTGTAGAGCTGTGCCACCTCGTCTACGCGCCGCTGTGCCGTGGCGCGGTCCTCGATGCTGTTCAGCTGCAGGATGAAGTCGTTGTAGGCCTTCATATTGTTCTGGAACAGGTCTTTCATGAAGCTGAACTTGTCGTTGATGTTGATGATGGTGCGCAGGTCGCTGACGCGCTTGTGCTGTGCCGTCTCGCCACGCATCTCGTTGCCGGTGCGACCGATTTTGTCGCCCAGTGTCGCCGGGGCTGCCTCCTGCGTCTGGTTGGAGGTGCGGATGTAGTCGAACAGCGACGACTGACGCTGGCTTGCGGCGGCCTGGAGGGTTGCGGGGTCGGCCTTCTCTTCGGGGACGGGTATTGCGACAATGGCCGGTTCTGTTTTCTCAGCAGGCTTGGGTTCGGGTTTCGGCTCTGGAATTGGTTCGGGTACTGGTTCGGGTTCCACCTTCGTCTCGGGCGCTGCGGGGGCGTCGAAGAGGGTTTCGGTGTCGCTGTCATCCAGCGACTGCATCAGCGGCTGGGCTTCCACCTCGGGGTCTTCCTCGGCGTCTTCGGGTGCCACGACATGGCGCGGCTGTTGCGGGGTGTTGTCCACGGGTGCCACGACAGGTGTCGGCGCGGGTGTCGCCTCAACCACGGGTTCGGGGGCTTCCTCCACCTGCGGGAGGGGTTCGGGTTGGGTCGCCGTGTGGGGCTGCGGCTGTTGTGCCGTTGTCGGCAGCGACAGCGCGACGCCATACAGCGTACGCAGTTCCTGCAGCAGCAGGTCTATCTCTATCTGATTGGGTTCGACGGAAGCCTCCATACGCCGAACCAGACGTTCAATGCGTTGAACACCCAAAGACAGTTGTTCAATCTCTTTCATCGTAGATGCAAAAGTACAAGTTTACTTGTAACGATTGTTTTCCCCCTTGAAAAAGTTATTACAATAATCTGTTCATAACATTGACAATCTTGTGGAGTAAAAGAGAAACAACGGTAAGTAATCCCTCAAATCGCAATTATACCTTGGCATAATCTCCATTTTTTCAATGATTATGCCAAGTAATAATATTAGGTTTTGGCGCAATCGGATATTTTTACTAACTTTGCGCCAAAATATAAATGCTGAAATATGGAAAAATCAATCGTGGGTCGAGAAAAAGAGATAATGGAATTAAAGAAGTATCTATCTTCTGATCAGTCGGAGTTTATCGCTGTCTATGGAAGACGACGTGTGGGTAAGACATTTCTTATAAAAGAACTTCTGGAGGGACAATTCTGTTTTAGGGTAACGGGAAAGGAAAATGCTCGTCTTGGGGAGCAGCTGCTAAATTTTTCGTATGCGCTATCGGATTTCTTTAATGATGAACGGATGCCTCATAATTGGGTAGAGGCATTTCGCTTACTCTCTAAAGATATCGAGAATCTAGGGGATGGCACAAAAATCATCTTCATAGACGAACTACCATGGTTCGACACGCAGAAATCAGGATTTCTTGGAGCCTTGGAACATTTTTGGAACAATTGGGCCTACTATCGGAAGGATATAAAGCTAATCGTCTGTGGCTCTGCTACATCATGGATGTTGAATAAACTGATTAACTCCAGAGGAGGGCTACATAACCGAGTGACTCATAAAGTGTTGATTTCCCCATTCTGTCTTGAGGAAATGGAGCAATACTTCCAAAGCAGAGGATTCAACTATGAGCGTCCGGAAATGATAGACTGTTATATGGCAGTGGGGGGAGTTGCCTATTATTTGTCGTTGTTTGACAAGGACAAAAGTGTGGCGGAGAATATTAATAATCTATGTTTTTCCAAAGGTGGAGAACTGACAGATGAGTTCAATAAACTCTATGGTTCGCTGTTCAAAAAAGAGGAGAACCATATAGCTGTTATTAATGCGCTCAGTGGTGCCCGAAAAGGAATGACCCGTCTTGAGTTAATCAATAAGACTAAACTTATAAACAATGGCAATTTCAGTTCCTTGCTTAAGGAGTTGGAAATATGTGAATTTATACGTTCATACCATCCATTTGGCAAAGAGAAGAAGAACAAACTGTATCAACTTACAGACCAATTCTCCCTCTTTTATCTTCACTTTATGAAAGATAAAAGTAATGTGGGGAAAAATTATTGGCTTCAGAAAATAGGTACACCGGAATATGCTGCTTGGTCAGGCTATTCTTTTGAGACGGTATGCCTGCATCATATTGAACAAATTGTCAACGCATTGGGTATCAGTGGGACATTCTATTCGCCATGCTCCTGGTCGTATCGTCCATCGGAAACAGTTCTTGATGATGCCGATGCGGACGAAGACCTGAAGACAGGTGGTCAGATTGATTTGTTGATAGATAGAAACGATAAGACTGTAAGCGTCTGTGAAATGAAGTATGCAAGCGGAGAATACGAGATAACAAAAGCCTATGCCTACCACATGGAACAAAGAATCCGTACATTCAGAAAGGTTACATCCACAAAAAAATCCTTTTCAATAGTTTATGTGACACCTTTCGGCCTCCACAACAATATGTACGCAAGGAAAGTAAATAAACAGATAACAGCTGATGATTTGTTTAGAAGCGTATGATTTATTTCTGAGCATCCGGAAACAAAAGGCAAGGTGGTAATCTGCCTAAAGGAATCGTACTTTTTTTGTACCTTTGTACTTTCATTTGGAACCAAATCCTAAAATCAATAATACTATGAGAAAAACACGTTATTTCTTTTGTTTTGTGCTTCTGGTTGTGACGACGCTGTCGGTGTCGGCGCAGAAGCAGTACAAGTACCGGACCTGGCCCAACGACCCGCTGGGCGTGCGCGAGTATACGCTCGACAACGGTCTCAAGGTGTTCATGAGTGTCTATAAGGACGAACCCAAGATCCAGACCTACATCGCTGTGCGCGCCGGTTCCCGCAACGACCCGCACGAGACCACCGGTCTGGCCCACTACCTGGAACACATGATGTTCAAAGGCTCCGAGCGACTGGGCACCACCGACTGGGCCAAGGAGAAGGTGCTGATCCAGAAGATAGAGGACCTCTTCGAGGCCTACCGCATGTTCGACGACTCGCTGACGCGCGCCGCCATCTACCACAAGATCGACAGCCTCAGCTACGAGGCATCGAAGATTGCCATCGCCAACGAGTACGACAAGGCGATGACGGCCATCGGCAGCACCGGCACCAACGCCTTCACATCCAACGATTATACGATGTATGTGGAGAATATCCCCAACAACCAGCTGGAGACCTGGTGCGAGATTGAGGCCGACCGCTTCCAGCACCTGGTGCTGCGCCTGTTCCACACCGAGCTGGAGACCATCTACGAGGAGAAGAACATGAGCCTCACCAAGGACGGCCGTCGCGTCAACGAGACGATGTTCGCCGCCCTGTTCCCCCATCACCCCTACGGCAACCAGACCACGCTGGGCAGCCAGGAGCATCTGAAGAACCCCTCGATGCGCAATATCCGCAACTTCGTGGCGCAGTACTATGTGCCCAACAATATCTGCATCAGCCTGGCCGGCGATTTCGACCCCGACGAGGCCATCCGCATCATCGACAAGTACTGGGGCCAGATGCAGCCGCGCGAGGTACCCGAACTGCAGTTTGAGCGCGAACAGCCCATCACCAGCGTCATCACCCGCACCGTGTCGGGTCTCGAGGCCGAGAACACCGTCCGCGCCTACCGCCTCAACAATGGCAACGGCAGCCACGACGCTATGCTCGCCGACCTGCTCGAGAGCGTGCTCAACAACGGCAAGTGCGGTCTCATCGACCTCAACGTGAACCAACGTCAGCGCTGCATGGGCGCCTATGCCGGCACCTATACGCTGAACGACTACGGCGCTTTCATGTTCGGCGGCCAGCCGCTGCAGGGACAGACCCTGGCCGACGTGCAGGCACTCTTCGACGAACAGATCGCCCTGGTCAAGCAGGGCCAGTTCGACGACTGGCTGCTCGAGGCGGCCATCAACAATATGAAGCTGGCCATCATGAAGCGCGCCGAGAGCAACAACAGCCGCGCCAGCCAGATGGCCTACGCCTATGTCCAGCATCAGGACTGGGGCGATGTGTGTAACGAAATCAACGAGCTCGCCCGTATCACCAAGAAGGAACTCGTCGACTTCGCCAACCGGCTGTTCAAGGACAACAACTACGTCATCGTTAACAAGCTGCAGGGTGAGCCCGAGCCCATCCTCAAGGTCTCCAAGCCGCCCATCACCCCCATCGAGGTGGGTCGCGACAACGAGAGTGCCTACCTGGCCAACATCAAGGCGCGTCAGGTGAAGCCCATCGAGCCAGTATTCGTCGACTTCAGCAAGGACCTCACCATCCGCAAGTGCAACGACGCGGCGAAGACCGAGATGCTCTATGTGCAGAACAAGGAGAACAAGACCTTCAACCTGGTCTATCGCTTCGACTTCGGCTACCGCGCCGGCGAGTTGGGCAAGACCTACGACCTGGCGGCCGACGTGCTCGACTTCCTGGGCACCACCAAGCACACCGCCGACGAGCTGCAGCAGGAGTTCTACAAGCTGGCCTGCAACTACGGCGTCTCGGTGGGCACCGAGAACATCACCGTCAGCATCAGCGGCCTCAGCGAGAACATGGCCAAGGCGATGGCGCTGGTGGAGGAGATTATGAGCGACGTGCAGCCCAACGAAGAGGCGCTGCAGATGCTGGTGGCGCGCATCCTCACGGCGCGTCAGGACGCCAAGCACAACCAGCAGAGCTGCTTCTCGGCGCTGGGCAACTACGGCATCTACGGCGCCGACTCGCCCACGCTCGACCAGCTCAGCGAGGAGCAGCTGAAGGGCTACACCTGCCGTCAGCTGTGCGACGCCCTGCACAACCTCTTCAACTACCAGCACCGCGTGCTCTACTACGGTCCCGAGACCGACGACGCGATGGCTAAGACCATTGCTGCCAACCACGCCACCCCCAAGAAATACCAGAAGGCTCCCGCCAACAAGAAGATCACCCCCAAGGCCGTCAGCGAGAACACCGTCTATTTCTGCGACTACAACGCCAACCAGACCTATATGCGCGAGCATTTCCGCGGCGAGAAGTACAACACCAAGAACGAGGCGGCGATGGATATCTACAACAGCTACTTCGGCGGCTCGATGAACGCCATCGTCTTCCAGGAGATGCGTGAGAAACGCAGCCTGGCCTACTCGGCGCAGAGCTACTACATCACCCCGGGCGACAAGGACGGCTACTTCATGAACGCCGCCATCATCGCCACGCAGAACGACAAGCTCATCGACGCGCTCACCGCCTTCAACGAGCTCTTCGACGAGATGCCCACCGCCGACGCCAACTTCCAGATGGCCAAGGAGGCCGAAATCAGCGGCATCCGCACCGCCCGTACGCGCAAGATGGGCATCATCAACAGCTACCTCTACTACGAGCGCATGGGTCTCGACCCCAAGAAGAACCACTCCAAGATGCTCTTCGAGGCCTATCCCAACGTGACGATGCAGGACATCGTCAACTTCAACCACAAGAACATCCGTGGCCAGAAGAAACACTACATGGTGCTCGGCAAGGAGGCCGACATGGACTTCAACGCCCTCGCCAAGTTCGGCAAGGTGAAGAAACTGTCGCTCACCGATATCTTCGGCTACTAAAATATGAGCATTATTCAAAAAAAACAGGTGCCACTACTGGCAACAGTAGTGGCACTTTTCTTTCTCGCGGCTGGATTGTGCCATGCGCTGTTGCAAAACAGCCACGTGTACAATGCCGTAGGGGAGGTGGTGAAGACTTACGCCGTAGAGCAGAACGATGACGGTTCATGGTATGCCTATCACGTAAGAGAGCCCTTTGCCCAAATTACAAACGATGACTTGGTGGTGTTCGACGCAGCACACTACAACAGCATCAAGGAATACCTATATCAATCGCCATTTGACTTAGATCATCGCGAATACGCATTTTTCCCCCTCTTCCCGCTGCTTTGGCGAGCAACAGGACTTTCTCCCATAGGCATCTGCCTGCTCAATATCATGCTTTTCCTTGCGGGTGTCATCGTTTTGTTGCTGCTTTTCAAAGACAAGATGACACCATGGGTCGCGCTGCTGACCGTATGCATGCCTTACCTAGTCGTCTTCGCCATTCCCTATAGCGAGGCGTTATTCTTCATCGCTGCCGCAGCGGGGCTGTACGGACTGGCGAACCGACGCTACTGGCTTTACTTTGTTGGTTTCCTGCTTGTCTCGATGACCAGGTCGGCCAGCAACATACTCCTTGTGGCCTGGCTTATCACGGACCTGCTGATATGTCTCCAGCAACGGGAATCATGGAAAACGTATACTAAGAATGTAGCATTGCATTTGGCCCCGGTGATTGCCGGCGTCGCATTTGTCATTGTATTTCAACGGTTATGCGGTGCCACAGAGTGGTTCCAGTTCGTCAGCTCACAAAAAATATGGGGCAAGGAAATATCATTGCCTCAGTGGCCCTTCACGGACTGGAGCGTGGAGGGTAAAAGCGTCACATGGGCACTCATCTACACACTCTTCATTCCTGCCCTTGCATGGCTGGCGGCCAAGTTATTTGCATCGCTGGGTTATGATAAATCCAATCATGCCACCGACAAGAACAGGCAATGGCAGACAGTACGGCTGTTGTCCGTACTTTTCTTCGTGGGCAACATTGTGCTGGCACTGTTTACGCAGAAGGGCTGCATGTATTCCCAAGCCCGCCTTCTTACTTGCACGCCGTTTTTCGTGTTCCTGGTGTTGGACAGCCAGCAAGCCCGTACCGAAAGTATGGCGCTGGGTGGTTGCCGTATGTCTGGTTGCCACTGCTATTATATGTAGTGAGATGCTTTTTGGTGCAGACACGCTGGGGTGTCTTATCACGCTGCTGCTCATTACGCTGATATTCTTCCACCACTGGATGCCTTGCTGGCTTCGCAGTACACTCTTCGGTATCACCGTGGTGCTAAATATCTATTGGACAGCCTATCTCTTCAACTGCTTCCTGAACGGCGGTTGGTGTTTTACCTAAGGCTACTCTACGACTATCTCATAGACGCGGCCCACGATGTCGCTGGCGTTGAAGGGGATGAGGCCTTGCATGTAGACGATAGGCGGCCACCATTCGGAGTAGTGGTACTCCTGGGTAACGACACAGAGCATCTGGTTGTTGGGGATGGCGGTGTAGGTGTCGTTCATGTAGCCCACCACCCGCATGTGCTGTGGGTCGGGACCCAGCCGCCAGATAATCTCCTTGGGCTTCCACTCGATTTCGAAATAGTAGTAGTCGGCATCGAAGATGCTGTTGGGGATGGGCGTCTTGGTGGTCAGCGCCTTGTAGGTGTCGAACCAGCGCAGTGCTTCATACTCGGCGTTCTGGAAGGGTATCCGTGTGATGCCGGACTTGAACTTTTGGGGCTCTCGGCATGCAAGATCCCAGTTGGTGCAGCAGTACATGACATCGCTGTTCTTGCGTCCGTCCTCTACCTTGTCTGGCTGAGAATAGTAGCCATTAGGCCAGTAGCGGGATGCTTTCACTATTTCGATGTCTATCTCGGAATAGTTGTCCCGCACATGCCGCTCAGGGTTCTCGCTGTCGTCGTTTTTGCTGATGTAGCCGCTGTGATAACTCGGACGGCGCACGTTCCACTGGCTGCCGTCCTGGAAGATAAGCCAGAAAGCATAGGTGAGGCCGTTCCATACATTCTCTTTGTTGAGCATTGGGGGAAATTTGATTTTGCCCCTGTATTTTCCATAGGAGAATCCGATACGGGTCTTGACGCCGGTGGACTCCTTCTTTAATTTTGAATTTTGGTTTTTGAATTTTGAAGGGTCTTTTTTTTCAGAATTCGAATTTCGAATTTCAAAATTAGCATTGCCGGGGTTGATGATGTTGATATAGGAGCCGTCGGGCGAGGGATATACCGTGCTGCCGGGATAATCGGTTATCTGTGGATAGTCATAAACCAGCTGACTACTGTCGTATTTCGTTTCAGCCGCATCGTAGTCGGCTTGTGTATAGCCGTCAATATCTTTCACCAATGGGATATTGCGCAATGTATATTGCTGGCTGACGGCCGGGAAGAACTGCTGGTAGAGGGCGTGACGGTAGAGGGTGGTGTCGCTACCCACGCGACCGGGTATCTCGTTCTTGCCCCGATAGGCGGAGCGTATCTGGGTCTCGTCGATATAGACACCCTGCTGCGGTGTCAGCACGGCACGTGTGCGGAGGATTTTACTACCTTTCAGAAGGCTGATGTGTCGTTGCTTGTGGAGGTAGTACCAACTGTAAGGGTTCACATAGTGGCTGTCGGCATCGGTGAGCCCGATATGCCGCACATTGTCGGGAATCTTTTTCAGCCCCTCCTCATCGCATACCACCAGTAGGAATGAATACAGCCCTGTACGTGGATTGCGTTTCCATCGGTGGTTGACGTCGCCCCCGGTGTGGCGACGCTCGTTGAGCACCCACCGCGTGTCGAGAAACAGCTGTTCCTCCAGGGTGCGGTTGTTCTGCGGTGCTGCCACCTGGCTCACGTAGCGGAACCAGTGGGTGTCGGCGCGTATCTCGCGCTCGATATCGTTAAGTGTTTCTTGACTGCAGTCAAAGTCATACAGGTCCACGCCGTAGTATATCTTCTCGTCGCGGGGATTGCCGACGATGCGGAACGAGTCGCAGATGTGGCCGTCATGCGGCACGGGCTTGAAACCCACCGACACATCCTCCCACGAACCGTAGAAGTTCTCGTGGTTCATCGTGTCGAAGAGCCCGAACTTGTAGCTCTCGTTCTGATAGTAAATTTTGTAGTAAAGCTGTTGCGCTGCCGTGGTGTCGAACACGAAATGGAAGTATTCCCCTTTGGCGGGAATGGTGACGCCATCCAGCACGGCGTTCTCCAGGTCCATGTCCAGGCAGACCGTGTCGCCCGCATAGCCCACCAGGGGGTCGAAAGTCCGCTCCCGCGGCGTACAGGAGGCGAGGAGAAGTAAGAGGTAAGAACTAAAAATTAAGAGGCTTGCGCGGTACATGGAATTTGATGGGTTTAATGGGATTAATGGGTCTAATGGGTGAGGGTGTGCAGCTGGCTGTTTCTTACTATATTTTAGTTTTTAGTTTTTACTTTTTAGTTTCTCAAAGAATTCCTCTGGGCGGGTGTGGATGAGGTATTCGGCGTCGTTGTAGATGGCCTGGTCGAGGTCGATGCCTTCGTTGGCGGCTTTCTCGCGCAGATAGCCCAGCCAGTGCTCGTCGGCGCGGATGTTGTCGCTGATGCTGTCGCGCACGGCGTCTATCTCCTCATCGGTGTAGTTGAGTGCCAACAGTGCGTTGACGATAAAGCCGTTGCCGAGGTCGTAGAGCTGACCGCTGCAGTAGATAAGCATGATGTAGTCGGCATCGTCGAGGGTCTGCCGCAGGTCGACTTGCGACACGTTGTCGTGCTCTGCGTCGAAGTAGATGGTGCTGTTGTAGAACCAGTAGTGGGCGTAGCGGAACAGCGTGTCGAGGGGGTAGTTGTAGCTGATGGTCCAGAAGAAGGAGTCGCCCACGGTAATCATCCCGGGCTTCTGTTGCGTTGCCTCTGCCGGCGCCAGCGTCACGTCGACATACTGGCATCTCTTCTGCCGCGGTATGAAGGTGGTGTTGAGTAGCCTTCCCAAGTCATCGTCGGGCTGCCGCGTTTTGTCCGTATAGGGTTTGCCGAGCTGCACGGGACGGATGGGTGCGCCACCGATCTGCTGCATATAGCGCATGATGGAGTCGAAGGCGTATGTGGCGGCGATATTGCTCCAGTGGGTGCCCAGCGGCATCATGATGTCGTAGTCCACGTGCCCTTTGAGTCGCAGGAACCAGCCGAGGATGTCTATATAGTGCACGCCGTAGCGGTCGAAGAGGGCGAGGTATTCCGGATAGGCGCGGGGCCCCATGGGTCGCGTCATGGTGTCGCGGGTGGGCAGGTGCTCGGGATAGAGGAAGTCTTTGCCCGGCGGTATGACGACGAACAGCGTGGTGCCACGCTCGGCCAGCTGCTGTTGCAGCAGTGCCAGACGACGTGCCTCGGTGTCGAACATGTCCCGCAGCTCCTGTGGGTTCTCCGTGTATTTGTACATGCGGCTCTCGTAGTGGTCTTCCACGAAATAGCGCTCGTAGAGGTAGCCGTCGCGACCGATGATGAGACCCTTGTTGGTAGTTCTATTGTAGCAGGTGTAGACATATTGGTTGTAGAGCCGGATGGCCGCTTCGTGGAAGCCGAAATGTCCTTTGAGGTATTTCTCCATCTGGGGCTGCCATTTCCCGTCGTGGAAGTCCCGCACGGTAAAACGGGGCACCTCCTCCATCACCCAGATGCCCCTCAGTCCGCGCATGGGGATGAAATGCCAGATGCCCTGCGCCATGGCCAGCAAGAGGGCGGTCATGGAGACGAGACAGAGTGTGCGGTGTATCTTGTGCATTTCAGAAGCGGAAATAGATGAAGGGACTGAAATCGGTGGCGGCGAGGGCGCCCACGCAGAGGAAGAAGAGCAGTGCCGCCACAACCCACACGGCGAGGTGCTGCCGCGGACTGTAGTCGGTATAGAACACCCACCGCTGCAGCTTGCGACCCCAGGGGACGAGTGTCACGAAGGCGAAGCAGAGCGCGGCGATGAGGGTTATTGAGAATTGAGAGTTGAGAATTGAGAATTGAACGTGGGTGAAGTCGAAGGCGAAGAGGCGGGTGATGAAGCTCCAGCAGTCGCCCTGGTTCTCGATGCGGAACAACGCCCAGCCCACCATGACGACGAGGAAGGTGAGAAGAACCTTTATTAAATTGAGAATTGAGAATTGAGAATTGAGAATTGAGAACTGTTGTCGGCGGCCCTGTGGAGCCAATTGAAAATTGAAATTTTTATTCTTTTGGGGTTGGGGCGGTTGGTTCCAGCCGGTGAGGCGTTCCAGCACCAGGAAGAAGCCGTGATAGGCGCCCCATAGCACGAAGTTCCAGCCCGCGCCGTGCCATAGGCCGCTGAGCAGGAAAACCACCCAGAGGTTGAGGTAGGTGCGCCACACCCCTTTGCGGTTGCCGCCGAGGGGAATGTAGAGGTAGTTGCGCATGAAGGTGCCGAGGGTGATGTGCCAGCGGCGCCAAAATTCGGTAACAGAGGTGGAGACGTAGGGGTTGTCGAAGTTCTCGGGGAACTTGAAACCCAGGATGCGACCTAGGCCGATGGCCATGTCGCTGTAGCCCGAGAAATCGAAGTAGAGCTGCATGGTGTAGGCGGCTATCGTCACCCACGCCGTACCGCTGTCCAGCGCCGCCAGGTCGCCGCCGAGAACCACGTCGACGGTGCGGCCGATGACGTCGGCGACGAGCACCTTCTTTGACAATCCGATGACGAAACGGTAGAAGCCCTGCAGGCACTCGTCCCAGCGCAGCCGCCGGCGGGCCGAAATCTGGTCGGCAATCTCGTTGTAGCGCACAATGGGGCCGGCAATCAGCTGGGGGAACATGATGATGTACACCACATAGTCCACCAGACGCTGCATGGGTCGGTTGACGCCGCGGTAGGTGTCGATGACATAGGTGACGGACTGGAAGGTGAAGAAGCTGATGCCGATGGGCAGCAGCACCTTGGTCCACGTCATCGTGCCCAGGCCGAAGGCCGTCAGCATGGCGTTGACGTTGTCGACAAAAAAGTTGGCGTATTTGAAGTAGGCCAGCAGTCCCAGACTCACCGTCAGCGCTGCCGCGCACCACAGCCGTCTGGCGGTGGCGGTGCGGGCTTTGTCCATCGCCTTGACGAGGTAGAAGTTGGCCACGGTCGAGGCCAGCAGCGTCAGCACGAAGTCCGGCGCCCCCCAGGCGTAGAACACAATCGAGGCGACCAGCAGCACAGCGTTGCGCCAGCGTTCCCGCGCACAGAAATAGACCAGCAGGAACACCGGCAGGAAATACAACAGGAATATGTGGCTACTGAAGACCACTTTTTAGTTTTTACTTTTTAGTTTTACTTTCCTCCAGTCCACCAGGCTGGCGACGGCGAAGAGCAGTCCCAGGATGGTGACGGCGAGGATGCGGTAGGTGAACCAGAAATGAAGCCCCGAGTGGTTGGCCAGCGCCATAAACCAGACGAGGGGTGCCAGCGCCACGACAAAGCAGGTCAGCGCCTGTCGCCAGCCTTTGCGGTTGAAGTGACGCACTGCCAGCACGACCAACACGACCAGCGCCACTGTGGCGTAGAACCACGGCACCTGCTCCAGGTTACGTGTCATGGCCTCCCAGCGGTCGAACTCTTCGACAGAGGCGCGCAACGCCGCCTGTCCGGTGGCGTCGGCAAAGACATCGAACGAGGTGGTCACGGTGGCCAGCAGCCATTTGGCAGCCCAGGTGGCGCCATAGCCGACGACCCAGATGAGGGAGTGTAAAATTGAGAATTGGTGCGTCTCACATCTACCATCATCCATCTCTTCTCTTGAAACCAGCCACACCAGCAGGGGGATGCCCCAGGTGAGCAGGGGACAGGTGAGCAGGTCGAAGTAGGCGGTCAGCGAGCCCATCACCAAGAAGAACGGCAGCATCTGGCGCGGTTCCCGTACACGGTACAGCACCCACAGGGTTCCTGCCAAGGCCAGTAGCAGGGTAGTGAAAAACTGGATGGAGTGCTGCATGATGAAGAGGTTGACGGAGGCCAGGGCGAGCGCGTAGACCATCGCCGCCCAGATGCCGACGCGGCGTGCCATGAGGATGAGCACCCATGCCAGCAGCAGCGACGACAGCAGGTAGAAAAAGGTGCGCAGCGCCAAGTAGTCGTTGATGTAGAGCAGCGCGCGCATGAGGAAGGTGCTGCCGTGCCAATAGCGGGGGTAGCACAACTCTTGTAGCGGCTGGTCGCCGTCGACCATAATCCGCAGATTCGCGCACTCTTCTCCGCCGCTGACCTGCCGCGGCACCAGCATCGTGCGCTGCCATAGGTTCTGTTCCGTCCGTCCGTTGGTCAGCGCCTGGTTGACAATCAGCGCGTCGGTGAAGTTGTCCATGTAGTAGGTGGACTTGTAGAGGAAGGCAAACCAGAAATCGGACTGGAGGTCGTGTTGGTCGACGGTCTCTTTCACATGCTCCTCCACCGGCGCCTGGGGCAGCAGGGAGGTGGCCAGCCCAAAAACGACATAGGCGGCAATCAGTCCGACAAACAACAATAGGTATCTCAGCAGGCTCCGCATAGTTTATCTGTTTTGTCCAATTTAACTTCCCCTTTAACTCCCCTTTTAACTCCCCTTTTAACTTCCCAGTTTACTTCCCATTATTCTCAAAGTCAATTATTTTCAATTCAAAGTTCTTGCGGT
>X431_Quagga__coassemble_149_pt1 | contig 13745 bp, 11 predicted proteins | sample X431_Quagga__metabat2_high_PE_003 | metagenome-assembled genome bin X431_Quagga | reverse complement strand
GGCCTTCGGCGGTGAGGGTCAGCGTTCCGGGCAGCGTGCCCGCCTTGTCCAGGCTGTTGTTGGCGATGATGCGGATGTAGTGATTCTCGGGGGCGGAGATAGGCGTGTACTGCAGCGTGGCGCCGTCGGGCAGGCCGATGAGGTAGCCCTGCTGCTGTTCGGCGCTGCTCCACAGCTCGCGCACGTTGGGCACCCAAGTGGGGTCAAGCATCTCGAAACGACCGTCGCGGTGACGCACGGCGCAGACACTGTGGTTGAACTGGTCGGCGGGGATGGGGTCGATGCGCTCGTGGGCCATGGTCATGGCGGCGTAGGCCTCGAAGCCCGCCGCGCGCAGCATGGTGACCAGCATACCGGCCTTGTCCTTGCACACGCCACAGCGGTCGGTGAAGTTCATGTCTGCGTTGTGTAGCGTGTAGCCTTCGCCCTCGCCCATGGTGATGCCGCAGTAGCGTATGTTGTCGGCCACCCAGTGGGTGAGGATGGCGATGCTGTCCTGCTCGTTGCGGGCGTCAGCCAGCAGGTTGTCGACCATCTCCTGCACCTCGGGGGTGGGAACGAAGCTGCCATAGTCTTCATTGACACCGTAGAACCAGCGCGATTTGCTCTGCCAGTCGGGTGCCGTGCTGAGCAATACCTTGGGCTCGATGTCGTTGTTGGCCAAGGTGCGGGGTTCTGGCTTCAAAGGCTGTATGTCGTTGGCGGTGAAGGTGTAGGTCTGCTTGTCGCCATGTTTGGCTTGGTCGATATGCACCGTGTTGTCGGGGTCGTTGTACACCGCATACTGCAGCGTCTTGCTCATGGGCAGGGTGACGCGGTACACACGCTTCTGCACGGGCTGGGAGCTCCAGAAGGGCACGATGTCGTAGAAGTGACCGCGCATGGGGGGTATGTAGCGGCTGTCGTCGTCGGCCAGCAGGGCATAGGTGAAGCCTTTGCGGTAGGTGGTGTATTCAATCTCGTCGCCGGGCTCCAGATGGCCAATCTGTATCATTTTTTGCGATGCGCCCCAGTAGATGAGTCGTGCCGGCGCCACATAGTCGTACACTTGGCTGCCGTTGCCGTTGTGCAGCAACACGTCGGTATGACCGGTCGAGCGACGGTATACGCTGACGTTGCGGAACTCGACGTATGCCGACAGGGGGTCGTAGTCGATTTTGAGCACAGTGTTGTTGCGACAACCGGTGAGGTCTTCCACACGGATGCGCTCGTGGTGGATCACATGACTGAGACCCGATTCCTCCATCAAAACCGAGGTCGAGTCATACAGCGAGGTCTGATGTTGTGCCTGCAAAGGCAGCATGCCCGCTGCCAGAACCAATAACCAAAGACACTTTTTCATATTTTTTTCTTTAATTTCGTAATAACGTTATAACGATTTCTCAATTATCTATAACCAATAACCTTTAATTCACCATTAGTTTCTCCCGTTTTCCGCCTATCGTCAACGTATAGACGCCCTTGGGTAGCTGCAGCGGCAGGTAGGTGTCGCCACCGCTCAGCGTTTTCCGCATCACACAGCGTCCCAGTGCATCGTGGAGGGTCAGTGTCTGTGTGCCTTCGTTGGGCAGCGCGATATGGATGCCGTTGCTGGCGGGGTTGGGGTAGCAGCGCCAGCCGGCCGCGGCCACCTCGTCGATGGCGGCATCGTTGAACTGTATCTTGAAGCTGCAGGTGGTGCCGTTGGGTTCGATGTCGAAGAGCGCAAACAGGTTCTCCGGCGTTCCGTCGGTGAGGTAGGAATGCGGGTCGGTGGTGCCGTCGAAACGGTCGTAATTTTCTCTGCCGTCGAGCGAGGCAAAGCTAACGTAGCCCTGTATGGTGTCGTGGCTACTGCCGGGACGGAATATCCAGTAGGAGTGGGCGTGGTCGGGATAGTGGTAGAAGGCGTTGCCCATGTACATGTTGCTGACCGTGGTGGTGTCGGCCCAGCGGCCTATGATCAGTCCACTGAAGGGAAGATCCGTCTCGTAGTTGTCGTCCCGGTTGCGGTATTCAATGGTGTACCATTGCGTGCTGTCGATGAGGGAGCGGATGTAGTAGAGGTTTTGCGATGGACTGCTGCCGACGCTGTTCAGCGTGTAGGTGCCGTCCTCAGTAATCTCGATGGGGTCGTCGACAGTGTGCAGATATTTGTATTAGACGATGGCCGACGAATGGACCAGCCTACCGTTGGCCATGATGTCCCACGGGCCGACAGGATCCACATTGGTGAAATCGGTGTAGTGGTAGAAATCGGGTATGCGAAGCGAGTGGCCCAGCTCATGGCAGAAGGTCTCGATGCAGAAGTACGAAGACCCCTCGAATTCCATGTTGAAAGCGTGGAGGCTGTAGCCGTTGATTTGTACGGTGTGGTCCATCGAGTCCTGCGGGAAGAATTCCATGTGCGGCCAAAGGATGCTGGCCCAGTCGCCCACGCCACCTTTGATAATAAAGCTTACGTTGTCAATCTTCCCGTCGCCGTCGCCGTCGAGGTTGCAACTGTCGGCAACCAGATGGTGCTGGTCGATATAGTCTGTGATACGGGCCAGCAGTGCGCGCTCGCGGGCGTGTATGCCTATCAGCGGCACCTCGTCGGTATAGCCGTCGGGATTGCTGGCGCTGTAGGGCATGAAGTAACCCCGGGGATAGGTGTCGGTGTAGGAGACGATGTTCCCTTCGCCGCCAATCTGGTCGGCATACAGTGTACGGAGATGGATGCTGCCGTAGCTTGCGGCGATGTAGTAGTTCCAAACACTGCGATAGCCCTCTTCGCTGCTGTTGAACATGGGGTCGATGTCGGCGATGTTCTTGTTGATTTCCGCGTCGTCGGCGAAACGCACAAAGATTACCAGGTTGTTCATCTGCAGCGGGTTGTCAGCGGTGATGCGCTGTGCCTGTGTGGCGTGCGGCAGCGTCGACAGGACGCAGATTGAGAGGAGAAAACGAGTAAAAAGTTTCATATTGCTATTGTTGTTTATGTTGCGACAAGACGATAAGACGGATAAAATAGACCAGCGTGATGGGTATCACGGCGCTGTTCAGGTGCTGTGGCCAGCCGATGAGAGCGGTTAGCAGCGCCAACAGCAGCAGTGCCAGTTGCAGCACGATGACCCATGTCCGGCTTTTCGTGCCGCGGATGAGGAAGTAGAGCCAGAGGGGCGACGCCCACAGCAGGTTCAGGTTCCATTCCGTGTAGCGGTGATTGGTACCCAGCCACAGGAAGAGCAGCAGCAGTGCCACGAGGAATGCGGCACCGTAGAGGATGATGTCCAGCCAGCGCAGCGTCCATCCGTAGCGGAACGACAGCATCGTGAGTGCCAACACCACCAGCATCAGGCACCACGCCAGCACCAATGGCGAGGCCTGCCAGCCATCGGCTGCAGGGTGTTCGGGCAGTATCTGTTGCCGTTCGGCGGCTAGCGGCTGTCCGTTGCCGGTGGTCTCGGTGGCGACTTGCTGCATGAGCAGCAACGGGGCGAACATCAGTTCTCGGCCGTCGCAGCGGTGGTCGGTGGGGATGCCCAGCACGATGTCGAAGGCCAGCCGCCACCACAGGTGCTCTTCCGTCGACGCATACAGCACGTCGCGGTAGGAGGTGGGGGAGAGGGGCTCGGCATAATGCAGGCTGCGGTATCCCAAGGCGGATTCGAGGATGTCGCGCGGACGCGTGGCGCAGTTGTCGCGGAAGAAATCGTAGCGATAGTAGCGGTAGTCGGGATGGTAGTTGTTCTCCAGCAACACAAACATGTTGTCGCGCTGTTGCTGGGTGAGGTTGAGGCGCTGTTCGTAGACGGCTCGTTGTTCGTAGGTGTAGGTTTGCAGGAAGGCCCAATAGGTCGTGCGACTCAGGCAATAGTTGAGATTGCCGCGGGCGAAGGTCCAGTAGAAATGGGGCTGGTCGAAGTCGTAGGTGCCGTAGTTATAGACGAGGTCGATGCCCTGTGCCGTGTCACACACACGGATGGCGGTGTGACCAAAGTAACTCTCCACCTCCGATCCTGCCCCGCAGGTGAGCAGCGACACAAAAGCATTTTCGTGCAGCAACCCCTCCGCTTTCGCCGGAACGGAGAAAAGCAAAAGACACAAACTAAAAGCCAAAAAGAGGCGTCTATTCTTCATAAATTCTCTGACAAGTGAGTTGACTAATAGGTCTAATAGGTCTAATAATTTTTTAGTTTTTAGTTTTTACTTTTTACTTTCCACCCTTAAACTCCTCAATCCCCCGTTCCAATCCGTTCGCCTTCCACGGAACTGGGGCGTTCTACAGCGGCGCGCGGCTCCATGCGTATTGCAGGCTTCTCTGCGGGCTGGTGTACGGTTACCTGCGGGAACGGTATCTCCACACCGGCATTGTTGAAGGCGATGTAGATGTCTTCGCGGATATGTTTCCACAGCTCCCAGTAGTCCTCCACTGTCGTCCAGAGCCACAAGGTGATGTCTACCGAACTGTTGTTCAGTTCGCTGACGGCTATCGTCGGGGCTTTGGGTTCGTGCACAATGAGCGGCTCGTTGTTGACGACCTCCCACAGCACCTCTTTGGCTTTCTTGAGGTCGGTGCCGTAGGCCACGCTGGCCACCACATCCAGTCGGATGATGGGTTCCTTGGTGTGGTTGATCAGGCTCTTGGTAGCCAGCTCGCTGTTGGGGGTGATGATGGTACGCCCGTTGAAGGGACGCATGAAGGTGTGGAAGATGCGTATCTCTTTGATATAACCCTTGTAGGGACCGCATTCGATATAGTCGTCCACCTTGAAGGGCTTCATCAGCAGGATGATGACGCCGCCGGCGAAGTTCTGCAGGGTACCTTGCAACGCCATACCGATGGCCAAGCCCATGGCACCCAGCAGGGCGATGAACGAGGTGGCTTTGATGCCAACGACATCCATTGCCATGAAGATAATCATTGCCTTGAGCAGCACATCGGACAGCGATCCGAGGAAGCTTTTGAGTGAAGCGTCGGCACCGCGGCGGTCCAGCGATCGGATGATGGCTTTCTTCAGCAACTTGGCCAGCTTCAGACCCACCCACAGGATGATGATGGCTACCAGCAGTTTGGGGATGAAGCCCACGGTGAGCTGCGTCAGCTCGTGCAGGGCGTCTCTGATAAAGGTGTTCTGACCGGTCACCACATCTTTGATGTCGCTGACACTCATATTTTTCAGGCTGTCGGCCAAGGTGCTTCGGATGCTGTCGGTGGTTTTGATGCCCTGCACGAACTCATCTTCGGGAAGGGCTGGGGCTACTCCTCCCTGTGCCGCCGCGGCAGCAATCAAGGAAGGGGTGTTGTCGTCTAAGAGTAACATTTTTGTGCTAAATATAAAAAAGCAGTTATTCAAACAATAACTGCAAAGATACTATTTTTTTGTGAAAAGCAGTCAGCAGTTAGCATTTAGCTTGATGCGTCAGCCAGCTAACCGCTATCCACTTTTCAATTCTCAATTCTCAACTTCCAACTCCCAAGTGGTCTCCTCCGTCCACAACGGTCTCGTAGCCGATGACCCGCATCCGCATCTCCATGCAGGAGCGACACTCGGCGGCTTCGTCGCCGGTGCATATCTTGTTGTCGTAGATAGCGTAGTCTTTGCGGTGCTCGCGGGGCGACAGGTTGGGCATCACCACGTTGGCGCCGTGCAGGATGCCCTGCTCACGTCCCCTGGGATGCAGCGTGCCCAGCGCCGTGGTGGCGGGCAGCAGCACGTTGGGCAGCAGCAGTCGGATGATGGAGAGCAGCCGCAGCGTGTAGCTCACCTTGCCGTTGGGCTGATCGGCGAAGGGGGTGTTGTGTGCCGCGATGAAGGGCCCGATGCCTACCATGTGCGGTTGGAACGACCGTAAGAATTGCAGGTCTTTGTAAAGGGTGTCAAAGGTCTGGTAGGGCGACCCTACCATGAAACCGCAACCTACCTGGTAGCCAATCTCTTTCAGCGCGTGGAGACAGTCGATGCGGTGCTGCCACGACATCTCGGCGGGGTGCAGACGGGCGTAGTGCTCGGCGTCGGCGGTCTCGTGACGTAGCAGGTAGCGGTTGGCGCCGGCGTCGTAGAGGGCTTGGTAGCTCTCGCGACTGCGTTCGCCCAGCGACAGCGTGATGGCGCAGTCGGGGTATTGCTGGCGCACGGTGCGCACAATGCGGCACATGCGTTCGTCGTTGAACCAGCCGTCCTCGCCACCCTGCATCACAAAGGTGCGGAATCCCAGTCGGTAGCCCTGCTCGCAGCAGTCGTAGATTTCCTCTTCCGTCAGTCGGTAGCGCACCGCCTCGCGGTTGCTGCGGCGCAGTCCGCAGTAGAGACAGTCGTTTTTGCAGTGGCTGGAGATCTCGATGAGGCCGCGCAGGAATATCTTGTTGCCATACACGCCGTCGGCCACCTCGCGCGCACTGCGCCGCAGGTATTCGATGTCCTCTTTGTTGTCGGTGTTGAGGAGGGTCTCCAGCTCGTCGCGTGCGATGTCTCGCGTCTCACGGATATGGTCAACAATATTCATGTCGCTGTCCTATTATGGGTTACGATAGATAGACTAGGGTGTAATCATTTGCAATGATACGTTTTTTTTGTCAATCACCGTTCGTCAATTCACCATTCGCCAATAATCCGTATTTTTGCATTTCTGTTATGCTTTTCAACTCGCTGTCGTTTGCCCTCTTTCTGCCGGTGGTCTTCGCCGTTTACTGGTTGCTACGGCGCTCTTTGCGCTGGCAGAACCTCTTTGTGCTGGCGGCCTCCTATTTCTTCTACGGCTGTTGGGATTGGCGTTTCCTGCTGCTGATAGCTTTCACGTCTGGTTGCTCCTACCTGAGTGGCGTCCTGATGGACGGACAGCACCAGCGGCGCGACAAGGTGGTTATGTGGACCAACATCGCCATCAACCTGACGATATTGGGCCTCTTCAAATACTATGACTTCTTTGCCCAGTCGTTTGCCGACCTGTTCCTTGGCGGCCGATCCGATGCGCTGCTGCTCCATCTGGTGCTGCCGGTAGGCATCTCGTTCTACACCTTCCAGGCGCTGAGCTACTCCATCGATGTCTATCGTGGCACGATAAGGCCCACGCGCGACGTGGTGGCGTTCTTCGCCTATGTCAGCTTCTTCCCCCAGCTGGTGGCGGGACCCATAGAACGCGCCTCCAGTCTGCTACCCCAGTTCGAGCGGTCGCGCCGTTTCGATTATGCCTTGGCTGTCGACGGACTGCGCCAGATGCTCTGGGGCTTCTTCAAAAAGATGATAGTGGCTGACGGCTGCGCCGTCTATGTCGACCAGGTCTATGCCGATCCATCCCTCTATGGCGGTGGCACACTGATTGTCGCCGCCGTGCTTTTCTCGTTCCAGATTTATGGTGATTTCTCGGGCTACAGCGACATCGCCATCGGCTGCTCCAAGCTGTTCGGCATCACGCTGCGGCGCAATTTCGACGTGCGCTATTTCAGTCGCGACATTGCCGAGTTCTGGCGCCGTTGGCACATCTCGCTGACGTCGTGGTTCCGCGACTACCTCTACATCCCGCTGGGTGGCAGCCGAGTGGGACGTCTGCGCGTGGTGCTCAATACTATGATCATCTTCCTGGTGAGCGGCTTCTGGCATGGCGCCAACTGGACGTTCCTCGCCTGGGGCTTCTTCCATGCCTTGCTCTTCATGCCGTTGATACTGCTGGGTCGCAACCGTCGCTATCGCGACACGGTGGCGGCGGATCGCTGTCTGCCGTCGTGGAGCGATGCGGGTCGTATGCTGTCGACCTTTGTGCTGGCTACTATAGGGTGGGTCATCTTCCGCTCTCCATCGCTGTCATTCACGCTACATTACTTTGCCGGCATGGTCCATGGAGGACAGTTCCTGTCACCCACCAACGGCGACTTCCCATTTTTGATTCCTGCGCTGCTGCTCCTGCTCGTGGTGGAGTGGGTCAACCGCGACCAATCGCATGAGTTCTGCCGTCAGCCGCGGCGCCGTTGGCTCCGCTGGCTGTGCTATATGTCGGTTATATTCATCATCCTCGCCTTTATGCAGACCAACGAGATGCCCTTCATCTACTTCCAATTCTAAAGTCAATAGTGAAACCCCTTAACTCCTCAAACCCTTTCACAATACCTTTACATTTGCCTTAACTACTTAACTACTTTCTACTTAACTTCTTTGAAGCCTTTCCTTAAAAATACAATCCTCTTCCTTCTGCTCTCGTTGCTTTTTGTCGAGGCCATGATCCTCCTTTTGGGCGGCACCGGTAAGCTGCGCAACGTGAGCTATCTGCTGCAGATCGGCGACGGTCTCTATACCAAGGTCAGGGAGACCGATACGGTCCGCGATGTCGATGTGCTTTTCCTCGGCTCGTCGCATGCCTACCGCACCTTCGACCCGCGCATCTTCGACTCCTGCGGCCTGCACATCGTCAACCTTGGCTCCTCCAACCAGACGCCGCTGCAAAGCGAGGTGCTGCTGCGCACGCTGCTCCAGCGTGTCAACCCACGGCTGGTGGTCATGGAGGTGCATCCCGACATCATGGTACTCGACGGTGTCGAGTCGGCCATCTATATGGTCAGCAACATGCCGCCGTCGTGGCCGATGGTGCGCATGATGCTGCGCACACGCAACTGGCGCGTGTTGATGACAGCCCTGTATGCCATGCCGCACAACGGGCTGTCGCTGTCGTTCCGCCATTTTGTCGAGGAAGAAGAGGGCTATGTCGAGGGAGGCTATGTCGAACACCCGATGGAGTGCTACTCGCCGCAGCCGATAGAATCAAAAGCCATCGTCAACGTGACGCAACAGGAAGAGGCGTTGGCCCGTTGCGTGGCGTATCTGAAAGAGCAGGGCGTACCGTACCTGCTGCTGGAGGTGCCCGACACCAAGGCGCTCACCGACTCCTACACCAACCTGTCCGACTTTCAGGATGCCATGCGGCAATACGGAAACTACCACTATTATCCTGTGCCGCTCGACGACTCGCTGCATTTCTACAACGCCAACCACCTAAACCAACGCGGCGTCCAAATCTACGACGCCTTCATCATCGACACACTGATAGCGCCTGCGCTTGGCGGGCTTTAGTGTCATAGGGATGTGTATTCTTTGCCTCCGTAAGTTTGTTTCTTATTTAATGGATAGCTCGGCGATGCGGCCTAGAGTTTTGCTTGCGATAAAGGTGAAGTCGCCGTCATCTTGGAGGCGAAGGCGGGTCTTAATCATGTTTGTTCCTTCGTCTATCAGCATTTTCTTTGTGACATTGCCCTCGGGACTGAATCGGTATGCGGCAATGGCTCCGTGTGATATTAAGAAAGCGCCGGTGGCCGCTTGGTTCGGTTCGTAAGTTTCCGGCTCACTGGCCGATTCATTGGTGATGAGGATGATGTCGTTATCTACCGACACTATATCGGTCTCTGCACTCTCACTGAAGTCGGCGTTGATGCCGTTGCTATGCATGATGGGACGTGTCCAGACGATGTGAGCCGTGGAGTCTACCTTGACAAGCAGCATCCCCATGTAGTGGTAGGTCGAACTGGTTGCACCGGTTGAGATGCGTGTGGTTTTCTCTTTCCAGGTGCGCCCGTAGAGCACAGCGCCACCATTGGTCAATGGGAGTTGAGCGCGGGCGGAGAGAAGGTTGATGTCGTCCGAGATTATCCTCGACATGATTGACTCGTTGTAGAATACGCGGGCGTCCTCTTTGTCGAAAGTATGGCTTTCTGTGCCCGCTACCCGACTGTCGCCTATATCGAAAAGATAGGTAGAAAAACCTGTGTAGACAGCACCGTGGGTGACAACAAAGCCTGACAGAAATCCTCCGGCCCAGCCTATGCCTTTGTCACATTCGAGGGCACTCATCAGCAGCTTGTCGCCATAAACGTTGAGAAGTGACAGTTGTCCGATAACATTCTTTGTGCTGAAGAAGGCATTACGGGTGTTGAGGCTGTCGGAAATGCTGGCCTCGATGACGGCAGTGTTGTTGTCTATGTCGTTGAAGTGCCCTGCCGTGGCCAAGCGTCCGTCATCAGTGACCATTATTTGAGTAAGCGCCCTCACAGGCAGAAAGCGCTGCCAACGGCGTTTCATGGAACGGTCGAATACCATGGCTAGTACTTCGCTTTGGTCGTTTTTCTCGTCGACAAATGCATAGATATAAGCGAGATAGTTGCCCGAAGGAGAAATCGCCAACCAGTCATAGGGATACACTTTTTTTCCTATTTTTTTATCGATTATCAGACTGTCAGAGGTAATGGTGAACGATAGCAGGTCGACGGCAATATGTCGCAACGAATATTGCTTCTTGTCGCAATGGATAATGAGTATGTTCATTTGGTTTCCATTGCGATGTACATGGTAGATTTCGTCTTCTTTTGTGTTAGGTATGTCCACGCGATGCAGCTCGGAAAAATCCTTGGTTACCTCTCGCACCATGATGCCTTTCGTTTTTCTAAAAATGCTGTAATTGGGTTCTACAGAGTAGTAGTTGCCGGGGCTGATGGCCTTGTCCACAATGATTGTAGTGGGGTCGTATCCGGCACGATTCCCTTTTTCGCCCATGGAGAATGTGATGTCTTGCGACAGACCTGTGAGCGACAGGATGATGGCTATGGTGGAGAGGATGGTCTTTTTCATTTGTTTGATTGGGTTGGGATAAAGAAAAAGTGCTCCCCTCGTGGAAAGGGGAGCACTTGATTGTTAGAATGTTAGCAGAGCTCGTGGATTACGAGGCCGGAGCGCAGCTTGGGCTCGAACCAGGTGGTCTTCGGGGGCATGATGTTGCCGGTGTCGGCAATGTCGATGATCTGCTTCATGCTCACGGGATAGAGGGCGAAGGCGACCTTCATCTCGCCGTTGTCGACGCGACGCTTCAACTCGCCGAGGCCACGGATGCCGCCGACGAAGTCGATGCGCTTGTCGGTGCGGAGGTCCTTGATGCCGAGCACCTTGTCGAGGACGAGGTTCGAGAGGATGGTGACGTCGAGCACACCGATGGGGTCGTTGTCGTTGTAGGTGCCGGGCTTGGCGGTCATCTTGTACCAGTGGCCGTCGAGGTACATGCTGTGTTCATGCAGCTTGGTGGGCTTGTATATCTCGGTGCCCATGTCGGTGAGCTCGTAGCTCTCGCCGACGGCTTTGAGGAACTGCTCTTTGCTGAGGCCGTTGAGGTCTTTCACCACGCGGTTGTAGTCGATGACGTTCAGCTGGTTGTCGGGGAAGATGACGGTCATGAAGTAGTTGTACTCCTCCTTGCCGGTGTGGTGGGGGTTCTGCTCTTTCTTCTCCTGTCCCACGAGGGCGGCGGCGGCGCTGCGGTGGTGGCCGTCGGCGATGTACATGGCGGGAACCTGCTTGTCGAAGATGTCGACGAGTTCGGCGATGGTCTTCTTGTCGTCGATGACCCAGAAGCGGTGGCCAAAGCCGTCTTCCTTGGCGATGAAGTCATAGATGGGCTTCTTGGCGGTGATGCCGGCCACGATCTCGTCGATGCGGGCGATGGCGGGGTAGGCGAAGAAGACGGGCTCCACGTTGGCGTTGGTGATGCGGACGTGTTTCATGCGGTCCTCTTCCTTGTCCTTGCGGGTGAGCTCGTGTTTCTTGATGACCTTGTTGACATAGTCCTCGCTGTAGGCGCAGGCCACGATGCCGTACTGCCACTTGGCGTCGGCGGCGGTGGGGTTCATGCTCTGGGCGTAGATGTAGAGTTTTTCTTCCTCATCCTTCACCAGCCAGCCGAGGTCCTTGAACAGGTTGTAGTTCTTCACCACCTGCAGGTATACTTCGGGCGAATGCTCGTCGGTGCCTTTGGGAAGGTCGATTTCAGCCTTGGTGACGTGCAGCAGGCTATAGGGGTTGCCCTCGCACTCCACGCGGGCCTCTTCGGAGTTCAGCACGTCATAAGGACGCGAAGCCAGTTTTTCGACAATGTCGACGGGCGGGCGAAAGCCCTTGAAAGGTTTGATGATTGACATAGGATGTTTGTTTTATTGTTTGAATGTTATATTGCTTGAATGGTTAAATTCCTTCTTGGGATAGTTTGGTTAATGTATTCCTAATCTCTTCGTCGGTCGGTGGGTTGGGAGTGATATAGTCGACCGCTTCGGTGTAGTCTACATCCTCGAAATAACATAGCTGGGCACGGAACATCTTTTCGGAATACAAATCACCGAAAAGGGTGTTGGCACATGCGGTGATTTCCTCAATAGTAAAGCTGTATTTTAATAGGAAATAGAGGTCGACATAGTCTTTCCATTTCGAGCGACGACCGAGGGCGTAGGCCTTCATTGCTGCAAGCTGTAATAGCGAAGGCAGTCGGAAAAATGACTCAAGTTTTTCTGTCGGCTGCACGGGAAATGGGTACTGGAAGAACGTCACCTTGACGTCGTTCAAAATCAGGTTCAGTTGCTCTGCTACACGGCGTGTCACCGTGCAGGAGAAGCCCGCTGCGGTCAGGCGGTCAAGGTTTTTCTTAGGGTTAATGGCTGATGACTTAAACATATCAAAGTCGATGGAGCGGCGGTGCCCGAGGTGCAAAGCAATGGCAGTACCGCCCACAAGGTAATACTCCCTGCGGAATGTTGCCAGAACTGGAAGCAATTCCATTTGTCTGTTATTGAGTACTTCCTTGTGCATACTTCGACAGTACAAGTGAGAAGAAGTGGTAGATCTCGGGGTAATAATTCTCTTTTTGTCTGCCTTTGGCGGAGAAAAAAACCTCGGCTACGCGCTTGCCGCCAAGAGCAGAAATCAAGTCTTTATAATCTTCCAGTGTCCCGTCATTCAGAATCCGCTCTACCAGCAGGGTATCGCTAATGTCCTGTTTTTTCTCTTCTGGGATGTACCAGAAAAGTTGGCGATTCTTGTCAATAATTTGACTACGTGTCATGTTTTCAGGTCAATGGAATGTATATCAATATATTGCACGATATGGTGCAGTGTGTTCACATCTGCGAATATAATAAATAAAACGCAACTGGCAAAATGGATATTCTTCTCCATTTGCCATAACTGTATGGCTGCTATCCGCTTAACGCTCTTTTCTTTTCTCCCCGAACAGGCACCAGCGCACAAAGGGGATGCGGTGCAACAGTTCGTAGAGCAGCGGCGACAAGGTGAACACCGCCACCGTGAGGATGACGTACATCGCAATGGGCGCGAGCTGGGTGCGATGGAAAAGGATGGAACCCAGACTGGCAACAACAAGGTAGTGGACAATGTAGAGTCCGAAGCTGCAGCGTGTCATGTAGGCGGCGAAACGGCCCGTACGGTCGAAGCAGGTTTTGAACCATCCCATCATGGCCAGACACATCAGCCAGCCGTAGGGGTTGTTGAGTGGACTGGCCATATACTGTGGCAGGGTGTTGTTCTCACCAAAGGTGGTAACGACAAGCAGGGTACCCGAGACAACGGCAGCGGCCATCAGCGCTATCCAGTATTTCCTCAACGTTTCCTGCACCGTGTCGCGCGAAAAGAGGTAGTAGCCCAGCAGGAATGGGATGAGGTAGAACACCGGCTTGTAGAGGTTCCAGAGGCCGTCGAGACTCTCGGGGCGCGGATTGAGTATGAGGGTATGCTCGCCGAGCCAGAAGAGTATTCCAAGCAATACGAGGCAGATGACATGCAGCCATCCCCGTGAGGCGAAGAAACTGCATGACCCACAGGATTTCTTACAGCAGGTGATTTTCCGTATCAGCAAAAGCAGCAGCGAGAAGAGCCACAAATCCTGGATAACCCACAGCGGACCGATGCCGCTGAAAGCCCAGAGGAAGAACTTCACAGGCTGCGGTACGGCAGCCAGCACATCGGTAC
>X431_Quagga__coassemble_145_pt1 | contig 14123 bp, 14 predicted proteins | sample X431_Quagga__metabat2_high_PE_003 | metagenome-assembled genome bin X431_Quagga | reverse complement strand
GGTTGACACCCTTCAGTTTCTTCTGCAGCTGGGTGGAGTTGAACTGAGCGATACCGGCGTCGTCGATCAGACCGTCGGCCGACTGGGCAGCGTAGGCATCCTTGTCTTCATAGAGCGAGGTACCACCCCATGCAAACGAGCTCATCAGAATCTCATCCTCTTTGAGGTCGGTCTTCTTGACGATGAAGCGGACACCGTTGGGGAGGGTGTACTCCTTGTAACCCAGCGCGGTGTTCTCGCGGGTCATCTTGTAGTTCTTCACAGCGGGCAACTCCTTGGCGAAGAGGGGCTCATCCTTGAAGTTGTCGACCCAAGGCTCGGTCTTGACATTCTTGGTCTCGTTGTAGATTTTCAGCACATCGGCCTCGGTGGGGAAGCGGTAGCCTTCCTGATCGGGACCCGTCAGATAGTAGACAAAGTTCTCTTCGGTAATCCACTGCTGGACCATAGCGTTGACCTCTTCGAGGGTGATTTCGGGGACAAACTCCTTGGCACGCTGCCACTCCCAACGGATGCCGGGGATGACTTCACCTTCCAGATAGTTGTTGGTGTATTCCTGAGCCAGGCTGTTGCTCTGGGTCTTGTTCTCCTCCTTAGCCATCTTGGTGTAGCTGCTGATGAGTTCCTCTTTCTGACGGTCGAGCTCGCTCTGCAGGAAACCGTGCTGGTCGACGCGATAAAGCTCGGTGAGCATCATACGGGTAGCATCTTCGATGCGGTTCTCCTTGGGAGCGCCGGAAGCCACAAAGGCGTCGCAGCTGCGGCCGAGGAATCCACCGTAACCGGCACCGGCACCCATCATGGGCGAGGTAGCCTTCTCGCACAGCTCGTTGAAGCGGTCATCGAGCATGCTGTTGATCAGCTGACGGACGAGGCTCTGACGGTAGTCACCTATGGTGCCCTGCGGAGCTTTCGGGTGTTTCCAGAAGAACATCAGGCTGGTGGAGGTAGCCTCCTTGTCGGTAGCGATAGCGATGAGCGGCTCTTTGTTACCGGGGATATCGAAAGTGGGACGCGGCTTGGGGTTGACGGGGGCAGCATGCTTGCTGAAAATCTCCTTCACGCGGGCCTCCATCTCGTCGACACCCTTGGCACCACCGAGGTCGCCAACGATGACCACAGCCTGCATATCGGGACGATACCAGTCGTGGTAGAAGCGCACGATGTCGTCACGCTTGAAACCCATGATGACACTCTCCAAACCGATAGGCAGACGCTCGGCATAGCGAGAACCCTTCAGCATGATGGGCCAGGTCTTGTCGCGCAGACGCTCGCTGGCGCCCTGACCGCCACGCCACTCTTCATGGATGACGCCACGCTCGTCTTCGAGCTCCTGCGGATCGAACAGCAGGTTGCCAGCCCAACCGTTGAGGATATCCAGACCCATCTGGACCATCTCGGGCTTGTCGGCAGGCATATTGACATAGTAAACCGTCTCGTCGAACGAAGTCCAGGCGTTGATTTCACGACCGAACTCGATACCGTTCTTCTGCAGCGTGTCAATCATCTTGTTGTGGGGGAAACCCTCAATGCCGTTGAAAGCCATGTGCTCGCAGAAGTGGGCCAGACCGCGCTGACTCTCGTCCTCGAGGATGGAGCCGGCGTTGCTCACCATACGGAACTGGATACGGTTCTCGGGCTTGCGGTTATCACGGATGTAATAGGTGAAACCGTTGGGCAACTTGCCAATGCGCACCTTCTTGTCGACGGGCACAGCGGCCTTGAGATCCGATTTTTTTGCAGGCTTGTCACCGCCAGGAAGCTGGGCGAAAGCCATGCTGCCGACAAACAGGAGCAGCAGCATCGTCAAAAAACTTTTTTTCATAGTGGTTAGAATTAAAGGTTGGTTGTTTATTGGGTTTATAATATAGATATTGTATAAGTGTTTATTCGGTTTCGTCAGGCCGATATTCCAACACATCACCCGGCTGACACTCCAGTTCCTGACAGATACGCTCGAGCGTACTGAAGCGCACCGCCTTGGCCTTCCCCGTCTTGAGAATAGAGAGGTTGGCCGGCGTGATGTCCACTCGCTCGCTGAGTTCCAGGAGCGAGATGCCGCGATCCAGCATCATCTTGTCGAGATTGACGATAATAGCCATGGAGTTGTTAGATAGTGAGGTCCTGTTCCTGCTGCATGGTGTTGCCGATATGGATCAGCTCGCCCACGAAAAGGATGACAAGCGCAAAGAAGAGACGGGTAAAATGAATGGTATAGCGCACCTGCGGCACCCAGTCGGTCGACTGCAGCACCTCAAAGGCGGTACGGCGTTCGAGATAGAGCGAGGTATCGAAAGCCAATGTCATCAAGAACATCAAGATGCCGATGGAGCGGAACACCCAAACCTTGCGCCACTGGAACACACGACCGCTACGAATAGCGCGGTTGATATTGGCAAGCAGCACCACCACCAGTACAATGATGGCCAGCATAGAGACGATGCCGACAATCTGCAGCACCACCGCCCACGTCACCATCGGCGAGTCGGTCCATTCGTCGCGGGAAGAGAAGAGCGCCATATCGAAGGTTGCCACACGTGCCAGGATGGCGCCATCGGCATCCGTGCCACGCACCACATAGGTGTGTGTCGTGTCCGACTCGGCGCAGGGCAGATCGGTGACGCCCAAAACAAAGGAACGGTCGTCGGCCAATGAGCGCTCCACCTGTCGCAGCAAAAAGTCGTCCTCGGCACTGACCAGGCGGAGGAAGAACAGCGTGGCGCAGAACAAGACAATACAGACGAAAGCGCCGTATATCAGCCACAGGCGACGGGTGTTGTTGGATGTTTTCATGGTTTTGTCTGCTTGTTTTCGTTGCAAAGATAAGAATATTTATTGAATTACAATAAAAATTTATCGTTTTTCAATAAAATTTTTATTTGGCACTAAAAATAAGGTGGGCGCATCGACGATGCGCCCACCTATATATGATACCCTTGCAAGGGGATGTTGCGGATTATTCAGCCACGCTGATGACCACGCAGCGCGACACCTTGTTGTCGTTGAGCCACATGTTCTCCACGCCGCCCTTGGCAGAGACGATGAGGCGGTCGCGGCTGACGCCGTACTTGTTGACCAGCATGTCGGCAACAGCCTTGGCGCGACGCTCGGAGAGGGCGCGGTTGTACTCGGCCGAAGCGGTCTGGATGTCAGCATAACCCGTCACAGCGATCTTCACGTTCTCCGGCATATCCTTGATAGCGTCGGCAGCGGCGATGATGGAGACCTCCTCGTAGTTCGTGATGTTCCACTTGTCGATACCAAAGTGGATGGGCACCCAGAACTTGGTCGGGACCTTGACCACCTTCGGGGCGGGAGCAGGTGCAGGAGTGGGCTCCTTCTGGGTGATGTAGTCAACATACCTCGGAGCATTGGCGCAAGCACGTGCAGCCAGCTCGTGGTCGCCCGTCAGACGCTCCACGTCGACACCGGCACCACAGGCAGCGGCAGCGACCTTCTCCAGTTTCTCGTTGTCGGCAGCCACCTCACGTTTGGCTTCCTCGCGAATGTTCTGGGCATATTCATCGGTGGAACGCTCAATAACAGTCGTGACAGGTGCCCAGGTGTAGGCCCAAGGATCGTTCTTGTCGAAGCCGAAACGATAGGAAGCACCAATCATGGCGGTAAAAGCACCATCCAGCGGGAAGTTGTCGGCCGAAACACCAGCACGCTGATTGGTGTTGCTCCAGCCCTTGCCGTCGAAATCCTCGGCAATGAACGAGCCACTCTACGTGGCGTCGATACTCCAACGCTTGTTCAGCATCCACTGGTTGCGAAGACCAATCTGCATAGCAGCACCGAACTGGGTGACATCCGTCTGCACGGCCATCAACACACCAGCACCCACAAAACCAATCAGGTTGAAAGTACGGTTCTCATCGTAACCACCATAGATAAGGTTGGAGATGCTGAACGAACCATAGATGTTCATGCTGAGATAGCCACCCTTCATGGAGTACCATTCCGTACTTTTGTACTGCTTGTCGCTATCCGAGTAGAAAGTGGTATTGTCATCACCAGCAGTTCTCAAACCTTTGTACGGATGGTAGGAGAAACCCAAACTCAGACCCAACAGCGGGCTGGCCCACTTGGTGAAAGTCAGGTCGACGGCCGGAACGCTCCACCAATCAAAGAAATTGGCTTCCCAGTCATATTCGCCAATGTAGATCGAAGGACCTACCGACAAACCCACTTCCCAGTTGTTGTAGAAATGAGTACTGCTGACGGTTTGCTTCTCGTAGGTAGTTGTGGTGATGGTATGCACAGAACCATCCTTATCCGTCTTAGTTACCGTAGTTTGGTTGCCCTGAGCGTTAGCAAAAGCCATCACACTCATCGCGACCAGAATCAAATAAAACTTTTTCATAACAGAATCCTGATTCAAAATGTATTTATTTTTTTAAGTTTTACGCAAAACAGAAATAAAAGTTACACAAATTCAACAAAAAGCGAAAATGCGTGCTTCATTTCAAGGTGCAAAGATACGATTCTTCGTTATATACAAAAAACAAAAAGCCACATTTTATATGTAATTCCTAACAAAAAAGCCATTGTTCCATCTATTGGAATATTATTGTCACTCACCGGACCATACTCCCCATCAAACTTATCCGAAATCAAAGATCCGGTGACTGTCGCATCCAGATCCCATTGGTCTGTCAACTTCCATTGACCACGGAAGCCCCCCTGTGCCGTCCAATCCATGGCATGCGTAGCGGCCTTCATAGCGACGACAGCACCCGCACCGACAAACATCACAAACCGGAACTCCCCACGCACATCCCAATGAAACAGGCGGGTAACATCCAGACAACCATTGGCCACAAAGCCCATATAGGAGCCCGTGGCCTGTGAATAAACTGTACCACCATATATGGGATCACCGGACCTTCCAAAAGTAGCCTTTGTATCCTCAGGTGATCCTAAACCCTTGTATTTCCTAAAGAAAACATCACCACCGACACCAATGCATCGGGTTACCCAATAGGTCGCCGACAAGTCCAGCGCAGGAAAGCTCCACCAATCTTTAAAACCAGCCTCCCAGTCATACTCTCCCATATAGAGACATGTACCCGCAGAAAAGCCTAAGTCCAATGAACGATGGGTGGAAGGATAAACAAGAGTTTGTGCCTTACAAAAAGTAAAAGGCATGAGTAGCAATAGGGTAAAAAGAAATTTCCTCATAATTATGACAACAAATCACAAATTTTTGACAAAAGTACATACTATATTAATACGAAAACAATTCCTATTTTCAAGTTGTGAACAATGATTTGTTACCGAAAAAGAGTATCTTTGCAGCACCTATATTTATATGAAGACATTATTATTTGTTTTAGTCACCACGATAGCCTGTCTTGCACTGCTGATGGCGGGACTTGGTATCAAGATGCTGTGCCACCGCAGCAAGTCGTTCCGCCGTCCCTGTGCCAACGCCGACCCCAAGACCGGCCGCTGCGCACACTGCACCTGCGGAAAGAAAGACGCAGGCGGGACGATTGAAGATAGAAACACCTGATAGAAGAAAGCTTACGAAATAAAAACCTAATGATTTAACACGTCAACCCTTAAACCCACTAACCTTAAAAACCTTCATCCCGATAATCCTTAAACCCATCAAACCCTCTCCCCATGAATATCGATTTCACTTTTGAGAACCCCACCCGCATTCATTTCGGACGCACCGCCATGCAGCACCTTCCTGAGGAGCTGCGTCTTTACGGCAGCAACGTGCTGCTCGTTTACGGCAAAAATTCCATCAAAACCATCGGCCTCTACGACCAAGTGATAGCCTTGCTAAAAGAGACCGGCAAAAACATATTCGAACTGTCAGGTATCAATCCCAACCCACGCTACAGCCAGGTGCTGGAAGGTGCCCGTCTGGTGCGGGAGAACCATGTCGACCTTATCCTGGCCGTGGGCGGCGGCTCCGTCATCGACTGCTGCAAAGGCATCTCCGCCTCCGCCTACTGCGACGGCGACGCCTGGGAGAAATACTGGATGCAAGGCGAAGCCGTGAGCGGCCGCATCACCCCCATCGGCACCATCCTCACCATGACCGGCACGGCGTCGGAGATGAACAGCGGCTCCGTCATCACCAACGAGGAGCGGAAAATCAAGCAGGGGCGCGTGTTCCCCATGGGCGACCTCAACCCCCGTTTCTCCATCCTGAATCCCGAGTTCACCTACAGCGTGCCACGCTACCAGATGGTCAGCGGCATCTTCGACATCTTCTCGCACCTGATGGAGCAGTATTTCGGTGGCGACGACGACAATGTGAGCGACTATCTGCTCGAGGGTGACATGCGCGCCCTTATCAGTGCCGCTCGTGCCGCCCTGCGCGACCCTCACGACTACGAGGCACGCAGCAATATCATGTGGTGTGCCACCATGGGACTGAACAAGATCCTTGCCGTGTCGAAGAAACAAGACTGGGAGGTACACCAGATCGAGCATCAGCTGGGAGCCTATACCGACTGTGCCCACGGCATCGGACTGGCCATCATATCCGTACCCTACTATCGCCATATCTATCGCTACGGACTGCACCGCTTTGTGCGCTATGCCCGCAATATCTGGGACGTTGACCCCACCGGAAAAAGCGACGAACAGGTGGCGCTGGAAGGCATCGACCGATTGAGCGACTTCATCGCCGAACTGGGCATCCCGCAGACACTGCGCGAGGTGGGAGCCACCGAGGAGATGCTGCCCCTCATCGCCGAGAGTGCCAACAAGATTGGCGGCTACCACACACCTACCACCGAGGAGGTGCTGGAAATCCTCCGTGCCTGTTATTAAAACCACACTCCATCTTATGAAAAAACGAATCTTTGCACGGCTCACTTGTCTGCTTTGCCTCATCCTCTCGTCCAACCTGGCCTCCCTATCGGCGACTACCCCTTGGTACACCAACACCGTTTCGATGCAAAGTCCAGACGGACGAATGGAACTACGGTTCATGTTGGTCGACGGCTGTCCGCAGTACGCCCTTTACCGCGACGGAAAGCCGGTGGTGCTGCCGTCGAAGATGGGTTTCACCCTGGAGTGGCGCGACGACCTGGCTCATGCTTTCGTGCTGAAGGATCTGGAACGTAGTACTTTCGACGAAGTGTGGCAGCCCGTGTGGGGCGAGGAGGCCAATATCCGCAACCACTATAACGAGATGCTGGTGACGCTGGAGCAGCCAGCGGGAGTTGTGACGAGTGCCGACGGGCGTTCAAAGACTCTGCCGACCGTAATGCAGATACGTTTTCGCCTTTACGACGACGGCCTCGGTTTCCGCTACGAGTTCCCGATGCGGTACAATGGTGTCGACAACGCGCTGGTTTGCTTCTGGTTCAAGGAGGAGTTGACGCAGTTTGTGATGACCGACGACCACACTGCATGGTGGATACCAGGAGACTACGACACGCAAGAATTCAACTACACAAAAAGCCGCCTAAGCGAGGTGCGCGAACTTCACGACAGTTCGCATACCGATGGCGGCTGGCCTTGGAAAAGCTTCTCTGATACTGGTCTACAGACAGCCCTTCAGATGAAAACTGACGACGGTCTCTACATCAATATTCACGAAGCTGCCACGCTCGACTTTCCCACCATGCATTTGGATTTGACATGGAATGAAGATGCGTTTTATTTACGAGCACATCTCTGTCCCGATGCAGCTGGCTACAAGGGGCGTATGCAGGCTCCCTGCCACACCCCCTGGCGCACGGTGATGGTCTGCGACAAGGCTACTGATGTGCTGCGCTCGCGCCTTATCCTCAACCTCAACGAGCCCTGTGCCCTCGAGGATGTCTCGTGGATTCACCCCGTGAAGTACATGGGTGTGTGGTGGGAGATGATCAGCGGAAAGAGTACATGGAACTATACTAACGACTTTCCCTCAGTAAAGCTCGGAGAGACCGACTTCGAACACGCCACTCCTAACGGCACCCACGGCGCCAACAACGCCAATGTGCGCCGCTATATCGACTTCGCTGCCAAGCATGGTTTCGATGCCCTGCTCATCGAGGGTTGGAACATCGGCTGGGAAGATTGGTACGGCAAGCAGAAAGACTTTGTCTTTGATTTCCTCTCACCTTATCCGGATTTCGACCTGCCGGCGCTCAACAAGTACGCCCACGAGAAGGGTATCCGCCTTATCATGCACCACGAGAGCAGCGCCTCCACCGTAAACTACGAGCGCTGGATGGAGAAAGCCTATACGTTGATGAACCTATACGGCTACGACGCCGTGAAGAGTGGTTATGTGGGCACCATTATCCCCTTTTCCGAAGGACACTACAGCCAGCCCATCAACAACCACTACCACTATGCCATCGTCGAGGCCGCCAAGCACCATATCATGGTCAACGCCCACGAGGCGGTACGGCCCACCGGTCTCTGCCGCACATGGCCCAATATGATTGGCAACGAGAGTGCTATGGGCACCGAGTTCCGCGAGCGCATCCATCCCGGCCACACCGCCATCCTGCCCTTCACTCGTCTGCAAGGCGGCCCGATGGACTACACGCCCGGCATCTTCGAGCCCGACATGGGCAAGATTGTCCCCTGGGGAAAGAAGATGAGCCACACCATCTGCAACCAGCTGGGACTCTACGTCACCTTCTACTCGCCGCTGCAGATGGCCGCCGACTTCCCCGAGCACTACGAACCCTATCTCGACGCCTTCCAGTTCATCAAGGATGTCGCCGTCGACTGGGATACCAGCATCTACCTCTACGCAGAGCCTGGTGACTATATCGTCACCGCCCGCAAGCCGAAGGTGTCGTCGTTGAACAAGGCCGCCGACGGGGTAGGAAAGTTGCCCGACGGTAAGAAAGGCGTCATTAGTGGCGCCGCCCGTTTCGTCCTAGCCATTCCCGACACGCTCCAGCCTATATACGCCATTCCCGGTGATACTACCTCAATATTGTATCCAGACTATGGTGCATTCGAACCACTGGACACGTGGTTTGTTGGTGGAATCACCGATGAGAATGCCCGCGAGGTCAGCGTGAAACTCGACTTCTTGGAAAAAGGCAAAAGTTACGATGCCGTCATCTACGCCGATGCACCCAATGCCTGCGGTCTCCCCAACGACGCTCATCTACCCTACAACCCTTACGCCTACACCATCACCAACCAGAAAGTCACCTCCAAGAGCACCCTCAAGTTAAAGATGGCACCCTGCGGCGGCTTTGCCGTTTCTATTCGTGAAAGGAAATAAAGGGATTAGTCTATAGCCAATCCACCCAGTGAGGTCTCTTTGTAGAGACTGGGCAAATCCTTGCCCGTCAGCTTCATGGTACGCACCACCTTGTCGAACGAGATAAGGTGTCGTCCGTCGCTCATCATGGCATAGATATTGATATCCAGCGCGCGCAGTGCCGCCATGGCGTTGCGCTCAATACAGGGTATCTGCACCAGTCCGCACAGCGGATCGCACGTCAAGCCAAGGTTGTGCTCCATCGCCATCTCAGCGGCGTATTCTATCTGCTTCGGGCTACCGCCAAAAAGCTGGTTACTGGCCACGGCAGCCATCACACAGGCGCTGCCCACCTCACCCTGGCATCCTACTTCGGCACCGCTGATGCTGGCGTTGTGCTTGATGATGTTGGCGAAGAGACCCGCGGTAGCCATGGCGCGCAGGATCTCACGGTCACTGAATCCGTGGTTTTTCTTCAAGTGGTAGAGCACCGCTGGCAGCACACCGCTGCTGCCACAGGTGGGTGCGGTGACGATACGGCCGCCACAGGCGTTCTGTTCGCTGGTGGCAAGGGCATAGGCGATGACCAGCGCACGACTCTGCAGTGACGGCTTGAAAGCCGATGCACGGATAAAGTACTGGTGCGCCTTGGAACGCAGATGCAGGCCGCCGGCAATGACACGGTCATCCAGCAATCCCTCCTCGATGGTCTGCTGCATCTGCTGCCACATCTCTTCGAGATACATCCACAGACTGCCGTCCTCGCACTGCTCCACGTATTCCCAGAAACTCAGCCCTTCACGATCGATATACTCCATTATCTCCTGCATCGTGTTGTGCGGGTAGACCTCCCCTTCCGGCGTGATGCCCAGCGGCACCTCGCCATCCTCGGTAGCCAGATAGCCGCCACCGATGCTGTACACCAGCCACGAGTCGGTCACTCCACCCTGCTCGTCGATGGACTCAAACAGCATGCCGTTGGGATGAAACGGCTTCACTTCGTCGGCATGCCACACAATCTCGGTGTTTTTGGGTGCCAGACCACGGCTGATGGCCAGATCGGTATGGTGACCCTTTCCAGTAGCCGCCAGCGAACCGTAGAGCGTCACTCTGTAGCGTGCCGCGTCGGGCGTGCGTTTCTTAAACATCTCCGCCGCCCGATGGGGGCCCATCGTGTGACTGCTGCTCGGCCCGAAGCCTATCTTATAAATTTTCTTGATTGTTTCCATGGTTGTTACGATAAAAGATGACGGAAATCATCAGGTATGGGGGCGCTGGTGGCGGTGGAACGGCAGTAGCCGGCCATCACCGTGCGACACTCGGCACAGAGGGTGCCGTCGGACTTGACAACCCGCTGCAGGATGTGAAGACTCTTGTTGCCGATACGCTCCAATTCGGTTTCGACGGCTATCTCGTCGTTCATGTGTATCTGGCTGCGAAAATCGACCTCGACATGCACCACCATCACCGTGAAGTCACCCTCCTCGGCATGGATACCGCGGTCAGAAAAAAAGCGGGCTTTGCCCAGGTCAAAAAACTCCATAATAACAGCATTGTTGACATGTCCCATGGCGTCGACATCATTGAAGCGCAGTTGGATAGGTAAGGTGTGCATGGGTGGGAGGGGTTGAAGGGTTAAAGGGTTAAGGGTTTAAAACTTGGAGGGGTTAAGGGCTGGAGGGATAATTAGTCCTATTGGACCAATTAGTCCAATTAGTCCCATTAGTCCTATATCCAATAAAAAAGGAAGCACTTGGTGCTTCCTGAGTGGCATTGACTGGAATTGAACCAGTGACACAAGGATTTTCAGTCCTCTGCTCTACCAACTGAGCTACAACGCCATCGAATCATCGGTTGACATACGTCCGACCTTAATTCATTTGCAAAAGTACAAGTTTTTTATAAACCTACCAAATTTTTTTTATCACACACAGGAACACCCGTACAATATTAACTAATTATCAGACGATTGTACAGATTCCTCAACTGCATTTTTCTTATTGCGACCAAAGAGCATCTGGTCAATCAGTAGCCAAATAACCCCGATGGTGATGGCAGAATCGGCCACATTGAAGATGGCGTTGAAGAAGACAAAGCGCTGGCCTCCGACCCAAGGTACCCACGACGGCCACTGGCTGTCTATAAGAGGGAAATAGAACACATCGACCACCCGTCCCTGCAGAAACGGTGCATAGCCACCGTCGGGGGGGAAGAGTGTGGCCACCTCATAGTAACTCTCATTGAAAATGAGACCATAGAAGCAGCTGTCAATCAGGTTGCCTATAGCCCCCACGAAGATAAGGCTGATGCAGACCAGCAGCGAGGTGCGGGTCTGGTTGCGGCGGATAAGTCTTAAAAGGTAATAGAGAATCGCCGCCGAAGCAATAAGACGGAACAGCGAAAGAATAATCTTACCCACATGTCCGCCAAAGGCCATACCGAAAGCCATACCCTCATTCTCAACGAAATGAATGAGGCACCAATCTCCAATCAACGGTATTTCCTCACCAATACGCATCGTGGTTTTTATCCATATCTTCACAATCTGATCGATGATCAGTATGGCGGCGATAAGACCAAAGCAGAGCCAATAGTTTTTACGACGGGACATGGGAAGTAAAGTGTAAGATAATATATGTAATTAGGGTTGCGATGTAATTTGTGACAGCAGTTCGTCGTACCAGTCCTGACCAAACTTGCGAATGAGCGGCTCACGCAGATACCGGTAGAGCGGCACACCTGTGGCGGCACCCTTCTTGCGGGCGCTGCAGCAGACATCCCACTGGTGGTAGTTGACGGCGGAAAACTCCTCGTAGTCGTCGACACGGATGGGATAGAGGTGACACGACACCGGCTTCATGAAGTCAATCTTCCCGTCACGGTAGGCCTGCTCAATGGCACAGTAAGCGGTACCGTCTTCGCCCCAAGCCACAAACGCACACTCCCGCTTGTTAACCAGCGGTGTGCATGGCTCCCACGCATTATCGTAGGTCCACACACCTGTCTTTTCGACCACCGCACGTCCCGCCTCAGTCATATAGGGCTGCACGTCGGGCAGGACACGCTCCAACACCGGTATCTCCTCCTTGTCGAGTGGCGCCCCACAGTCACCCTCCACACAGCACTGTCCCTTGCAGCACTGCAAGTCGCAGTCAAAACAGCAGTCGACAATGTCGTCGGAAACAATGGTATTTTGTACGATTAACATGGGTTACTGAGAGTTGAAATCATAATCGTTATTACGTGATTTCGTTATAACGTTATTACGAAAAGGAACCAATCACCATTCAATGTATCGAATTCGACTCATCTTCGCCTACATCATCTTCGTTGATGGAATGCAATTGTTCCAGCCATGAGGTCCAATGCAAATCATTTTCAGCCTCTTCTTCTTTCGAACGACGATGCTCGGCCATCGTCTCGCCCGCCACAATACCGGTCGGGACAGCAATAATCGAGTAACCTAAAATCATAATCACAATGGCGATGAACTGTCCCACCGGCGTCACCGGCGTCACGTCGCCATAACCCACCGTGGTCAGCGTCACCACCGCCCAATAGATACCTCTGGGTATACTGGTAATCTTGTCGTTATAACCATCCTCAACCATAAAGATAATGGTACCGAGGATGACGGCCATGATGTAGACAAACAGCATGAAAATGATGATCTTGGCCAGACTGTGACGCAACGCGTTCATCAAACGGTGTCCCTCATACAGGAAACGCTGCATGTGGAAGATACGGAAGATGCGCAACATACGCAGCAACCGCAGCACCATCAGCGAGCGGGTGGCTGGCAGCAGCAGGCTCAGGTAGGCTGGCAAGATGGAGACCAGGTCGATAATGCCATAGAACGAGAAGATGTATTTGCGCGGTTTCTTGAGACAGTAGAGACGCAAATAGTATTCTATGGTGAAAGCAATGGTCAGACCCCATTCCAACAACGAGGCAATGATACTTATCACGGGATTGGTGATGATGCTGTCAACCATCAGCAGCAGCGTGTTGCCCAGGATGGCTATCAGCAGCCACACATCAAACTGCTTGCCCGCCGGTGTGTCGGCCTGGAAAATCACCGTATAGATCTGTCGCTTCGTCGCCCCACGAAAACGTTTGGGCAGCAAAAGCGAGAATACAATATAATGAATAATCTTATGTACCTTGGGCTGAAGCTTGGACCCAAACATAACCCAACGGGCTCGGAAAGCTCGCCATCGTTCAGCCATAGGTTTCTTGTTTTTATTCATCAATCCCATAGTTCAAAACAATCTATCCATCAATCCGACGCCGACTCCCCACGCAGATAGTGCAGGGTATTGGCGTGACTGGGTTCAAGGTAACGCAGAGCGGCGGCACGGACGGTGTCGGGCGTCACCCGACGGTAGCGGTCGGGCTCATCGTTGATACACTGCAGGTCGCCCAACCACTGGTAGTAGCAAAGACTGTGAGCACGGTCGGCAACGCGGTAGTGGGAGAAGAGAAACGTGGACTCGTACTTGTTGACCACCTTCTCCAGCTCGTCGTCCGTCACCTCTTGTTCCAACAGTTGTCGCACCTCGGCATCCACCGCCTGTTCGGCATCGTCCATCGTCACACCGTCGCACAGCTTGCCGGAAATCAGGAAGAGACCCCGATCCACATCGCCCGTCACGCTGGCGTCAAGCTCCGAGAAGAGCGCCTGCTCTTTGACCAGCCTGCGGTGGAAACGCGACGAATCGCCATTGGAGAGGATATCCGACACCAGGTCCATGGCAGGGAACAGCGCATCGTGTCGGTCGCACATCAGATAAGTGCGATAGAAAGCGTCGGCGCCCACGGGGCGCTGAACGGTCTGCCGGCGGGGCTTATCGGAATCCGGTTCAGGTGTCAGATGCCGTGCGCGACAGGGGTCGCCACCTGCGGCGATGCCACCGACCCACTGTTACACCCA
>X431_Quagga__coassemble_142_pt1 | contig 14278 bp, 12 predicted proteins | sample X431_Quagga__metabat2_high_PE_003 | metagenome-assembled genome bin X431_Quagga | reverse complement strand
GCAAAGATGCCGCTGCGGGGGTTGTCGATGAGCACATAAAGTAACGAGGACAGCTCGTCGTAGTAGAGGAAGAACGGACAGGTGGTGCCGTCGGAGAGTTGCAGGTCGGGCTGTCGACTCAGCGCAAGGTTGTATAACTGGTTGATATACTCGGCAAACTCATAGTTGGGGCTTTGTGTCTCCCAAAGCAAAAACGCGGTGTCGGTGAAGGTGAGCGCCAGCTCTGCCATGCGTGTTTGTGTTCTCATCAGAATGCCTCTTTTTGCGTGAAGTCGGGGTGGTAGTTCTCAGCTGCCGTCAGCTCCTGCATCCATCCGTTATAGAAGCCGAGTGCGTGGAAATGTTCGACTATGGTCCGATATTCCTCCGACTTTAGTGTGCGTCGCAGCGGTGAGTCGGCGGGGATGATTGCCGTCAGTTCCTCGGGCGGGAAGTGTTGCGCCATAAGGGAGATGTGCAGTCGGGTGGAGAGGTTGTCGGCCAGCCAGTCGAGGCAATGCAGCGAGTTGTCGACCGCACCCGGCAGCACCAGATGTCGCACGATGATGCCGCCGAAGGCCACACCGTTGTCGTCGACATGCAGCGCAGAGCCTTTCTGGCGGTACATCTCCGTCAGCGCTTCGGCGGCGCGCTGTGGATAGTCGGCGGCGTGGGAAAGCTGTGCCGCCAACGTGGCGTTGCTGTATTTGTAGTCGGGCAGGTAGATGTCGATATAGGGCTCCAGCTGGCGCAATGTCTCCACCGTGTCGTAGCCGCCGGTGTTGTAGACCACTGTGGGGTGCAGTCCACGGCTGTGCAGCGCTTCAACAATGGCGGGGATGTGATGTGCGTAGTGCGACGGACTGACGAATCCCACTATGTTTTCGGTGGTTTTCAGCACCTCGGCGATGCGGTCCACGATGTCTGGGATGCTGCGGTAGCGGATGAGGTCGGGGTCGGTGCCGGGGTGGGAGATAAGGTGGTTCTGGCAGTAGACGCACTGCAGGTTGCAGTGGGCAAAGAAGACATTGCAGATGCCGTTGCGCCCCACCAATGGCGGCTCCTCGCCGGTGTGACGGCAGATGGTGGAGACCTCGGGTGTTTCTGGTGCTTGGCAGAAGCCCAGCGTCAGACGACGGTCGGCAGCGCAGTGGCGGGGACAGAGTGGGCAGGACATAGTGCAAAGATACATTTTTTATTTGTAACTTTGCAGCATGAAGTTCGATAAGATTTCCTCCAAGATTCTTCCCTATCTGAAACCCGCCTACAATGTTTTTGCTTTGTTGGTGACGGTGGTGTTGTTGCTTATCATGTTTCCTGTCGACCGGCAGGGTACGCACTACGACTACAGCGTGGGCAGTTTCTGGAGCAACAACGACCTCTACGCCCCCTTCGATTTCAGCGTCTCCCTGACGCCCGACGAGAGCGAGAAGGCCGAGGCGGAGGCCCGCATGAAGAGCCTGCTTTATTTCGAGGTCGACAGCACGGCGCACTACCGTGCCTTGCAGCGGTTGGAGCGTGTGGCGGCCCGACAGGGGTTGTCGTTCCAAACGCGTCAGAGCCTGCGCCGTAGCATGGACAGCATCTATCGCCGTGGCTATGTGGTGTTGCCTGAAGGATTGCTGCGCGTCAGCGGTCAAACGTTGGTGCTGCTGCAGGGCAACGTGGGTTCGGAACACAATATCGACGAATACGTTACGCCCGACGATGTGTCCAACGACTTGCTGCGCGACAGTATTCTGGTGCCCGATATCGCTTTCGATGAGTTGCGCACACAGCTGGAACTGGAGTCGCGTCTTTCGCAGAGCTCCTATCATGCACGTCAAGTACAGACGGGCATGCTGATTATAGCAAAAGGTGAGTATGTGACCGAAGAGAAAGCCCAGCTAATCCGTGCGCTGGAGGAAGAGAACGACCAGCGTTTTGATTCGCACTACAGCATCGCCGGCCATGTGGCGGGACAGGCACTGTTGATTTTGATTGCTTTCACGGCGCTGTGTCTTTTCTTGGTGATGAACAAATACGACACCCTCACCGACAGCCGCAAGGTGACGTTGGTGCTGGCCAACATACTGCTTATCTCGGCGGCCATCGCTTTCACCGTGCGTCTGGCACCGGAGTATGTGTTGGTGGTACCGTTGTGCGTGGTGCCTATCATGATGCGCATCTTCTTCGATATGCGCGTGGCACTCTACATTCATCTGACCACGGTGATTATCTTGGCCAACATGGTGCCCAACAGCTTTGAGTTTATCTTTTACCAGTTGATTTCGGGTATGATGAGCATCATCACCGTGAAGAATTTTGAGAGCCGTAGCAAGTTCTTCATTGTCGGTTTAGTCATTTTTGTGACCTACTCACTCATCTACACTTTCGGTATCTTAAGCCAAGACACCAACTTTGCAAACATCCGTCTGGAACGCTATCTGATATTCTTCTTCAACGCCTTGCTGACGCTGTTGGTCTACCCGCTCATTTATTTGGCTGAGAAGGTCTTCGGACAGACTTCGTCACTGACCCTATTGGAAATCAGCAGCACCAACACACCTGCGTTGCGTGAGCTCTCGCGCAAGGCGCCGGGTACTTTCCAGCACTCCATGCAGGTGGCCAATATCAGCGAGGACCTTATCAATGAGATTGGCGGCAACTCGCTGTTGGCCCGTGTGGGCGCATTATACCACGACATCGGCAAGACGATGGCCCCGCTGAATTTCACGGAGAACCAGACCAGCGAGTTCAATCCGCACGACGAGCTGGACTACGAGGAGAGTGCGCGACTGATTACACGGCATGTGAGCGACGGTATCGAGATGGCGCGCAAATATCGACTGCCTGCCGTCGTGATGGATTTCATCCGCACCCACCACGGCACCACCTATACCGGCTATTTCTTTGCCAAGATGAAAGCCGAGCACCCCAACGGCGATTTCGACGAGACGGCATTCCGCTATCCGGGCCCCATGCCGTTCACCCGTGAGATGGCGGTGGTGATGATTGTCGACAGCGTGGAGGCAGCCTGCAAGAGCATGAAGAGTCACACGCAGGAAGAAATCGACAAACTGGTCGACCGTATCGTGAAAGGAAAGATTGAGGAGGGTCAGCTGTCCAATTGTGACCTCACCTTTGGCGACATCAGCAAGATTCGTCGCATCCTCAAGTCAAGGATGCTTAGCATCTATCATGCCCGTATCGCTTATCCTGTGAGCGGCGCACCCCAACGCTAATGGCGGCGAAGAGGAGGCCATAGCCTACAAGGGTAAGTATCTGAAGGGTCGGATCGGTTTCGACAAGCGTGCCACCGATCAGCAGGGCTTTCATGAGGTAGTATACAATTTTTCCGCAGAGCATGGCGACAACGATGCTATACCATGTGACAACCGTTGTGGTGCGAGTGCCGAGCAGCAGCGGGAACACCAACAATAGGGTGCTCAGCTCGGCAGCCATGCAGAGGGCTTTTGTTGCGGTGGGCATGCCGACAATCAGATAGGAGACGAAGGGCAGGACCACAGCCAGCAGTAGACTATTGTAGCGGCTTTTGCCAATCAATATCCCCGTCAGCATAAGCAAAAGCATGGGGTTCAGTTGATAGAGCGGCAACGCGGTCAAATGACTCATTGTCGGAATCAACAACGATAATCCAACCAGGACGGCGTTCAGCGCAACAAGATTCAATACGCGGTGGGAAACGGACGGGGTAATAGTCTTTGTATTCATTGTTATATTGTTTTTCGTGTTTTCGTTCATTTATTTCGTTGTAGTTCTCATTCTCCCCCAAAACACACCCAGCAGTGCCGCCGCCAGGATGACCCAGACGGGACTGACCCCAAAGAGCGAGATGAGCAGGGCGGAGAGAACGGGGATCCAAGCGTTGCGCCAGGAAAGTCCTGCTGTGCGTGCCAGCGTGAATACGGGAGCCGCGATGAGTGCCACGACGGCGGGACGAAGACCCATAAAGATGTGACGCACAACTGTGTTGTCGCTAAACGACTGGAAAAACATGGCCAGCAGTAGGATGATGACGATGGGCATGGCAATGTTGCCCAGCACGGCAGCCACCACGCCGCGAACACCGCGCAGCCGGTAGCCGATAGAGGTGGCCATATTGACGGCAAAGACCCCCGGCATCGACTGCGACAACGCCACCAGGTCGGGGAAGTCGTTTCGTTCCATCCAGGCGTGCCGTTCCACCAGCTCTTTCTCCATCAGCGGTATCATGGCATAGCCTCCACCGATGGTGAAGGTGCCGATTTTGAAAAAGGAGACAAATAGTGACAACAACGATGCCATAATCTGCAAAGATACAATTTTATTGTCGAATAGTGACCAATAAATGGCTATTAGTGATTTTAGTCCTTCACTTCCCAAGTTATTTCGTATCTTTGCACACTTATGTCACTATTTTTTCTATTTTTTATCGTTTTTATCGGCGTAATGCTGGCACTGGACCTGGGGTTGTTCCACAAGGACGACCATGTGGTCGGTGTCCGCGAGGCTGGCTTGTGGACATTCATTTGGGTGTCGCTGGCACTTCTTTTCTCACTTTTAATCAGGCTGAAAGCGGAATGGTTGCACGGCATCGGGAACATGGACGACTTGTTGGCCTTTGCTGCAGGAACCGACTGGGGCAAGGCAATTGTTCCAGACATGGATTTCGCCACCGCGTTGGATATCTACCGTAAGGAGATGTTCGGCCAGTACCTGGCGGGCTATTTCATTGAGGAGTCGCTCTCGATTGACAACATCTTTGTGATGATCATGCTGTTCGTCAGTTTTGGTGTCAAGAAGGAGTACTACCACCGCGTGCTGTTCTGGGGAATCCTGGGCGCCATTGTACTGCGTTTCGTCTTTATCTTTGCTTTGGGTGCCTTGGTTCATCAGTTCTCATGGGTGCTGGTAATCTTCGGCGTCATACTGCTCTACAGTGCGGTGAAGATGTTCACCAGCAAGAGCGACGAGACGGTGGATACCGACAACCATCCCGTGGTGCGCTTTGCGGCGCGTCATTTCCGCGTGGCACCCCACAGCGACGGTCATAACTTTTTCACAAAAATCGACGGTCGCCGCTACATCACACCGCTTTTTCTGGTGCTGCTGGTCATCGAGTTTTCCGATATCATCTTCGCTGTCGACTCGATACCCGCCGTCTTCTCGGTGAGCACGGATACAATGATTGTATACACGTCCAATATTTTCGCCATCATGGGACTGCGTTCGCTCTTCTTCTTGATGAGTGATATCTCCGACCGTTTCTGGATGCTGCGCTACGGACTGGGTGTGCTGTTGGCTTTCATCGGCATGAAGATGATTCTCCACGAACTGTTCCATGTGCAGATAACCACTACGGTGTCGCTGATGGTGATTTTGGGCATTCTTCTCTCCAGCGTGATTCTTTCATGGCTGATACCCCAGAAAAAGTAGCGTTTATGTAAATCAATAATCTGTAATCTAAAACCTTTAATACTATAATCTATGTTTCTGCTCGATGTACCCAATGGCGTGAAGACGATAATCATGCTGGTATTGCTTGTCGCAATTTTCTATTTCTTTCTTATCCGTCCACAGAGCCAACAGGCCAAGAAGGAGGCCGCCTATCGTGATAGTCTCAAAAAAGGCGACCGTACGATGACTGCCGGCGGCATCCATGTCACTGTTGTCAGCGTTGAAGGACCGATGGCTACCGTCGAACTGGCTCCCGGTTCGCGTGCCAAGGTGCAGACGGCCACTTTGCGTCCGATTCCTGGAACGGAGCAGAAGTAGTCTGCTATTATTGTTTTTTAACAAATAAAACTCTGGAAACTAAAAAGGTTTTCAGAGTTTTTATTGTATCTTTGCGCAGTTTTTTCAAGAAAGAAAATGAAATAAGTGCGTTTTTAATACATGGTATTCAGCTAATTGTGGTCGGATGAACAACGAGGAACTGAAAAGGAAAATCGTAGACACATCGCTGCAAATGTTCAATAGTCGTGGCTGTAAAGGTGTGACGATGGACGATATTGCGCAGGAGTTGCATATTTCTAAACGTACTCTTTACGAGACTTTTTCCAATAAAGAGGAGTTGCTCTCCGAATGTGTCATGAGTATGCATGAGGAGGTGGAGGCCATGCACCGCAATTTCTTTGAAAAAGTGGATGAACCTTTGTTGGTGGCACTCTATATGATGCGTGTGAACGCTGGTTTTTCCTATAAGTACCAAAAGGTTATTGAAGATGCGGAACGTTATTATCCAGAGATTCACGACCGCTTCTTCAAGATTCATACCGCGGCATTCCACACCATGGTGGAACATGGCATTATGTATGCCAAAGAGAAGAACTACTTGCGTGAGGGAGTGGATATTCAGTTGGCAACCGACTTTATCTGCGATTTGGTGCAGCGCCGCCGTTTGTGCAAATATGGCAACAGTACGGAGTACGCCCGTCGCATCAAGGATATAGGCTTCACGTATGTGAGAGGAATGATGACCATTGACTCCATTCGTCGCTATGAGGAGCACGAAGCCGAGTACGGACAATTGTTCAATGAAGAATTAAGTATTAACAAATAATGAAACTTAAAAGATTAACTTTAACGTTGGCACTCGTCGGCCTTGCTTTTGCTGCCAATGCGCAGTCGACCCTTCGGATGACGCTCTCCGAGGCGCAGCAGTATGCTGTCGAGCACAACCAGACAATGCGCAACGCCGAACTCGATGTCAAGAAAGCCGAAGCGGACCGCTGGAAGACCTTTTCAACCATGCTCCCGACGGTCAAGGCTGGCTACGACTACCAGAACATGTGTGGCTACAAGATGGAGATGAACATGGGCGGCGCCTCTATTTCCATCCCCATGGATCCCACGGGAAGCCTCAGCGTTACCGCTGCCGTCGCACTCACCGGTAGTCAGATTGTCGGCACCATGATGCAGAAAACGGCATTGGAGATGAGCGACATCAGCCGTCAGCAGACAGAACAGCAGACCCGCTCGCAGGTCAAGAATACCTATGTCTCCATCCTCGTGATGGAACAGACCGTCACGTTGCTCGACTCCAGTCTGGCCAACCTCGAACGGCTGGCTGCCACCAGCCAGGAGGCTGTCAATGTGGGTGCTGCCGAGCAGGTCGATGCCGACAAGTTGCAGGTGCAGGTGGCTACGCTGCGTAGCAGCATCAACACAACGCGTCGTTCCCTGCAGCTGCTGCGTAACTCGATGTTGCTCCAGTTGGGTGCTGATGTCAACGCCACCGTTGAACTTACCACCCCGCTCGATCAGATTCTCAACGTGCAGGATGCGGCGAAGTTCCTCAACGAGTCGTTCAATCCGGAGAACAACTACAGCTATCGTTTGCTGGCCAAGAGCGAGGAGCTGGCCAAGCGTCAGGTCAGCATGGCATGGATGGATTTCTCGCCGACCATCTCGCTGTTCTACCAGTATAGCAAGAAATATCATTTTGGTGATAAGGGTATGGATATGACGCCTCCCAACATGGTGGGCTTCTCCCTGAGTGTGCCGCTGCTTACCACCGGCACCCGTCTGGCCAATGTCAAGAGTGCCAAAATTGCTTTGCAAGAGTCCCGCAACAGCCGTCGTCAGGCCGAAGACGGACTGCAGATGCAGTACAACCAGCTTCGTTACGACCTCACCAGCGCATTGGAGACCTACGACATACAGCGTCGCAATGTCGATGTGACACAGCGTGTGTTCGCCAGCGTTTCAGAAAAATACAAATATGGTCGTGCCAGCAGTCTGGAGGTCACCACGGCATCCAACGATATTATTACGGCCCAGAGCAACTACATCCAGTCGGTGATGAATGTTATCGCCGCACAGGTGGCGCTGGAAGATATGTTGAATAAATAAAACAAAATAGATATGAACAATACCATTAAACTGGCCGCACTGGCTTTGGCCACCCTTACGTTGGTGGCTTGTGGCGGCAAAAAAAACGAGGCCACGACAACCAAGAAAGAGGCTGAAAAAGTGAAGGTGATGAAGCTCCAGAGTGAGCGCGTCGCCAAGACCATTGAACTGTCGTCCACTTTGGAGGGCTACGAGACAATGAATATTTCGCCCAGCATCACGGGTCACATCGAGCACATCTTTGTCGAGGTGGGCAGCCGCGTGACGAAAGGCACCTTGTTGGTTCGCATGGATCAGACACAGCTCAACACCACCCGCATCAATCTGGCCAGCACCAAGACCGAGCTGGATCGCGTCACCGCGCTGAAGGCTTCGGGCAGTGTCAGCGAACAGGTCTACGACCAGACCAAGGCGGGCTACGACCAGCTGGTTGAGGCGGAACGCTTCCAGTCGGAGAATACTTTCGTCCGTGCCCAGTTCTCGGGTGTCATCAGCGCCAAGAATTATGAGGATGGCGAGATGTACACTGGTGCGCCTATACTGACGCTGACACAGATCGGCCGGCTGAAGGCTATCATCAATATTCCCGAGAGCTATTTCCCGTTGGTGAAGCAGGGTATGAAGGTGCAGGTGGTCAGCGACATCTATCCCGATCAGACCTTCCCGGCCACCATCGAGATAGTCTATCCTACCATCGATGCTGCCTCCCACACCTTCCAGGCCAAGCTCAACATCCCCAACGGGGGTGAGAAGATTCGTCCCGGCATGTTTGTCCGCTGTGCTTTGGCGCTGGGTGAGGTGGATGCCATCGTGGTACCCTACCAGAGTGTGTTGAAGCTGACTGGCAGCAACGACCGCTATGTCTTTGTCAACCGCGACGGTGCCGCCCATCGTGTGGCTGTCACCTTGGGTCAGCGTTTCGACGACCGTATCGAGGTGTTGCCCGTTGTGGCGGGTGAGTTGAAGGAGGGCGACGAGCTGGTGGTGACTGGCCAGGCCCGTCTGACCGACGGCGACGCACTGGAAATCGTTGAATGAATGTTTGAATGCTTGATTGTTTGATTGTGTAAGTGGCTGACGCGACAAACACTCAAGCAATCAAGCTATAACACAATCAAGCAATAATATTATGGCTATTTACAAAACTGCTATACAAAAGCCCATCACCACGGGACTGATTTTCGTGGCCGTCATCGTGCTGGGTCTTTTCTCGTTGTCCCGTCTCCCCATCGACCAGATGCCCGAGATGGATCCGCCCTACGTCACGGTGATGACGACCTACGCCGGCGCCAATGCCAGTGATATTGAGACCAATATCACCAAGATTATCGAGAACTCGCTGAACTCGGTCGACGGTCTCAAGAATATCACCTCCACCTCCAAGGACAATATCTCGGTGGTGACGCTTGAGTTTGAATGGGGCGAAGATATCGACGAGGCGCTCAATGACATCCGTTCCTATGTCGACATTGTTTTCGACAACCTGCCCGATGGCGTGAGTCGTCCCATGATTTTGAAACTCAACTCTTCGGCCATGCCCGTTATGATTTACGGTTTCACGGCCAAGGAGAGTTATTCGGGTCTCGACCGCATCCTGGAAGACAATGTCGTCAACGAGCTCAACCGCATCGACGGCATCGGTAACATCACGGTCAGCGGTGCCCCGCAGCGTTATGTCTATATCGACCTCGACCCCAAACAGCTCGACGCCTATGGTTTGACGGTCGAGCAGGTGGGCAACGCCATCTCCACCAACAACCTGGACCTGGCGTCGGGTACGGTCAAGATGGGCAAGGAGCAGTACCAGATGCGTGTGAAGGGTGAGTATGTGGAGAGTTCCGAGATTGCCGACATCGCCGTTGCCACTTATGGCGGCAAGCAGATTTTTGTCCGCGACCTGGCCACGGTGCGCGACACCATCAAGGACCTTTCGCTCGACGAGAAGATCAACGGTCACGACGGTGCCCGCGTCATTATCTCCAAGCAGACCGGTGCCAATACGGTGGCCATCGCCAAACAGGTGCGTGCCGAAATGGAACGTATCCAGAAAACTCTTCCGCCTGACATCGAGCCTACGCTCATCCGCGACGGTTCCGAGGAGATTGTCAACGCCATCAACGGTCTTTCGGAGAGTATCTTTTACGCGCTCCTGTTCGTGGTTCTCGTGGTGCTTGTCTTCCTGGGCAACTGGCGTTCCACGGTCATCATTTCCCTCACCATCCCCATCTCGCTGCTTACCTCGTTTATCTACCTGCTTGTAGCCGACTCGTCAATCAATATTATCTCGCTGGCTTCGTTGACGGTGGCCATCGGTATGGTGGTCGACGACGCCATCGTGGTTTTGGAGAATATTTCCAAACATATCGACCGCGGTGAGAATCCGCGCGAGGCCGCCATCTGTGCCACCAACGAGGTGTGGACGTCGGTCATCGCCACCACACTCGTGCTGGTGGCGGTGTTCGTGCCGCTCACCATGCTGCCCGGCATGATGGGTATCTTTATGAAAGAGATGGGTTGGATTATCACCATCGTGGTCTGTGTCTCCACCTGTGCCGCCATCACCCTTATCCCCATGCTCTCGTCCAAGCTGCTCAAGGAACGTCCCTTCTTTTTCAAGAAGGAAGAGGAGGAGGCCTATCAGGCCAAGAAAGAGAATAGCCTCTACAACCGTACCTTTATCCGTGCTTTCAATGCTGTGGATGCCGCCTATGCCAACCTTTTGCGCTGGTGTCTGCAGCACAAGCGGGTCACGCTGCTCATCGCGCTGGCGTTCTTTGTGGTGACCCTTCTGCCTATGATGTTCGGCGCCATCGGCATGGACTTTATGAAGATGCAGGATAACGGACAGATTTCGGTGACGGCGGAGCTGCAGCGCGGTACCCGCATCGAGGAGACGCTCAAGACGGCGCGCCACATGGAAGAGGATATTTATAGTATTCTCGGCAAGGATGTGCAGGTCATCTCGACCTCTGCCGGTTCCAACGACGACGCAGGCTTTGCCGCCTTGTTCAACTCCACTACCAACAACAAGATTTCCATGACCATCCGCTGTACCAAGAAGTACGACCGCGACGAATCCATCTTCCAGATGCAGGAGAGGTTGCGCAAGTGCTTTGCCGAATACCCCGAGATTGTGAACTTCCAGGTTTCGCAGGGCGGCTTCGGTATGGGTAGCAACAACCCGCTGACGGTGGAGGTCTACGGTTATGACTTCGACCAAACCACCAATTTCACCCAGGAACTCAAGAAGCGTGTCGAAAAGAATGTTGTCGGTGCCCGTGACACCAAGATTTCGCGCGACGAGGATCGTGCTGAGTTGAAGATTACCTTCGACAAGCAGAAGCTTGCCCTCCACGGCCTCAACGGTTCCACGGTGGCGCTCTATGTCCGCAACCGTGTCAACGGTATGGCGGCGGGCTTCCTCAAGGAGGATGGCGAGGAATACAACATTGTGGTCCGTCTCCGTGAGGAATACCGCTCCTCCATCAGCGACATCGAGCAGCTCTCTATCCCGACAGCCACTGGCAAGATTATCAAATTGGAAGAGCTCGCCAAGGTCGAAGAGTACTGGTGCCCGCCCACCATTGAACGCAAAAACCGCCAGCGTTATCTCACCTTGACAGTGATGCCCTTCAACACCTCGCTGCAGGAGTTGGCCAAGGGTGTGCAGGGTGAAATCGACCAGATGGAGGTACCGGCTGATATTCATGTCGCCCTTGCCGGTAACTATCAGGATCAGCAGGACTCTAATCGCGATATGTTGGTTCTCGGCTTGCTCATCATAATGCTGGTATACATTGTCATGGCGTCGCAGTTCGAGAGTTTCTCCAAGCCGTTCATCATCATGTTCTCCATCCCCTTTGCCATATCGGGTGTGATTCTCATGATGTTCTTCACCGGCAACAATCTCGATGCGGTGGGTCTGCTCGGTCTCATCCTGCTCATCGGTATCGTGGTGAAGAATGGTATCGTGCTGGTGGACTATATCAACTTGATGCGCGAGCGTGGCATCCCGCTCAACGAGGCCATCGCCCTTAGTGGTCAGAGCCGTATCCGTCCGGTGCTCATGACCGCACTGACGACCATTCTGGGTATGATACCTATGGCCACCTCCACTTCCGAGGGTTCGGAGGTCTGGACCACCATGGGTCTTGTCGTTATCGGCGGTCTTACGGTCTCAACCTTTGTCACGCTTATCATTGTCCCCGTCCTGTACGGCGTGTTCAACCGCAAGGGAGACCAGGAAAAGCAGGAGCAGATGCGCAAGAAATTCGTGTTTATGAATATCGATTTAAATGCTTGAGTAGCAGTTAGCGGTTAGCAGTTATTTCAATTTTCAATTTTCAATTTTCAATTAAATGAAATCCGTATTAATCGTATATAATCAAGCCAACAACGAACGTGTGGAATATATGCTCGACACCTTGGGCATCCGTGGTTTTACTTTCTGGGAGAATGTGCAGGGTCGTGGCAACGAAAACGGCGACCCGCACCGCGGCACCCACACCTGGCCCGAAATGAACAATGCGGTGATGACCGTTATCCCCGACGACAAAGTGGAGTCCTTGCTCACCGCTGTGCGCAAACTCGACAAGCGCAACGAGGAGGTGGGCATCCGCGCCTTCGTCTGGAATATCGAGCAGATGGTCTGACCCTGCTGCACGACAAAAAGAAAGCGGGACGAAATCCATCGTCCCGCTTTCTTTTTCTATAAAAGGTATATCAGTCTGCCACCCGTTGGATGTGGCCGCCGTTGTCGTATTGCAGTTCCAGTCCGCTGTTGAGGATGACGATGTAGCCTTTGGCGTTGTGTATGACCCGCGCGATATAGGACGACGGATATTGGCTGTGGATGAATTCCCCGATGCCGTCGGGCAGGTAGTGGGTGGGGAATCCGTACTGGTTGGTGATAGAGCGCCATTCGCCGCGGTTGTCGAAACGGAGCACCGTGCCGTCCTCCATCTCCACTTTGTAGAGTCCGTTGTCCCGCTCGGCGTCGATAATCTCGACATTGGGCCAGTAGTCGCGGATAAAGGTCTGCGCCTGTTTGGGCAGGTGCTTCTTGTTGATGGGACCGTTGGCCGCAATGGCGCAGGTGCCGACAAAGAGCAGGGTGAGGAGGAGGGTGGATAGACGTTTCATATATAATGTGTTTTTCTCGTTAGGACGATATAACGATATAACGTTATTCCGAATTATTTATTATCTCTATTTCTTATATTCCAATGCTTGTGCGGCGGCGGGGCTTCCGCTGTTGTCGCCGTTGACCCAGACTTGTTCTATTTGGCTGTGGAAACTCATGCCCTCCAATGGCGACCAGCCGCATTTGTAACGCAGCGTGTCGCGTGTCACCGTTTTTCCGTTGGGCAGTGGGCGCACCAGCACCAGGTCGGCATGGTAGCCGCGACGCAGATAGCCGCGTTCGCGGATGCCGAAGAGCTGTGCGGGATTGTGGCACATTTTCTCGACCAGCAACGTCAGGCCGCGATGGGTGAGTTCGTCGCCCGCCGTGCTCTGCTTCACGTTGTCGGCGAAGACGGACTCCAGCATCATCTGCAGCGAATGTTGGATAGAGGGGATGCCGCTGGGCGCCTCAAAGTAGGGCTTCTCTTTGGCTGCCAACGGATGTGGCGCATGGTCGGTGGCGATGGTGTCGATAAGGCCGTCTTCCAGTGCCGCCCACAGTGCCAGCCTGTCCTCGTTTCGCTTGATGGCGGGGTTGCATTTGATGCGGTTGCCCAGTGTGGCGTAGTCGCGGTCGTCAAACCAGAGGTGGTTGGGGGTGACCTCGGCGGTGATATGCTTTTCGGCAAGCGACTGATTGCTGAGCAGGCTCAGTTCAGTGGCTGTGCTGATATGGGCGATATGCAGGCGGGTATGGTAACGACGGGCCCGTTCGATGGCCTGATAGGTCGACACAAAGCAGGCCTCGGTGTTGCGCACCTTGGGGTGCAGGGCTGCCGTCTCCTGGTCGGTGCCTTGAAATTCGGCACGCAGATTGGCCATATTGTTGCGGATGATGGGCTCCGACTCGCAGTGGGCCACAATCAGCTGTCGACTCTGCTCAAAGAGCCGGTCGAGCGACGAGGTGTCGTCCACCAGCATGTTGCCCGTGCTACTGCCCAGAAATAGCTTGATGGCGGCATAGCGTTGGGGGTCGACGTTCAATAACTCGTCGATGTTGCTGTTGGTGGCACCCAGCATGAAGCCGTAGTTCACCACGCTCTTCTCCGCCGCCATGCGTTCCTTGTCTTCCAAGTTTTGCATGCTGACAGTAGGCGGCTGCGTGTTGGGCATGTCGATGACCGAGGTCACGCCACCAGCCAGAGCGGCACGGCTCTCCGTGGCGAAGTCGCCGGCAGGGTTGCTGCCATCGCCGCCGTCGCGGAAATGCACATGGGTGTCGATGATGCCCGGCAGCAGATAGCATCCCGTGGCATCGACCTCTTGGGAAGTTGAGAAT
>X431_Quagga__coassemble_111_pt1 | contig 17033 bp, 16 predicted proteins | sample X431_Quagga__metabat2_high_PE_003 | metagenome-assembled genome bin X431_Quagga | reverse complement strand
AAAAGAGTTTATTCCTGGAGAAAAAATTGTTAGAGAGTGTCCGCTTTGTGGAAACGCTGTGGAATTCATTATCCCAGAGGAAAAACAGAAGGTCAAAGTCCTTGAAACAACTGTCAATCCGGTGGGGGCGAAAACGGAAACGAGAATAACACAGAAGAGGACACAACAGTTTTCTGAAGATAATGATGTAATTCAATCATTGAGGCAGCTTAAAGAGCTTTTTGACAGTGGTGTTTTGAATCAGGATGAGTTCGATAAAGAAAAGGCAAAGATTCTTGGAACGGACATTGAACAGCCCAAATCAATGGCAAGCCAAAATCCCTCACCCGTGAAAGCAAGCAAAGGACTGGTGATTGGTGGTATATTAGCATTGGTTGGTTTCATTATTGCTGTAATCATAATTTTTCCCGGGAAAAACAAGAGTTATGTAATAGAAGATTCAGTCATCCAAGCCGCAGACGAGGAGGATGGACGGATGGGGTCTCAGCCGTCTGATGAGCGGTTTGAACAGTCGAAACAGAGTGTCTCAGACTTCAAGAAAACACTTTCTCCAAGAGACTGCATTATAGCCACATTTGACGATGATATTTATCATTGTGTATATGTGCATAACCTGGATGATGCCACGTTCTATAAATATGATTTGCAACGCCGGGAAATAGTTTCCTACGAAGAAAGGCTTGGCGAAATGATGGCATACCATGTTGCTGCAGCAAAGCAAAGAGGGGGATACATTTACATCATTGCCAATAATAATGCTCTTGGTGAGTTCTTTAAGACTTTTGTCATTAGATTTAATACAGCTGACGAATCTTTCGAGGAAATAGACAATGGTAGAGAAGCTTCATTTGTTAAAGGAAATAGAATTAAAATTACAGATATGATAATCACCGATAGGGGTGACAGTTGGTCGGACACCGAGATGGAATCCAATGATAGGTATTTGTATATATGAACAACTGTTTTTCGGTCACTAGGCTTAAGCCTTGGATTATGGAGGTATGACAGCCGTTAATATGGCAACATTAGGTAACCAAAAAAAACATGTTTTTTGAGTTTTGTTTGTGGAGTAGTTGAGTTGGTGTCGATTAGTATTTAAGAAAAAATTGAAATAAGAATAAAAAATATGAAACAGTCGTGTCCTGATTGCAAAACAATCATCGAAATTGATGAAAAAGAGTTTATTCCTGGAGAAAAAATTGTTAGAGAGTGTCCGCTTTGTGGAAACAGTGTGGAATTTATCATCCCTGATGAAAAAAATGAAGTCAAAGTCGTTGAAACTACGGTCATAAAAGAGGTCGAGTCTGCCGAGTCGAAAAAGAAAATGAATGACCTTCAGAAGAAGGTGCAACAGCTTTCAGATGAAAACAAACAGATAAAAGGGCAACAGAAAAAAGAGCAGATATCAACAAAGGCAATAATTATTATCATAGTAACCGTGCTTCTATTGGGCGGTATTGTTGGCGGAATATTTTACTATAACAATGTATATCTGCCTGAAAAAAGAGACGCCGAAGCCCCAAGATACTATGTTATTGCAGCAAACCTCAATATGCGTTCAACTCCTGAGTTTGATGCAGACTACAATAAAATTGCATCATTTCCATACGGCACAGAAATACTGATTTATGACTCGACAAAATATGCTTCGAAACCATATATGCATGGCAAATATGCCCCTGTTGACGCAAGTGGCAAGGTCTTGAAAAAAGATTGTGTGGAAGGATACATTGCGTATGACTATATGTTACCTAAGGCGGATTTTTTCCTTCTTAATAGTATATTTGGTAATGATGACGCACGCAAGATGTTAGCCGAGACTAGATACAAGAGGGCTTTGCTCGCATATTTCATTGAACATAATATTCGAGGCGATATTTCTGCCTCAAAGATGGATGAGTATGGAATTACATCGGTGTCAAAGAATGCCCCGCGCTGGCAGGTTTTTTGCCGTTACGAGAAAGCCAAGAGCAACAATGTATATCGATCAAAAAAATATCGTAAAGATTCGAAATATATGGATGCTGCAATAATAATTCAAAATATTGATAATGGGGAGAGGAAATTATTGTATTTCACGTTTGACGATGATGAGACACCACATTTGTTGCTTGAGCAGTTGGCCCCAACCAGTGGTTATATGAAGGACCGGACATTGAAACTTGCAGAATCATACTATGGCGGTTATTCTATTGATGTCGAATACGAAAATTAAATAATATACTTCACACACTTAACTTATGTCTTGGAAAAAAATATGTCTATATATACTCTTGTTTATCGTTGTTGTATTGCCATACATTGGCTTTTTTTATATTGTACGGTGGTATAAACAGAAAGTGGAAAACGTTGAACGAGCAGCTGTTGTGATAATAGACAAAGAAACAATGACGCTTTCTTTGGTTGATTATAAAGGAGTGACGCGTATGACATACCCTATTGCATGCGGAAAAAACTATGGAAACAAAGAGAAGCGTGGTGATATGAAAACGCCTGAAGGTATTTTCCATGTGAGCGATATTCAAGACGCTTCGGATTGGACCCATGACTTTCACGATGGGAATGGTGAAATAGAAGGTGCGTATGGCCCTTATTTTATCAGACTTGACACACCGGGACACAAAGGCATTGGCATACATGGGACCCATCTTCCAGAATCAATAGGCACACGTGCCACAGAAGGTTGTATACGTTTGAAAAATGAGGATTTGATGGAATTGAAAAAGAGTGTATATGAGGGGATGTCTGTGATAATTATCCCTTCAAGCAAAGACGCATTATCGCTGAGTGTGCAGATGGACAAAACGTGTAGCCCTCCCCGAAAACCGGACTGTTTGAAAATGGACAAAAATTAATAATTTTGTACCATCAAAAAACAGAGAAAGATGAAGAAGTCAAAACATTCGGACAGTGAAAAAGTGAAAGCGATCAAATCACTGGATGGAGGGGTGTCAGCGGAGTTGATATGCCGGGAACTGGGGATATCGCGGTCGACGCTCTACCAGTGGCGGAGCAAGTACGGGGGCATGGAAGTCAGCCAGGTGAAGAAGCTACGGGAGCTTGAGGAGGAAAACGCGCGGTTGAAGAAGATGTATGCCGATCTGGCACTAGATAACCAGATACTGAGGGATGTCATAGAAAAAAAACTCTAGAGCCCGAGGTCAAGAAGGAGTTGGCGATAGGCATCGCGGAGGAATACGAGGTCAGCATAACTCGGGCGTGCGGACTGGTGGATATACACCGCTCGTATTTCTATTACAAAAGCAGGCGCGACGACAGCGAGGTGGAGGCTGCGATACGGGAGGCGGCCGTCTTTGGGGACGGTTTCCGCAAGATATACCTGCGGTTGCGGCGTGACGGGTACACATGGAACCACAAGAAGGTGTACAGGGTGTATAAATCGATGAGATACAACAAGCGATCGCGCCTGAGAAGGCGTCTGCCTGCGCGCGTCAAGCAGCCACTGTCGCAGCCGGATTCCCCCAATACGACCTGGTCGCTGGACTTTGTGTCGGACTCCCTGGAATGCGGTCGCAAATTCCGCGTGCTTAATATTATAGATGATTTCGACCGCTCGGCAGTAGCGCAGGAAATCGCGATCTCCATACCGGCCGCCAGACTCATAAGGACATTGGAGAAGGTCATCTGGACGGCTGGGAAGCTCAACAGTATACGCTGCGACAACGGTCCGGAGTTCATCTCCGGCATATTCCAGGAATGGTGCAAGGCAAACGGCATCAACATCCTCTACACACAACCTGGACATCCAACACAGAACGGCTACATAGAGCGCTTCAACGGCAGCTACCGAAGAGCCGTGTTGGATGCCTACATTTTCAGAACGCTGGATGACGTGAGGAAAATAACTGATGAATGGAAGAACGACTACAACGAAAACCGGCCGCACGATTCCCTTGGGGACATGTCCCCAAGGGAATACAAATTGAATTATCTGGAAAAATTAAATAACTTTGCAAGTCCAATTTAGAACAGTCCTAAAAAGGGGATGTTTACAAAGCGGCGACATTGTGGCAGGTTCCGCTTTTGACAACGTTTGAACGCCTTGTCAAACTGTTTCGTGGTCCGAACGGTATACCTCATTTCTCCATCAGTGTATTGAACATTTGTTCTGCACTTTCCCACACCGTTACACGTCCGGCGGCAATGTCTTCCAATGCCAACTCGATACCACTCTTGCGGCGGCGGGGCTTGGGGACGATTTCTATGCCGTCAATGCTTCGCACCAGTCGGCGGAAGCTGGGCAGCAGACTGTCGTCAGTAACTCTTAATGTCAACTCGGTCATAACGTCTCTTTTTGAAGAAAACGGAAGAACGTCTAAAATATTGTGTATGTTTCACAAATCTTTGGGACAATAGGACCCCCAATGCTATTTCATCAACCGTAGCACATCCTGACCGATGTCGCGGCGCATGTATTTGTCTTGCCAGGCGATGGCGTTGGCGCGGGCGTAGCTGTGTTGTAGTGCCTCTTCGAGGTTGCTGGCCAGGGCGGTGGTGCAGATGACGCGGCCGCCGTTGGTGAGCAGCGTACCGTCGTCGCCGCGCTTGGTGCCGCAGTGGAACACCAGCACGTCGTCCTTGTCGTCACCGAGGGTGATGGCATGCCCTTTGGCATAGCTCTCGGGATAGCCACCAGCCACCATCATGACGCAGGCGGCGCTACGCGGGTCGACCTGCAGCGTGCAGCGGTCCAGCGTGCCGTCAGCGGTGTGAGCGAAGAGCTCCACCACGTCGCTCTGGATGCGCGGGAAGACGCTCTCGGTCTCGGGGTCGCCCATGCGCACGTTGTATTCGATGACGTAGGGGTCGCCGTTGCAGTTCATCAGACCTACGAAGATGAAGCCGTGGTAGTCGATGCCGTCGGCCTGCAGCCCCTGCACGGTGGGACGCACGATACGTTCTTCCACCTTGCGCATGAATTCGGCGTCGGCAAAAGGTACCGGACTCACCGAGCCCATGCCGCCTGTGTTGAGACCGGTGTCGCCCTCGCCGATGCGTTTGTAGTCCTTGGCTTCGGGCAGCACCAGGTAGTGCTGGCCGTCGGTGAGCACAAAGACGCTGAGCTCGATGCCGCTGAGGTACTCCTCAATGACCACGCTGGCACTGGCGTCGCCGAACTGGCCGTCGAGCATGTCTTTCAGGTGCGCCTTGGCGGTGGCCAGGTCCGACTCGATGAGCACGCCCTTGCCGGCTGCCAGTCCGTCGGCTTTCAGCACGTAGGGTGCCTGCAGCGTGTCGAGGAAGGCGCAGCCGTCGGCCAGCGTCTCGCGGGTGAAGGTGCGGTAGCGTGCCGTGGGGATGTTGTGGCGCGACATGAAGGCCTTGGCGTAATCCTTGCTGCCTTCCAGCATGGCACCCTGGCGCGAGGGACCGACGACTTTGACGTGACGCAGGTCGGCACGACCGGCGAAGTAGTCGGCGACGCCGCCCACCAGCGGGGCTTCGGGGCCTACCACCAGCATCTCCACCTCGTGTGTCAGCACGAAGTCGGCGACGGCGGCAAAGTCCATGGGGTCGAGTTTCACATTGCTGCCACAGGCCGCCGTGCCGGCGTTGCCAGGGGCGATGAAAAGTTGGCTGCAACGGTTGCTTTGTGCTATTTTATGGGCGATGGCGTGTTCGCGGCCACCCGAACCAAGAAGGAGGATATTCATGAGTTGATTGCTTGATTGTTTAAATCCTTGAGTGATGAGGTAACTATAAGACCAATTAGACTAATTTTTCATATTCGTCCCATTGGCCTAATTAAAACCCAGTTCCCCTTTTACTTTTTAGCTTTTACTTTTTACTTTTTAGTTGTATTGTCATTTCTTCTTTACCGGGTCGCTGGTCATGCCGATACCCAGTTTCTTGAAGATTTTGCGGTCCACCTCGCTGAGCATCTCGGTGGCGTGACCTTGGCAGCCCTGCAGCTGCGGTATGGCGGCCAGCGCGCGACGGCAGTTGTCGTCGTGGAGCGACAGCATGGAGAGCGCCACCAGTGTCTCGTCGGAGTGCAGCCGCGGGTTGTTGCCGTGCAGCAGCTCTACCTTGGTGCGCTGGATGGGCTCGATCATCTCCTGCGGGATGAGCTTCACGGAGTGGTCGATGCCGGCCAGGTGTTTGAGTGCGTTGAGGATGAGTGCCGCGCTGGATCCCAGCAACGCGCTGACGTGGGCGGTAATGATGGTGCCGTCGGCCAGCTCGATGGCCGATGCGGCGCATTGCTCCTGCTCCTGACGCTGGTGGGCGGCCACGGTGGTGCGACGGTCCTGCGTGCTGATCTTGGCCTGTTTCATCAGCAGGGCAATCTTGTTCACCTCGTTCTCGCTCGACTTGCCGTCGGCCAGGTTGCAGAGCGCCGTATAGTAGCGGCGGATGATCTCATCCTTGGAGGCCTGACAGCAGACGTCGTCGTCGCAGATGCAGTTGCCGGCCATGTTCACACCCATGTCGGTGGGCGACTTGTAGGGGTTCTCGCCGTAGATGCCTTCGAAAATGGCGTTGAGGACGGGGAATATTTCGATGTCGCGGTTGTAGTTGACGGTGGTCTTGCCGTAGGCTTCCAGGTGGAAGGGGTCAATCATGTTCACGTCGTTGAGGTCGGCGGTGGCAGCCTCGTAGGCGATGTTGACGGGGTGTTTGAGCGGCAGGTTCCAGATGGGGAAGGTTTCGAACTTGGCGTAGCCGGCCTTCACGCCGCGCTTGTTCTCTTGGTACAGCTGGCTCAGACAGACGGCCATCTTGCCGCTGCCGGGACCCGGCGCCGTGATCACCACCAGCGGACGCGAGGTCTTGACATAATCGTTGCGGCCAAAGCCGTCGTCGGAGTCGATGAGGGCCACATTGGTGGGATAACCCTCGATGGTGTAGTGGTAGTAGACGGCGATGCCCATACGTTCCAGCCGCTCGCGGTAGGCGATGGCGCTGGACTGGCCGTTGAAATGGGTGATGACCACCGATCCCACCATCAGGCCGCGTTCCATGAAAGCTTCGCGCAGTCGCAGCACGTCGACATCGTAGGTGATGCCGAGGTCGCCGCGCACCTTGTTCTTCTCGATGTCGCGGGCGCTGATGACGATGACGATCTCCGCCTCGTCCTTCAGGTGCATCAACATTCTGAGCTTGCTGTCGGGCTGGAAGCCGGGCAGCACACGGCTGGCGTGGAAATCATCGAAGAGCTTGCCTCCAAATTCCAGATAGAGCTTGTCGCCGAAATGTCCGATACGTTCCTTGATGTGGTCGGACTGCATTTTGAGATACTTCTCGTTGTCGAAACCGTGTTTCATAATGTTGATGTTTTGATGATGAATGAATATGATAGAACCGGATGGTTGTATTTATATAAACTAACCAAAAAAGCCAATTCTTTTCGAACTGGCTTATTTGGTATTGTTGCTTTGAGGCGAAGAGCCGATTACATTGCGTTGACCTGTTTCATCAGTTTCGACTTCAGGTTGGCGGCCTTGTTCTTGTGGATGACCGAACGTTTGGCGAGCTTGTCGATGATGGAGACCATCTTCGGCAGTTTCTCGGTGGCGACAGCCTTGTCCGTCAGTGCGCGGAAATCGCGCAGAGCGTTACGCATGGTCTTGGCGTAGTATCTGTTCTCAACTCTTCTTCTCTCCGTCGAACGGATTCTCTTTTTTGCAGAAATGTGGTGTGCCATAATTTTTAATGGATACTATATATTGTTTTTCTTCGTACTCCGAGCGGGATTCGAACCCGCGATTTTAAGAATGAAAATCTTACGTCCTGGGCCAACTAGACGATCGGAGCATACACCCTCAAAAGGCGGTGCAAAGGTACGAAGATTTTCCCACTCACCAAAATTTTTCACCATTCAGCGGTGAAAAAAATCCTTCCGTTAGTCTGTATCTGATTGGAAACGAAAACCTAAGCGTTTTCCTGTGACGATGGATTTTTTATCCATCGAGGCACGCATTTCACCCACCGAGACCAGCTTTACCTCGTCGTAGGGGGGTGTCAAGAGGTCGAAATTGGTGGTGTATTCGATGGCGGATTCCACGATGCTCTGCACCGATGTGTTGTCGATGACCGAGGTGTTGAAGTTGTTGTACAGCATACCCAGCTCGCGTTTGCCTTCGATGAAGTAGTGGCGTTCGCGGTTGATGAACACGCGGCCGATGAGGTAGCCCAGGTCGTTGTCGCGCTGGTAGGTGAAGGAGTCGGCCAGGAAGTTATATATATGTATAATGCCGCAGTAGGAACGGGTGGCGTCCTCGCGGATGTAGGGGGTCTTCATCACCTGGTGGTCGCGCGAGAACTCGAAGATGTTGCTGTGCATCATAAACAGCAGGATGTCGCCGCCGAAGGAGATCTGGAATTCGAAGTCGCCGCGGTCGGCAAACTCGAAGTGGATATTGCTCTGCTGGGCCCGCTTCTGTTCCTCGAAGTGGTTGTTGATCTCGCGCGTGGTGGTGCGGAACAGGTCGAAGCTCTCCTTGGTGGCGCGATACACCTCCTGTTTCAGCTCGCTCTTGTCGAACACCAACTGTGTCAGTTCCGGTTTGACTTGCATAGGGAATGATTATAAGTCAGAATAATAATGTATACATAACGCCGTCCGCTGAATAATATTGCATTCCGTATAATCGGATTCAGATTGTTGTCAACTTTTGAGTCATTTCGTTCGGCTACATCTCATCCATACTTAGGTAACCCATTTTCACCGTATGTCCGCGGAAAAGATGGCGTTGCATCATTTCTACTTTTTCCTGAAGCCGTTTGGGACTATATTTTTTTGGATTGCGTTTCACTTCATAGGCTTCCACTTCGCCCTCCACCGTCACAGCCACGATGTCTATCTCGAAATCATCATTGTTTCCCTTGTTATTTACGCCAGATTGCCACCATCCACCTATCGTCTTGTAGCGCAGGCTCTCCATCATCTTCTTCCTGAACCATCGTTCCAAAGCAATGCCCGAGAATGTCTGATAATCGTTCACCATGATTTGCTCCAGCGCTGGCAAATTCTGTATCTCTATCAGGGATGCGTTGCGGTGGATATATCTGAACCAAAATCGGAAGAAATTATCCTGTATTTCGTATCGTACTGTTTGGCTGCCTTCTTTTGCACCCACTGGGCGTTTCTTCTTGATGATGTTGTATTTATCTTCTAATAATTTTAGCTGCCCCCCCAGACTCTTCACACCCAAAGAAGACTCTATCTCACTTTCTGTCACGTCGCCGTGTGCAATCTGGTCCAAGATGCTGAAATATGTTCCGTACTGTTTCCCAAACTCCTGAATGAGAATAGAGCGTCCTTCGTCGATAAAGAAACTGTCGCCGCTGGAACACACGTAATGTAGCATCTTATTCGTGTTTGTACATCGGTTGTTCATCAGCTGCTCTATATAGCGTGCTACACCTCCTGTGATGGTCCATAGTGCCAGCAGATCTTCGTTTGTATAGTTTGCCTTATAGTCGCCCAAAATTTCGCGTATCGTCGCCGTTGTGAATGGTTGCAGCCGTATTGTGCAATCGTCGCGTCCGAACAGGGGCTGTTCTTCATCCTTGAATATCTTTTCCATCATGCGGAATATGCTGCCCGATACAATCAGGCACACATTTGATACTTTCTTATACTTGTCCCACAATTCCTGTATGTCGCTGAAAACGCCCGAATTGATGTTGTCGAACTCCTGGAACTCGTCTATGAACAGGGTGAACCGTCTTCGCTTGCCTATCTCCAGCAAAAGTTGCATCAAACCGCGGAAACTTGTGATTTCTTCCGGTACAAACTCCTCCAGTTTTGTTCGTACTTCTTCGCAAAAGGATCTTATCAGTGCGGCCTCTGCTTTCCGGCCAACAAAAAAATATAGACTTGGTGCTATATCCCGCGTCTCCTCCATCAGTCGATACACCAGGCTTGTCTTCCCCACACGACGCCTTCCTGTCAGTACCACAAATCTGGAATGATCTTCAAATGCTTGCCGCTGCATTTCACGCAGCTGGTTCATCTCAGCCACCCTGTCATAAAACTTTTTCATAGTCACATTATTTTATGGCGGTAAATTTTACAGCCATTAAATTTCACGGCAAAAATACATTATTTTTTTGACATGGAAAAAGATGTAATATTTTTTCTCGAAGTGGCTATTGGGCCTTATCGGTAATCGTTGCATCGTCCAGTGTCAGATATTGCATCTTCGGTATAGTTTAGATGAGGGTTGTCGAAGCGATTTCATTATGTATTCTCCTTTTCCGCCAGGAGACTGCCTGCAGTCATGATGAGTTGAATACGTGACGGGGGGATACCTAATAATTTGGATAAAGACATTGACATTGACATAATTTATGTAACAAAACCATTAAAGGAGACAATATATCTAACTTGGATAGGCAAATACTCAACAAAGTATATGATTCTTAACATTAATGGAATTGAAAATATTAAACTATCTGTTTCTGAAAACATATTGGAAACCGTTGGACAAAAAAATAGATTTTATTTTGAAATAACAAAAGATCAGCTTTATAAGCTCTGTATGGCAAAAAATATTTTGTTACAGGTAAATGATTGGAATAATGCAGAATTATTCGAACGCGAAGCAAACTGTATAATACCCATGCTACAAGTATTATACAACGAAGCTATCGATAACTCATTGTTTGAAGATGCGAAAAATAAAGCATTACGCTTCCTGAATAATAAGGTAGCCATTTTAGAAGAAGAAAATAGAAAAGTCGCAGAAAAGAATAAGCAAGACAATGTATATCAGACTGTTTTCTTTATTATTATGGGAATTGTGTTTGGAATTCTACGGCTTCCGTCCCACAAGAGCATACCGATACCGGAAACCCACGTAGACACTATGACTATATTGCTACCAACGAGGAACGAATTGTTCAGTATCGGTTTGTCGAACTTCAGAAAGAGGGTAAAAGATATATTATCACGAGTAAATCGTTTTATGCAAACGATGGATTCCTCAAGCATATCCCATCTTTGCATTGGCGTTTACTGTTTCAATGCGACGGTCGCACAGAGCAAGTCCTAATAGGTGTTTCTGGTAAGCGGCCAGCTACACGTATGTCGATAAAGATAGGGGATAATGCGGATGTTCTGACATTACGGATGTTAAATTATGCCAATGGCTATACATGGTTTAAGCTCTCGGAAGTACAACTGCTGGCTATTTGTACAACACAAACCATCGACCTTTCCACAGATCTACCGCTTCCCACTAACGCACAATTCAATGAACTGCCAATTTTTGCCGCTCGCTTTTATAATACCGTATTCAACCGCATGAAATTTATGTATTCAACCCACGTCAATCTAATAAGTGACTGCGAAGATAAGTGACAAGCAAAACTATCACTATGAGCATTGGTAATATCTATCTTTACGAGGAGAACAGCGACTTGCGCATCCCGATAGAAGGTGCGTTCCTTAAAATCGATTATCGAGGGGACGACAGGACGACAACGATACTGAATACAGGCGAACAGCAGTTTGTCCTTAACGGGAGATTCCTGCAGACGTCCTACCAAGGTGTGTTTGATTGAGGCAGATGACGGAAATTACCACATTCAAGGGCAACATATTATCCTAATTTTCTGATAGTCTATGCGGAAACTTGATTTAGATTAAATCTCCAATAGGGGCTTGAAAATATTGTGTCAGAATAAAAAAATATTGTATTTTTGCAAAAGAATACTTTAATATATTCGGATAAATTAAAGTACATATTTATGATAACACGATATTTCAAATTGGAAGACGCTCAGGATGAAAGTGTATTTTTCTTTGGTGCACGTCAAACCGGAAAAACAACTATACTGAAACAGTTATTCCCTGAAGCTCGATATTACGACTTGCTGAAAAGCGAAGAGTTTGAACGGCTGAGCCGACAGCCACAATTGCTTCGGGAGGAATTGATGGCTTTACCCGAAGGGGCGTTGGTTATTATCGACGAAATACAAAAACTCCCTGTGCTGCTAAATGAGGTGCATTGGCTAATGGTGAACAGGGAGTTGCGTTTTATCCTCACAGGCTCGAGCGCACGTAAATTGCGTCGCAAGGGAGTGAATTTGTTGGGGGGTCGCGCCATGGTCAACAATTTTTATCCGCTTGTCAGTACCGAGCTGGAGGACTTCGATTTGAATCGAGCAGTGAACAACGGCATGATTCCGCGTCATTACCTTGTCGAAGATGCCTCGCGAAGACTGAGTGGTTATGTGGGGGTTTATCTCCAAACTGAAATAGTGGAAGAATCGGTGGTGCGCAACCTGCCGTCGTTTAATAGATTCCTTGAAGCTGCCGCACTAACCAGTGGAGAAATGCTGGTGTATACAAACATTGCCGCCGACTGTGGGGTGAGCTCCGTGACAGTTAAGTCTTATTTCGATATTCTGGTGGATACGCTGTTCGGATACATGATTCCAGCGTACACGAAAACGGTAAAACGCAAACTGATACAGGCCCCAAAATTTTATTTGTTCGACGTGGGGGTTACCAACTATCTGCTGCGGCGCTCTCACTTGAAACAGGGCTCACCCGAATTCGGTTATGCTTTCGAGCACTTGATTATCCAGGAGATAATAGCCTATCTCGGTTATCAAGGCAGACAGAAAGAACTCAGCTATTGGCGCACGGGAAGCGGTATGGAGATTGACGCTGTACTTGGCGATGCGCAGGTGGGCATCGAAATAAAGTCAAGTGCCGAAGTAAAGGACAGCCAGTTGCGAGGTCTCCGTTCTTTCGGCGGCGACTATCCGCAAGCAAGACTTATTGTTGTTTCTCTGGATAGGTATCGTCGCTCAAAAGACAACATTGAAATCATCCCTGTCCACGAATTTCTCAGCGATTTGTGGGCAAATAGAATTTACCAATAATTTTATCAAGTATAAGTTTAACCTCTATAAGGTATTTCCACATTATTCTCTTTTCCGGCGAGGAGGCCGCAGGCGGCCATGATGTCCTCTCCGCGGGAGGCGCGGAGGGTGCAGGTGATGCCGTGGCGGTTCAGGTGGTCCTGGAAGGCGCGGATGGCGTCGGCGGAGGCGGTGCGGAAGGGCATGTCGGGTGAGGTGTGGAACCGTATCAGGTTGATGCGGCAGGGCAGCCCTTTCAGCAATCGCAGCAGTCCGTCGGCGTGGCGACGGCTGTCGTTGAGACCGTCGAACATGATGTATTCAAACGAGACACGCCGCTGGCCGCTCCAGTCGTACTGGCGCAGCAACTCGATGGTGTCGGCGATGGGATAGGCCTTCTCCATCGGCATCAGCTGTGCCCGCTCGTTGCCGAAGGGGTTGTGCAGACTGACGGCCAGATGGCAGCGGCTCTCGTCGAGGAAACGGCGCATCACTGGGGTGATGCCCACCGTGGAGACGGTGATGCGCTTCGGACTCCATGCCAGCCCCCAGTCGGCGGTCAAAATATCGGTGGCGGCCAAGATGCTGTCGAGATTGTCCATCGGCTCACCCATGCCCATAAAGACGATGTTGGTGAGCTGGTCCGCCTCGGGGATGCAGAGCACCTGACTCATGATGTCGCCGGCGGTGAGGTTACCGTGGAACCCCTGTTGTCCAGTGACGCAGAAACGGCAGCCCATCTTGCAGCCCCTTTGGCACGACACGCAGAGCGTTGCTCGGTCGTCGTCGGGAATAAAAACTGCTTCAACAGGATGTAGGCCGTCGGCGGAGAAGAGATATTTCTTGGTGCCGTCCTTGGAGACCTGGCAGTGTATGGGCTTCGTGTGTCCGATGCAGGCCACTTCGCTCAGCTGGCGACGGTTGGCCAGCGACAGGTTGGTCATCTGGTCGATGCTGTCGACACGCTTGACGTAGAGCCAGTCGCACATCTGCTTTGCCGTGTAGCGCGGCAGGTTGAACTCGCTGCACAGCTGTTGCAGCTGCGGTAAGGTCAGGCCGAACAGATTGGTCATACGCTTAGAATAGCCATGGGTCAAACTCTTCCTGCTCAATCTCCTGTTTGAATTTCGAGCAGTCGAGCTCGGTGTCGAGCGGTATGCTGGGACGGTCGAAATCGCGCCGCGGGAACGCCAGCTGCTGGTCGCGGTAGATGTGCTGCATATAGTAGCCGAAAATGGGCAGCGCCATAGAGGCACCCTGTCCATAGGTCATGTTGCGGAAGTGGATGGAGCGCACCTCGCCGCCGGTCCAGATGGCGGTAGCCAGTTTGGGTGTGATACCCACAAACCAGCAGTCAGAGTTGTTCTGCGTGGTGCCCGTCTTGCCGGCGATGGCGGTGGAATACTCGTTGAGGTGGTACTTGTAGTTGAGGCGCACTCCGGTGCCGCTCTCCACTACACCTTTCATCAGATGCAGCATCAGATAGGCGGTGCGTTCGCTGATGGCGTCCTGCCGCTTGGGCGTGAACTGTTCCAGCACGACGCCCTTGTTGTCCTCGATACGCAGGAGCACGATGGGCTCCACGTATTCGCCTCGGTTGGCGAAGGTGGCCATGGCTCCCGCCATCTCCGATACGGTGATTTCGGGTGTTCCAACGCAGATGGCGGGCACCGCGTCAATGGCGCTCTTCACACCCATCTTGCGGGCGATGTTGACCACCTGCTCGGGCGAGCCCTGTTTCATAAGGTAGGCCGACACCCAGTTGATGGAGTGCGCCAACGCCCATTTCAGCGTCACCATCTCGCCCTCGCGCTCGTGGCTCGAGTTCTTGGGACACCAGTCAGGTCCGTTCCAAGTCTCGAAACAGACCTCCGAGTTGGGCACCTCGGTGCAGGGGTACATGTCGAGGTCCTGCAACGCCATGGTGTAGACGAAAGGTTTGAAGGTGGAGCCCACCTGACGGTGGCTCTGCACGTTGTCGAACTTGAAGTAGCGGTAGTTGATGCCGCCCACGTAAGCACGCACATAGCCCGTGCCGGGTTCTACGGACATCAGTCCCACGTTGAGGAATTTCTTGTAGTAGAGCAGCGAGTCCCAGGGCGACATGACGGTGTCCACCCAGTCGTGGGGATTCTGTTTGGTGCGGTAGGCAAAGACGCGCATCTTCACCTTCTTGTTGAAGACTTCACGTATCTCGCGTTCGCTCATGCCGCTCTGCTTCAGATGGTAGTAGCGGTCACTGCCGCGCATGGCCTGGGTGAGCAGTTTGGTTTGCTGTTCGGCGTTGATGCCTGAGAAGGGGTTTCCTTTGCGGGTGGCCAGCTCACGGAAGAAGGCCGGCTGTATCTCTTGCGAGAAATGCTGGTAGACGGCCTGCTCGGCATAGCGCTGCATGCGCGAGTCGATGGTGGTGTAGATGCGCAATCCGTCTTTGTGCACGTCGTAGCGGTCGCCGTTGGGTTTGCGGTGACGCTTGCACCAGTCCTTCATATAGTCGCGGATATACTCGCGCAGATAGGTGGCCAGTCCCTCGTTGTGGCTCTGCGGTGTGTAGTGGCTGATGTCGATGGGTTCCTGCATCAGGCTGTCCATGACGGCCGTCTCCAGGAAGTCGTAGTGGTTCATCTGCGCCAGCACCGTATTGCGACGCTGCAGGGCGCTGTCGTAGTGCAGGATGGGGCTGTAGGCCGTGGGGGCTTTCAGCAGACCCACCAGCATGGCGGCCTCGTTGACGCTCAGCTCGCTGGGCAGTTTGTCGAAGAAGGTCTTGGAGGCGGTCTTGATGCCGTAGGCGTTGCTGCCAAAGTCCACCGTGTTGAGATACATGGTGATGATCTCCTGCTTGGAGTAGTTGTGCTCCAGCTTCACAGCCACCACCCACTCTTTGAACTTGGAGTAGATGGTGCCCAGTTTGCCCTTCCGCTCGCGCGGGAAGAGGTTCTTGGCCAGCTGCTGTGTGATGGTGCTGCCGCCACCACTGCTGCTGTGTCGTCCGAGGAGGGTCTTGAAGAAGACGCGACCCAGACTGCGCGCGTCGATGCCCGAGTGCTTGTAGAAACGCACATCCTCGGTGGCGATGAGGGCGTTGATGAGGTTGGGGGAGATGTCGTCGTAGGTGACGTTCGACCGGTTCTCGATGCCAATGAAACCCAATATCTCGCCGTCGCTGGCAATCACTTCGCTGGCCTGGTTGCTCTTGGGGTTCTCCAACTCTTCGAAAGATGGCATGAATCCCAGCCATCCCAGCGAGAGCAGCAGGAAGAAGAGGAAAATGAAGGCCCACACTCCGGCAAATATCAGCCAGAGTTTCTTGTAGCTCTTGTTGCCGTTGTCGCTTTTCGGGCTTTTCGTGGCCTTCCCTGGTGTATGGTATGCCATAGTGCTCTTGTGTTAAAGGGTTGTTTCCACCATCCGCAGTCCGATGTCCTTGATGTCGGTCATCTCGGTGTCGCGCATGCCGTGCGTCACCTCAAAGCGGTAGGTGCCTGTCATGGGGAAGCGTGTGGTACGGCGGAAATAGTAGCGGTTGTCTACATATCGGGCACCGTTTTTGCCATACCATTTGCCTGTGGGGTCCGCCAGCGGGCATTCCAGCGTGTCGGCGGCGTAGCTGCTGTCGGGAAAATGGGTGGTGATGAAGAAGAAGGCGTTGGCGTAGGGATAGGTGACGTTGACGCGCAGGTCAAAGAAGATGTCGTAGTACTGCGTCGTGTCGTCGATGTCGACGTCGAACTCGACGGCGTCGCCCATGTTCCATCCCTTGGCGTCGACGCTGCGGTGCTCTTCGTAGTACACGTCGCCGTTGCAGGCCGCCAGCAGCAGGCAGGCCACCAACAGCGGTATCGTCAGTTTGATTTTAGCTTTCATTTTAAAGCCGTTAAGCCGTTAAGATGTTAAGTCGTTAAGATGTTAAGATGTTAAGAATTTCACAACTTCACATTTTCACAACTTCACAAAATTCAATTATCATTTGTCCTTTTTAACTCCCAATTTAACTTCCATTTTTACTTCCTCTTTAACTCCCTATTTATTCTCTTCGCGGGGCTGACGTAGCGGGCGGTTGCCGCGCTCTTCTCGCTGTCCGCGTGGCGGACGGTTGCTGCGGGGCTGCCGCTGTTCGCCGCCGTTAGGGCGCTCCTGTCCGTTGTGTTCGGGCTTGCGCTCGTTGCCGTTGGCTCTGCGCTCGCCGT
>X431_Quagga__coassemble_103_pt1 | contig 17694 bp, 14 predicted proteins | sample X431_Quagga__metabat2_high_PE_003 | metagenome-assembled genome bin X431_Quagga | reverse complement strand
GAGTATCAATTCCGGATCGGGTAGCAAGATTAATTTCTTCGGCTTCCGTTTCGACGACTCGGTGAGCAACTACCATTCGCTCAACGATTACCATTGGCGTAACTATGGCTTTGGTTCCAACTTTGTTTTGGTGACGGGCACCTCGTCGTTGCTTGAAGGTACGCTGGCCTACTCGGACTACAAGATCACGCTCGATGACGGTTCTGGTCGCGACCAGCGCAGCGGCATCAAGGGTTTCAATATGAATATCGGCGTCACCAATTTCTATGGAGGCAACAAGCTCCATTACGGTATCGCCATGGAGCAGTACTCCACCGATTATTCGTACTATAATGCTTACAACCTGCGCACCACGCAGGAGGAGCACACCAACAACATCTCAGCCTATCTCACCTACCATGCGCAGTGGGGCAATCTGCTGTTCGACCCAGGTGTGCGCTATATCTTTTACAGCTCGCTCAGCGAAGGGAGCATAGAGCCCCGTCTGGCACTCAAATACAATGCCACTGACCGGCTGCGCTTCAAGTTGGCCGCTGGCCTTTACAGTCAGGTGTTTCTCGACGCCCGTTCCGACAACGACATTGTCAACCTCTTCAGCGGATTCCTCACTGGATCGGGTGACCTGAACAAGCCCTCCACGTTTCGTGGCGAAGAGATTGAGGGATGTGTGCAGCGGGCGCAGCATGTTGTCTTGGGTGCGGAGTACGACATCACCCGTCATCTGAATGTCAATGCGGAGGTCTACTTCAAGCACTTCCACCATCTGCTCAACTCCAACCACAACAAGATGTACGACCGTATGGATGCCGCCTATACCACGCCGGGTAGTCCCTACTATATCGATTTGTACTACATGACGGACTACATGATTGAGGACGGCGTCGCCTATGGTCTCGACTTGAGCCTGTGCTACGATGTGGAACGACTCTATGTGTGGGCCACCTATTCGTTGGGCAACGTGGAGCGTACCGATGAGCTGATGACCTATCATCCCCACTATGACCGTCGCCACACGGTAAACCTCATGGTCACCTACGCCTTGGGTGACCAGCGTGAGTGGGAGCTGAGTGCCCGTTGGAGCTTCGGCAGTGGTTTCCCGTTCACGCAGACGCAGGGTGTCTACGAACAGCCGTCGTCGGGTCGTATTTCGCAGAACTACACCACCGCTCAGGGTACCTATGGCATCTATTATGCAGAGCTGTATGGCGGCCGTCTGCCCAGCTATCACCGATTGGATATGGGTGTCAAGCGCAAGTTCTCCATCGGCACGCGTTCGGTGCTGGAGGTCAATCTGGGGGTGACGAATGTCTACAACCGAAAGAACATGTTCTACTTCGACCGCATGACCTTCGAGCGTGTCGACCAGTTGCCCTTCCTCTGGTCTGCTGGTATGAGTTTCTCGTTCTAAACTATTACCGGATGCGGGTCCAGTCGATGGGGGGCTGGCCTTGCTGTTGTAGCAGCTGATTGCACTGCGAGAAATGGCGGCAGCCGAAGAATCCACGGTAGGCCGACAGGGGAGAAGGGTGCGGCGCGGTGAGTATGTGGTGTCGTGAGCGGTCGATGAGTGCCGATTTGCGGATGGCGTAGCTGCCCCAGAGTAGGAACACAATGCCTTGTCGCTGCGCCGACAGCGCCTGGATGGCGGCGTCGGTGAAAATCTCCCAGCCTTTGCCTTGGTGCGACCCCGCTTGGTGGGCACGGACGGTGAGGGTGGCGTTGAGCAGCAGCACGCCCTGCTCTGCCCAGCCGCTGAGGTCGCCGTGGGTGGAGGGTATCTGGGTACCCAGGTCGTCGTTGATTTCCTTAATGATGTTCACCAGCGACGGCGGCACAGCCACCCCTTCGCGCACCGAGAAACAGAGTCCGTGAGCCTGTCGGGGTTCGTGGTAGGGGTCTTGGCCCAGGATGACGACCCGCACGCGGTCGAAGGGGGTGCTGTCGAAAGCGGCAAAGATTTCGGGTCCCGGAGGGTAGCAGATGTGGTGCTGCCACTCGTCGCGGACGAAGGCGCTGAGCTGCGCGAAATAGGGCGCTTCGAACTGTGGCTGCAGCACTGCGTACCAGCTGGGATCAATCTTTACCATTGCGGATGGGGGAAATTAGACCAATTGGTCTAATAGGCTGATTGTTATTTCAGAAACGGATTGTACTTCTTCTCCTTCCAAACCATGCTGGGAATGCCGTGGCCGGGGAGGATGCGGTAGTCGTCGGGCAGGGTGAGAATGCGGCTTTGCAGTTTCTCGACGAGCAGGTCGAAGTCGCCGCCGGGCAGGTCGGTGCGGCCGATGCTGAAATGGAAGATGGCGTCGCCGGTGAGCACCGTTTTCTCGTCGTGCAGCACATAGCAGATGCTGCCAGGGCAGTGGCCCGGCACGTAGCGGCATTCGATGCTGCCGTTGCCGAGAGCCAGCGTGTCGTTGTCGTCGATGAGGTGGGTGGCGAGGTTGTCCAGCGGCGGCACGTTGAATCCCATCATCGAGGCGTAGATCTCCACCTGTCGCAGCAGTTTGTCGCTGTCGCGGTGCATGGTGACAGGCAGTTGGTAGCGCTCGCACACCTCACGCAGGCCTGCCACGTGGTCTACGTGACCGTGGGTCAGCAGGATGTAAGCGGGTTTCAGTCCGTTCTGTTCCAGATACTGCTGCAGCGTCGCCTGCTCTGCCGCCGACGACATGCCCGGGTCGACGATGGCGCAGTCGTGCGTCTCGGCGTCCCACACAATGTAGCAGTTGACTTGTATCGGGTTGAATTCAAAAGTGCTGACCTGAAACATGTTTTTTTATTCTTCGTTGAACCAGCCGTCGAACTGCTCTCTTTTCAGTGCGGGGATGTCAAGCTTCATCTTCTTGCGCAGACCGCCGAGGTCGTTGAACAGTTTGTTGGGGTTGGCGGCTTTCAGTTGCTCGTAGCTCTTCACACCCGCTTTGGCCAGTACGGCAATCCAGGCTTCGTCTACGCCGTGGGCCACAAGGTCGGCACCTTCGTCCTCGCCTGAATTGGCATGCACCTCGGGCTTCATCTGCGGGAAGAGCAGTACATCCTGGATGCTTTGTGCGCCGGTCATCATCATCACCAGTCGGTCGATGCCGATGCCCATGCCCGAGGTGGGCGGCATGCCGTACTCCAGCGCGCGTACAAAGTCCATGTCGATGAACATGGCCTCGTCGTCGCCCTTCTCGCTCAGGCGCAGCTGTTCCTGGAAGCGGCCCAGCTGGTCGATGGGGTCGTTGAGCTCGCTGTAGGCGTTGGCCAGCTCCTTGCCGCAGACAAAGAGTTCGAAACGCTCGGTGAGCTCGGGATTGTCGCGGTGACGCTTGCAGAGGGGCGACATCTCGATGGGGTAGTCGGTAACAAAGGTGGGCTGGATGAGTTTGCCCTCGCATTTCTCGCCGAAGATGGCGTCGATCAGTTTGCCTTTACCCATAGTGGCGTCGGTCTCCACGCCGAGCTGCTTGCAAGCTTCGCGAAGCTGTTCCTCGCTCATACCGCTTACATCCACACCGGTCTCCTCCTTGATGAGTTCGCACATCGGGGCACGGCGGAAGGGCGGCTTGAAGTCGATCTCATGTCCCCACACGTTGACCTTGGTGTCGTTGTGCAACGCCAGGGCGATGCGCTCCAGCATGTTTTCCGTGAAGGTCATCATCCAGTTGTAGTCCTTGTAGGCCACATATATCTCCATGCAGGTGAACTCGGGGTTGTGGGTGCGGTCCATGCCCTCGTTGCGGAAATTGCGGCTGAACTCATACACACCTGCGAAGCCGCCCACAATGAGGCGCTTGAGGTAGAGCTCGTTGGCGATGCGGAGGTAGAGGTCGATATCGAGGGCGTTGTGGTGCGTCACGAAGGGACGTGCGGCGGCGCCGCCGGGTATGCTTTGCAGCACGGGGGTGTCCACCTCGAGGTAGCCCTGCTCGTTGAAGTACTGGCGCATGGTGTTCACAATCTGAGTCCTTTGCACGAAGGTCTCGCGCACCTGCGGGTTGACGATGAGGTCGACATAGCGCTGACGGTAGCGCAGCTCGGGATCGCTGAAAGCGTCGTAGACCACGCCGTCCTTCTCCTTGACGATGGGCAGCGGACGCAGACTCTTGCTGAGTACCGTGAGACTCTTCACGTGGATGGAGGTCTCGCCCATCTGGGTGACAAACACATAGCCCGTCACACCGATGATGTCGCCGATGTCCAGCAGCCTTTTGAAGACGGTGTTGTACAGTGTTTTATCCTCACCGGGGCAAATCTCGTCGCGTTTGACATACAGCTGGATGCGTCCATAGCTGTCCTGCAGCTCCACGAAGGAGGCGGCACCCATGATGCGGCGGCTCATAATGCGGCCGGCGATGCTGATGTCCTGAAAACGTGTATTGTCTTTAGGAAAATCTTCCAAGATCTCGGCACTCTTGCAGTTTACCTCATAGAGGGCGGCAGGGTAGGGGTTGATCCCCAGTTTCTTCAGTTCTTCCAGCGAGTTGCGACGAATCTGTTCTTGTTCGGTGAGTTCGGCCATAATATTTTGAATGCGTTAATGTGTTAATTCGTGAATCAGTGAATTTGGGATTCTTTGAATGTTAGATTGCAAAGGTACGAAGAAATCGTTAATTGTACGTTTGTTCTCTTTTTTGTATCTTTGCACAACTGAAAAGTTAATCATCATTTACCAGTCATTAATCATTCAAAGAATATGAAAGTTAAGGAACTCGTTGAAAAATTGAATCTGCAGGTGCTCTCGGGTGCCGAGGGTCTGGACCGCGACATCGAAGGCTGCTATGTCAGCGACCTGCTGAGCGATGTCATGGGCAATGCCGAGATGGGCAATGTCTGGGTCACCCTGCAAACCCACAAGAATGTGATGGCCATCGCCTCGCTGAAGGAGCTGGCATGTGTCGTCTTGGTGAAAGGTCAGACTGCTTCGGAGGACACCCTCGAACAGAGTAACGAAGAGGGCATACCCTTCCTCAGCACCACCATGCAGACCTACGAAACCGTCGGCAAAATCTATCAATTGTTGAATTGTTGAGATGTTGAATTGTTGAGATGTTGATTTGTCCTGCAGTTCGTCCAACGAATAATCAAATCAACAATTAAACAACCAACAATTAAACAAAACAATGACTCCTTTCAAAGCCGACCTGCACATCCACACGGTATTGTCGCCGTGCGGCGACTTGGAGATGTCGCCTACGGCCATCGTGCAGCGTGCGTTGGCACGGGGATTGGACATGATCGCCATCACCGACCACAATACCACACGGCAGGTCAAGGTGACGCAAAAGATTGGCAAGTCGCAGGGACTGTTCGTTTTGGGTGGTGTGGAGGTTACTTCGCAGGAGGAGGCGCATTGTCTCGCCTATTTCGAGACCGACGAGCAGCTGGACGCCATGCAGGCGTTCTTGGATGCCCATCTGCCGCCCATCCCCAACGACGAGGACCGTTTCGGCTATCAGCTCATCGTTGACGAGAACGACGAGATTGTGGGCGAGGAACCCTACCACCTGCTCAACGCGGTGGATGTCGATATTGAGGGGCTCTACGACGAGGTGCATCGCATCGGCGGACTCTTCGTGCCGGCGCATGTCAACAAAGGCACCACCTCGCTCACCAGCCAGCTGGGTTTTGTGCCACCAGACCTCAAGGCCGACGGGTTGGAAATCAACCGTTTCATCACGCGGGAAGAGATCTTGAAGAAGTTTGCCTACCTGAAACGTTTTAATTTCATCACCGACAGCGATGCCCACTTCATCGACAATGTGGGCGACGTCTATAATGTGCTTCACATGGAACACCGCTCCTTCGCCGAGTTTGCCATGGCGCTCCGCGGCGAGGAAGGCCGCACCATTGACACAATGTATTTCCGCGACCACCGCCTCCCTGGCGGCGTGGGGACATAAAGGCAGCGGAATAGCGTAAACAATCAGGCGGGCGGATGTTCACATCCGCCCGCCTGATTGTTGGGGCCAATGGGTCTAATGAGACTAATTGGTCCAATTAGTTTTTCACCACCTGCTTGACCACAACGCCCTCCGGTAAGGTCACGCGTAGCATGTAGGTGCCGTTTACCAGGCCCGACAGGTCAAGTGAGTTGGTGTTCTTAAACAGTGCCACACAGCGACCGACAAGGTCCATGACCTCCACCTTGTTGACTTGCGCAGCGTCAATTCGCACACGACCTGTAGTCGGGTTGGGCCAAAGGCGGCTGACGACAGTTTCGGCTTGCTCCACACCTGCTGGCACGCGCTCATGTAATACCGCCACGCCGGTGATGTCGAAGCCGCCGCTGCCCCACTGCGTGTCGTTGGTGGGGTAGGGGTCGTTGACGATGTGTCCGTAGGCATCGTAGGTGGCGTACTGCGGGTTGATGCAGCCCACCACGTCGACCAGTCGCACAAAGACGATGCTGTCGATGTCGATGCCGGCGCTGTCGGCCAGCTCCGCCAGATCAAAGGGGGTGCCGTAGCCAACACGGTATTTTCCGGCGAGGTTGTGGATGTCCGAAGGCTCGACGTACGACACCACCTGCGAGTCGGTCTGTGTGAGGCTGGTGGCGGGAAAGCGCACAAAACGCTCTCCGTCGGTGCTCACCTCGACGAAGGCCAGCTCCAGGAAATAGTCGTTGAAGGGGTTCTCGAAGACGGCGAAGTCGGGACCTGCGCCGTTGCGGATGGGGTGGGCGAAGGTGAGCGTGGCGGTACCGCCGTCGCCCAGACTGACGGCATCGGTGGTGATGACGCCGGCAGGACCGACACCGGCATTGTCGGTGCCGTAGTGTACCCGCGGTCCGTCGGGGTTGACGATGTCCACTGGACCGCGCACCACAGTGCAGCCGGTAGCCCAACCCACGATGATGCTGCTGTCCTGCGCGATGGCGTCGCAGCCTGCGGTGCCCACGGCCCCGCAGAACGGACCCTGTTCCTGCGCTGCCAGCGGGGCAGACAGGAACAGAGCCGTCAACAGGGAGAAAATTTGGATTTTCATAATATAGATTGGTCTAATTGGTCAAATTAGTCCTATAGGTCTAGTTAGTGTTTCACAGCCACTTTCACGGCGCTGTCGCCAATGTGGAGCATATAGATGCCGTTGGCCAGCTGAGTCACCGACAGGTTCATCTGGCTCTCACCAGCGCTGAGGAGCTGGCTATAGACCATGCGACCGGTCATGTCGTATAGGGCAGCCTCGCTGCTGGCCGACAGGGCGTTGAAGCGGACGTAGAGCTGTGCGCTGGCGGGGTTGGGGTAGAGCTGCACGGCAATGTTCTCGACGTTGTTGATGCCGCTGGAAGGAATGCTGACGGGGTAAATGGTCATGGGGTAGACGGAGATATAAAACCAACCATAGCCGTCATAGTACATACTGTCGACGATGACACCTGCAGCAGGGTCGGCCCATTTCTCAAAGTCGCCGTCAACAAGCATCTGCGCCATGCCGGCATCGCCGCCAATACCATTGTTCAGACTCTCCCACCAGTTGCCGGGGGTGATGCTCAGCGTCTCGGTGCTGCTGACGGTGAAGAGGATGTCGCCCAGTAAGCCGCCGTTCATGGTGTAGCTGAAGCGCGGGTCGGCGTTGGCGATGCTGTCCATCACATCGGCCACGCTGATGGTGGCGGTGGTGAAACGGCAGCCCCAGGCCAGCGCGGTGTCGGCCCAGTTGACGGCCATCACCACCTGCTTGTCGCCGCTGCCCACCCAGTAGACGATGTCGTTGGCATCGATGGTGGCCTCTTCAGGAATCTCGGAGGCATTGGGGTCGTTGACACCCACGATGGGCGTCGACCATACCACGCCGGTGGGATACCAGGCGCCATAGCTATAGGTGGAATCATAGCCAGTGCCGAAGAGCGATTCGCCCACGCGGACAACGGCACCGTCGAACAGCTCGGTGCTCCAGCCCGGCCACATGGTGCCTTCCACGTCGAACTGCAGGTAGTTGTTGTCAACATTCTGGAAGCTGAGCGTCACGTCGCCGTCCACGAAGTCGATGGAGTTGCCGCCAGCGGTCAGACGTGTGTCGGCGGTGGAGAGGGCGGTGAAGAGGTCGCTCACGGTCGGAGCGCCATCGAAGCGGTAGCCCCAGGCCAGTGCGGTGTCGGGGTTGGACCAGTAGACAATCACGGTGGCCTCGTTCTCGCCCGAACCTACCCAGAAGTTGATGTCGTCGTGGTTGATGGTGCTGAACTGCGGCATCTCGGCCACGGTGGCGGCGGTGATGGAAGTGCTCCACACGTCGTTGGTGTTGGTGCTGACCTTCACAATGGTGCCGTCCGCCAGGTCATAGTCGAAGAACTCGTCGCCCTCTTCGGCCAGTACGCCGTTCACCTTGAAACGGTATTCTGTGGCCATGAGCTTCTGCGGATAGTCCACATAGAAGAAGTAATAGTCGTAGGTGCTCCAGTCCATGCTGTAGGCCAGACGCGGGTCAGCCTCGTCGATGACGGAGACCATGTTATAGACGGAAGGTTCGTCGGCGTCTTCGAAGCGGTAGCCCCAGGCGTAGGCGTTAGTGCCGAAGTCGACCACGAGGATGGCTTGGTTGTCGCCTTGTCCCACCCAGTAGAGGATGTCATCGGCGTTGATGGTACTCTCGGTCTGTGCCTGCGTCGCAGCAAAGCACATCAGACCCATGCAGAAAGTGATAATTTTTTTGAACATAATAGAAAAAGTTTAAGGGTTAAAAAGTTTAAGTGTTTTAGGGTTTGAGGGTTGAAGGGTTGAGTTGTTTAATTGTTGAATTGGTCCAATTAAACCAATTGGTCTAATTGGTCAAAAATACTACCTTGCTGGGGAACATGCCGGCTTCGAGTTTCCAGCGCAGGGTGCCGTCGGGTCGGAAGCAGTGGACGTCGCCGGGCACGCGATAGGCACCGTCGGTGGTGATGTAGATGTCGCCATTGGCAGGGTTGACCTGTATGCCGTAGGGGTTCTCGCTCTGCTCCAGTCCTTCCAGCGCGGGTTGGAATGGGAAGTCCTCGGTGGTGCCGTCGGCGTTGACCACTGTGAAGGTGGGCGCGCCGCCATAGGGTGCGTCGAAGCCGTATATTTTTCCGTTGTAGGCCGCCATCTTGGTGAAGCCGCAGTCGACCGTTGTGACCGCCATCGTGACGGTGTTGACGATAAAGGAACCGTTGGGCGAGGCCGATGTGCCGTTGCCGTGACTGACGAGGATGGTGTTGTCGTCGAATTTCTCTATGCGGTTGTTGTTGGAACCTGCCACGATGGAGGGCAGCGTGTCGAAGGTGGCGAGGTCGATGACATAGACACGGTTGTCCAATAGGTTGTAGTTGTTCTTGTGGTAGGCGCCGGCCACAAAGGCCTTATCCTGTGCAATGGCGATGCCTTCGGGACAGTAGTCACTCAGCAGACAGGTGGATTGTATGCTCAGTGTCGCCGTGTCGATACACACCACGCAAGGTGGGTTGTAGCAGGTGATGTAGAGCTTGCCGTCGTGCGCCGCGATGTTGCGGGGCTTCAGCGTGCCCATGCTCTTTTGCGTGGCGGCACCCGTGGCGGGGTCGATAACCTCCAGCGTGTTCGACTCGGTGACGGTGACATACACCTTCGAGCCGTAGACGAGGATATCCTGGGCTTGGTCGCCCAACTTGCGGTTGTTGGCGTTCTGGAACCAGCCGTTGTCGATGACGCCGTTGTCGATGTCGATGGCCGACAGGGAGGCGTTGTTCGAACCCATATTGCCCTCGTTGAGCACCAACGCCTTCGGATGGTGCACGGGTGTGTCGTTCTGGGCCTCCTCCTTCTCGCAAGACCACAGCGCTGCCACCAACAGCCCGATAAATAGTATGCTAAAATTTTTCTTCATTACAGAGGTGATCTATAATATTTTTCAATTCTCAATTTTCAATTCTCAATTCTCAATTCTCAATTAGAACTCAAAAACCGCTCCCACCTTCCAGTTGCGTCCCATCATGGGGTAGGCGGCGACAATCTCGTATTGGGTGTCGAATAGGTTGTTGACGGTCGCCCGCAGGGTCAGCGAGCTGGATTTGAAGTTGAAGCGGTGGTCGGCGTTCAGCGCCACCTCGCAATAGGCGGGCAGTCGGTTCTCCGACGCGTTCACCGGCTCGCTGTAGCGGTGTCCTGTCACCAGGGCGCTGGCGCCCACGTTCACCCAGCGGTTCTCCCACCGCAGGTCGGCGCCGCCCGAATGGCGCGGCGTGTAGACAATCTGGTAACCGTAGACGGCACTCTCCTTGTCGGTGTGGTCCACCGCCGATTGGAACGAGTAGTTGGCCGTCAGCTCCACGTCGGCGACGCGCAGCCGTGCCACCACGTCGACGCCCAGGATGTCCACCGTGCCGAGGTTCTGCATCGACCAGTAGTAGAGGTTCACCGTGGGTTTGGCTATAATCTTGTCGTTGACACGGTTGTAGTAGCCGTCCACTGTCAACTGTCCGCTGAGCAGTCCGCTCTCGCTGGCAAAGGCGTGTGTCACGCCCAGGTTCACCTGGTGTGCCTGCTCGGGACGCAGGTCGCGCGGTATCAGCTGGAAGAAGTAGAGCTCGCTGAAGTTGGGCACACGGAAGGTCTCTTTGTAGAAGAGGCGCAACGTCGTGCCGTCGCCCACCTTATATAATAGGGCCGCGTAGGGCGTCAGCCGTCGCCACGACGGCGTGGTGTCCAGGTCGTCAAGCCAGTCGGTGACATCGGTGTAGAGCGCGTGCAGCTGTGCCTCCCACCGTCCGGCGTGGCTACGCAGCGAGGCGGCGGCGCAGACGTTGTTGCGCGTCACCACATTGCGCTGGTCGAGGTTGCTCCTCAGATGCGACAGGTCGTCGTCGACGGCGGCATCCAGGTCCAGCCAGTCGGTGAGTTGGCGGTGCAGGCTGCCGCTGAGAAACAGCTCGCTTTGGCGGTAGGTGTTGTAGATCTCCGTGCTCCCCGGGGTGGTGTCGAGATAGGTGTCGTAACTGTAGCGCGCCTTGGCCAGCAGCTGTGTCGCCCAGCGCTCGCGCTCCACGCGCCAGCGGCTCTGCACAAAGGCCAGCTCCTCGGTCGAATACTGCTCAGAGACGGCCTGCGAGTACAGTTTCACCGGTCCCGGCAGTTCGTATTCGCCCTTGAAATAGTGCAGTTTGGTGGTCCAGGTGTTTCCTTTGCCGATGGTGTAGAAAAGGTTGCCGTCGGCGGTCAACATGCTCACCGCCGAGTGCTTGCGTCGCTCGATGGACGAGCTGTCGTTGTGCGAGCTGCTGTAATAGAGAGTGAAGGGATAGTCGCCGTCGCTGTGCAGGTAGTTGGCGTAAAAGCTGCTTTTCAGCCGCCTGCTCCAACGCTGCTCCCATTGCAGGGAAGGGGAGACGAGTCCAAAGCTTCCGACTTCGGCTCCCACCGTCATCTTTGTCCACTCGTCGGCGGCAAAGAAGGGCTCTGCCGTCTCCATGTTCAGCACGTTGCCGGCGGCGTAGGCGTGCGCCGTCAGCAGGGGGGTGGTCTGCTGCCCCTGTGTGAAACTGACGAAGGCGGTGTTGCCCAGCACATAGCGTCCCAGGTCCACCTGTCCGTTCTGGCTGTTGTCGACGGGTACGCCGTCGATGGTCACCGCCGAAAACTGACTGCCCAGTCCGCGGGCCGAGACGGTCTTCATGCCGCCAATGCCGCCGTAGTCTTTCAGCGTGACGCCTGCCAGCTGTTTCAGGGCATCGCTGACCTGCAGCGCGCCGCTGTTCTGTATCTTCTCGATGGTGACCACCTGTGTGGGCGTGGCCACACGCAGTGTCGCGGGGGTGCGCTGGCTCTGTATCTCCACCTCTTGCAGGTGCTCGCGGCGCAGCGTGTCGCCGGTCTGAGCCTGCAGCCACGTCGGAAGCAGACACAGTAACAACCCCATCGCCGTCAGCCGCGTCGCTGTCGGGATGGCATTCAGCCTACGGGATAATATGACAAGATGCACCCAAACCATGAAGTCCTTTCCTCGAGAACTGATACATGCGCAATTTGGCAGGTCTTCTGACTTGTCCATTCGGCTCTCTTTCGGCCTTCCCACATGCCTGTGGCGGCATGCAGTGGCGTAATCGAAAGGGCCTCGTTCAGGACTCACAGCAGCGGGACTGTCCGGGACTTTCACCCGGTTCCCTGTTAGCACCTCACGGTGACCAAATCGGGTGCAAAGGTACGAAAGATTTTTACAATATATGTAAAAAAAGACATCGCCAACGATGTCTTTTTTTCGGTTGTCCTACCAGGATTCGAACCTAGACAAGCAGAACCAAAATCTGATGTGCTACCATTACACCATAGGACAAAAACGGATGCAAAGATACAAGTTTTTTTTTATTTGATTTATTTTCTTATCTTTGTTCCAAAATGTTTATTGTGCTGTTGCGTCTTGTTTTTGTCGCAACAGTATGTGGTATAATTGATTATGAAAGGAATTGTTCTGGCTGGCGGTTCAGGCACCCGTCTCTATCCCATTACCAAGGGTGTGAGTAAGCAACTGCTGCCTATCTACGATAAGCCAATGGTCTACTATCCCATCAGCGCGTTGCTGCTGGCGGGTATCCGCGAGATTTTGATTATCTCCACCCCCAATGATTTGCCGGGTTTCCGACGTCTGTTGGGGGATGGCAGCGACTATGGTGTGCATTTTGAGTATGCCGAGCAGCCTTCGCCCGACGGACTGGCGCAGGCGTTCATTATTGGCGAGAAGTTCATCGGTGATGACAGCGTCTGTCTGGTGCTGGGCGACAATATCTTCCATGGTAGCGGGTTTACGCAGTTGCTGCGCAACGCCGTGCGTGCCGCCGAAGAGGAGAAGAAAGCCACGGTGTTCGGTTATTGGGTCAGCGACCCGGAGCGTTACGGCGTGGCAGAGTTCGACAAGCAGGGCAACTGCCTGAGCACCGAAGAGAAGCCGGCGAAACCCAAAAGCAACTATGCTGTGGTGGGTCTCTATTTCTACCCCAACAAGGTGGTGGATGTGGCGAAGCATATCAAGCCCTCTGCCCGTGGAGAACTGGAGATTACCACGGTCAACCAACGCTTCCTCGAGGATGGCGAACTGAAGGTGCAGGTGTTCGGTCGCGGCTTCGCTTGGCTGGACACGGGCACACACGACTCGTTGGCAGAGGCTAGTACTTTTGTCGAAGTCATCGAGAAGCGGCAGGGCCTAAAGATCGCCTGTCTCGAAGGCATCGCCTAGCGCAACGGCTGGATTGATGAGCAACGGCTGAAGCAGATTGCACAGCCGATGTTGAAGAACCAGTACGGACAGTACCTGCTGCGCCTGATTGACGAGATGAAAGAGGAGGTGAATTCCGAAACCTTCAGCAAAAGATGAATTTGAATGCGTGAATTCTTGATAATCGATATAACGATATAACGTTATAACGAAATGACGATAAATAAATAATTGAAAATGAATATAATAATAACCGGAGGAGCTGGCTTTATTGGAAGCCATGTCGTGCGGCTGTTTGTCAACAAGTACCCGCAGTACAAGATTATCAATCTCGACAAGCTGACCTACGCCGGCAACCTGGCCAATCTGAAGGACATCGAGTCGAAGCCCAACTACAAGTTTGTTCGCATGGATATCTGCGACTTCGACGGCGTCTACAAACTGATGCAGGACGAGCAGGTCGACGGCATCATCCACCTGGCGGCTGAAAGCCATGTGGACCGCAGCATCAAGGATCCTTTCACCTTCGCCCAGACCAATGTGATGGGTACCCTTTCGATGCTGCAGGCCGCTAAGCTGTATTGGGAAAGTCTGCCGGAAAAGTATGAGGGCAAACGTTTCTACCATATCTCGACCGATGAGGTCTACGGTGCGTTGGAGATGACGCATCCCGAGGGTGTCAAGCCTCCGTTCACCACCAAGGCTTCCAGCGGCGAGCACCATCTGGCCTACGGCGAGAAGTTCTTCACCGAGGATTTGAAATACCAGCCCCACAGTCCCTACAGCGCCGCCAAGGCCAGCAGTGACCATTTTGTGCGTGCTTTCCACGATACCTATGGTCTGCCGACGGTGGTGACCAACTGCTCGAACAACTATGGTCCCTACCAGTTCCCCGAGAAGCTGATACCGCTCTTCATCAACAATATCCGTCACCGCAAGCCGTTGCCCGTCTACGGCAAGGGCGAGAATGTGCGCGACTGGCTCTATGTTGAGGATCACGCCCGTGCCATCGACCTCATTTTCCATGAGGGCAAGGTAGCGGAGACCTACAACATCGGTGGCTTCAACGAATGGAAGAACATTGACATCATCAAGGTGGTCATCAACACGGTCGACCGGCTGTTGGGTCGCCCCGAGGGTGCCGACATGGATCTCATCACCTATGTCACCGACCGCGCCGGCCACGATATGCGCTACGCCATCGACAGCAGCAAGCTGCAGCGCGAGCTGGGCTGGGAACCCAGTCTCCAGTTCGAAGAGGGTATCGAGAAGACCGTCCGCTGGTATCTCGACAACCAGGAGTGGATGGACAACGTCACCTCGGGCGACTATATGAAGTATTACGAAGATATGTATTCCAATAGATAATTAGATCAATTGGACCAATTAGCGTTAATCAAATAATCAAAGAATATGAACCTTACAACATCATTTGGTGGTCTCACCTTGCGCAATCCCTTTATCGTTAGCAGCTGCTCCTTGACAGCCCATCCCGAGAAGAACCTGGAGATGGAAAAGGCAGGGGCCGGCGCCATTGTCCTCAAATCCATCTTTGAGGAAGAGATTATGGCGCAGGTGGGTAATATGGACCACGATCCGCTGGGTATTTCGGGTTATGACTACGTCAGTTTCTATCAGAAACAGCACTGTCTCGACGAGTACTGCCGTCTGATTCGCGACACGAAAAAGGTCTGCAGCATTCCCATCATCGCCAGTGTCAACTGCTTCACGGGTACCGAGTGGACGGTCTACGCCAAGATGTTCCAGGAGGCCGGTGCCGATGCCATCGAGCTGAATGTGATGCGTATCGTCAGCGACTACGACTACGATTACGGTACACTGGAGCAGCAGCATGTGGAGCTGTTGCGCGCCGTGAAGGCGGTGGTCACCATCCCCATCATCATGAAGCTGGGTCATAGCTTTACCAATGTGGTGCCGTTGGTCAGCCGTCTGCGCTCCGAAGGTGCCGCCGCGGTGGTGCTCTTCAACAAGATGTGCCCGCTCGATTTCGATATCGAGAAGTTGTCGGTGCGCAGTGGCGAAGCCTTGAGTAACGGCAGTGAACTGTCTGAGGTGTTGCGTTGGACGGCGCTGACGTCCGCCAAGCTGCCTGCCATGCCGTTGCTGGCGTCGGGTGGTGTTGTCGATGGCAACGCTTTCGTCAAGGTGCTGCTGGCTGGTGCCACAGCCGCCGAGGTCTGCTCAGTGCTCTACAAGAAGGGCGTCTCGGCCATCACCGACATGGTGGCGGAACTCAACGATTGGATGGTGCGTCACCATTGCGAGAGCATGGAGCAGATGCGTGGCCGCCTCAACGCGGCGCACCGCCAGGACGGCGACCGCTTCGAGCGCATCCAGTTCTTCAGCAATATCTCCCAGGCAAAGAACGAGTTGAACTAAAGGTTATTGCGTTTTTTCGTTATAACGTAATTACGAATTAATTCAGATATTCCTTGTCCCGTTACATTCGGGATAGGTGGAACAACTCCAGAACGGTTTTCCGGAGTTGACGCCTTTCTTGGCCATGCGTTTGATCATCGGCTTGCCGCACTTTGGACAGGCGGGTGCCCCATCGGTGATGCTCTTTTCTGCTTTGGCGGCAAGTCGTACAGTGGTGAGCGCTTCGGTGAAGCCGCCCTCCTCCCTGAAATTGGCCAATTGACTCTCGATCTGCTTTCCCAACATAAGCATCAGTCGGTTGCAGAGGATTAGGATGCAGTTGGCCGACACGATGGAGTCGTCGCTCCCGAACCATTGGTCAAATTTGTGCTTCTGTGTCAGGATATGGAGGCTACTTAGGTGCTGGATGTCATCCTTATAGGTGGCACGGTCAAGGATGATGTTGCTTACCTCACGGTACTCCACCGAATGGATGGACCAGGGAATCTGCTCGTGAAGCATGAGCCAGTTGAGGTAGTCGTTGGAGAGTTCGGCCATGCTGGCCTTTGCCACGTCGGTGAGACGCACCTCGGTCTCCTTGGATGTGGTGTGGCGTGAGTTGCCCTCGGCGATGTTGGCTGCTGCGGAGCGGGCGGCTTGTGTCATCTGGTCGTATTGTCGGCCACACGGGTCGTTGGTGTGGTCCAGAAAGCGTGTGCAGAAGTCTTGCGTGGCCAACTGGATAACGTTGGCCATCACCCACGAATCCAGCCAATAATAACCAGGGCTGTTGATTTGCATGGTGGTTTGTTATTTGTTGTTGATTTGTTTTCGTTATTACGTTATAACGTTATTACGATTTCATTTTTTCGTTATCACGTTATGACGTTATTACGCTATCACGTTATAACGATAATCTTTTATCCCAGCATCCAGCTGGCCAACAACCATGTTGCGCCGGCGAGGAGCCAGGCTATCACACATTGGTAGATGACGACGAAGAACGCCCATTTGCCACCTAACTCGCGACGGATGGCGGCGATGGCGGCGACGCAGGGGGTGTAGAGCAGGCAGAATACCATCATGGCGAGTGCCGATGCCGGCGTGAGCAACGTGGCGCAGTCGAGCACACCCATGGTGGCAACAACACTTTCTTTGGCGAGGAATCCGCTCACCAAGGCGGTAACCAGCTGCCAGTGGCCCAGTCCGATGGGACGGAATAGCGGCGTCAGCAGGTTGGCAATCCACGCCAGGATGCTGTCGCCCTCGTCGACCATCTGCAGCCGGAAGTTGAAGGTCTGCAGAAACCAGATGACCAGTGAGGCGATGAGGATGATGGAAAAGGCGCGTTGCAGGAAGTCTTTGGTGCGGTCCCACAGCAGGTGACCCACGTTGCGTGGCTGCGGCATGCGGTAGTTGGGCAACTCCATAACGAAGGGTGCCGGACGCTCGTTGCGGTGGCTCATTTTGACAACTAGCGCCATGGTGACGCCAGTGGCGATGCCCAGCAGGTAGAGTCCCGCCAGCACCAGTCCGCCGTGACGAGGGAAGAAGGTGGTGGCAAGGAATACGTAGATGGGTATCTTGGCCGAGCAGCTCATAAAGGGCGTCATGAGGATGGTCATGCGACGGTCGCGCGAAGAGGGTAGGGTACGTGTCGCCATGACGCTGGGCACGGTGCAGCCGAAGCCGATGATCATGGGCACGATGCTGTGTCCCGTGAGACCGATATGACGCAGCAACTTGTCGGTGACGAAGGCCACGCGTGCCATGTAGCCGCTGTCCTCCAGCAGGCTGAGGAAAAAGAAGAGCACGATGATGATGGGCACAAAGCTCACCACGCTTCCGACACCGCCAAAGAGGCCGTCGGTGACCAGCGACTGGATGTCGGTGCCTACATGCCACCGTTCCATGGCGCCGGCGGTGAGGTTCGCCAGCCAGTCGATGCACTGCTGCAGGCCGTCCTGCAGCGGCACGCCGATGAAGTCGATGGAGAGCCAGATAATCAACGCCATCAGGATGATGAACAGGGGAATGGCTGTGAAGCGTCCCGTGAGTACCTTGTCCATCTTGCGACTGCGCAGCGCCTCCTTGCTCTCGCGGGGCTTGACGACGGTGTGGGCGCAGAGGTGTTCGATGTAGTGGAACCGCATGTCGGCAATGGCGGCGGCGCGCTCCAGTCCC
>X431_Quagga__coassemble_99_pt1 | contig 17949 bp, 15 predicted proteins | sample X431_Quagga__metabat2_high_PE_003 | metagenome-assembled genome bin X431_Quagga | reverse complement strand
CAGGGTGTGGGTGTGGCGCCGATGAACGAGGTGTTGGCGGCTGGACTTATCGAACTGGCGGGATGGAAATGCGACTGCAATTTCTACGACCCCATGTGTGGCTCGGGCACGTTGCTCATTGAGGCGGCGATGTTGGCCAACCACATCCCCGCCCAATACTACCGTGGCGACAATTTCGCTTTCAAACGCTGGAAGGAGTTCAATATCCTCGAGTGGAAGAGTGTCAAGGAGTCCGAGAACCGCAAGATTGGACAGGGTGATTTCGACTGCGTAATCTGGGGCAACGATATCGATATGGCGGTGCTGCAGCAGGCAGAGAAGAATCTCGAATACACCAAGTTGCACAAGGATGTGATGCTGTTCCACGGCTCCTTTGAGGACCAGGAACCGCCGGAGGGTCGAACGCTTATCGTCACCAATCCGCCCTATGGCGAGCGCATCAAAGTCGAGGACCTTAATGCTCTCTACACCAAGCTGGGCGACACCTTCAAGCGTCTCTACGGCGAGCGTTGCGAGGTGTGGCTCATCACCTCTGATTTTGAGGCCATGAAGCACATCGGACTGAAGCCCTCGCGCAAGATAGCCCTTCTCAACGGCTCCCTCGACTGCCGCCTGCTGAACTTCGAGCTCTACGAGGGAAGCAAGAAGGCGAAAAAGAATGTGGAGGCTGAAGAGAACCTCCAATAATTGTTTTCCGACCACGGATTGCACTGATTCACACGGATTATCCGTTTTATCCGTGCAATCCGTGTTCTATTTATAGCTTTTTAGTGGTTGCCTGAAGATTGAAATTGTTATTATTGCCGTTAAATTTGTTATACAAGCCTACTAATTCTCAATTCTCAATTCTCAACTCTCAATTCATCAAGCGTCTTGCGCTTGATGTCGGCTTCCACGCCTGCGGCATTGCCGAGGCGACGCCGCTATCCGACGAGGAATTGGGCTTTCGCCGGTGGCTTTCCGATGGTGACCAGGCCGATATGCACTATATGGAAGAGCATGTCGACATGCGCCACGACCCCTCGCTGTTGGTGCCTGGCGCGCGTTCGGTAGTGTCGCTGTTGCTCGGCTACAAGCCGTCACGCATGATGCAAGGCAATCACCGCATCGCCATGTACGCCTATGGTGAAGACTACCATACCCGCATCAAACAGATGTTGTTCCAACTGATAGCGGCCATTCAGAAGGAATATCCCGATTTCACCGCCAAGCCTTGTGTCGACACGGTGCCCATTGCCGACAAGCACTGGGCGGTGCGCGCCGGACTGGGCTGGATTGGTCACAACACGCTCTTTGTCAGTCCGCAGCTGGGGTCGCTGTGCAACATCGCTGAGTTGGTCACGCCGTCGGCTTGTGATAGTTACGACCACCCGATAGAAAACCGGTGCGGCGACTGTCGCCGTTGTATTGACGCTTGTCTCAACCGGGCGCTGCATGCCGAGGGCGACGGATTTCGGCTCGATGCCCGTCGGTGTACCGCTTATCACACCATCGAGAATCGTGACGAGCGGTTGCCAGAGGACCTCCGGCGTGGCGGCTATGCCTTTGGCTGCGACCGCTGCCAGCTGGCCTGTCCTTTCAACGAGCAGGCTCCTGTCAGTGTGGAGGTGAGCGACGCGCAGCTGGAGGAACTGCACCACCTCGCCGATGCCGACGAAGCCACCTTCCGCCGTTTCGCCCGTCCCCGAACCCTCAGCCGCATCCGCTACTGGCAGTGGAAAAGGAATCTGTCTTAGATAAAAGGAAAACGCCGCATGTTCATGCGGCGTTTTTCTTTTATCTAAGAGAAGGTCAATTATTTCTTGCCTTTCTTGGTGTTGTTGCTGTCGATGCCAAGTTTGGCCTTGATGGCGGCGGGGATGGCATCCTTGTGGACCACGATGTTCATGGTTTTGTAGCGGGCGAAAGCTTTGCTGACATAGAACATGCCGTCGTATTTGTAGACCTTACCCCAGCTGTTCTTCACCAGGTAGTACACGTTGCCAATCTGGTCGGTGGCGGTACCGTAAATCTGCATGCCGTGGTCGTCGGTGGTCTCCCAGTTGTCGTAGGCTTTCTGACGCTCCTCCTGGCTCACCCAGCGCTGCGGGGTGGGGTGGGAGTAGGCCTCTTTGGCGCGGTCGGCTTTGCTCAAGCCCGTCCAGTGGGCCATGTCGCTACCCATCTGCTCGGCACCCTTGCCATCGAGGTCGGGGAGCACACAGTATCCGTCGCGGATGCCTTTGCGGAAACCGTCCTCGCTGACGTCGGCACCCCAGGCAATGGTGTAGCCGTTGGCGATGGCGTTGTCGAAGATCTCCATCATCTCATCCAGCGGCACATTGTAGCACTGGCTCCAGCGCCAGTTGTCCTGGATTTCGAGCACGAATTTCTCGTAGAAGGGATGATGGGTGTAGCTGGTGATGGAGACATAGTCGTCGGCATTCAGACCCAGCGACTCGTAGAAGCTCTGCGGGGTATATTTCTTGCCCTTGTACTCGAACTCGGTGGGGCAGGTGCCCAGGTAGGTGTCGTGGACAGCGTTGATGGCTTTGAGGCACAGCAGCTCGCCATCCTTGTTGGTCTGCAGTTTCTTGTGGTCACCCTTGGCGATGGCTTTCACCATGTTGTCGGTCAGCGCCGAAAGCTCGCTGTGGTCCGAGAGGGTGTCGCCGTACATGGCGCCGGGGGTCATGAACTGTTCGGGGACGAGGCCGAAATGTTTCATGCCATAGATGACATCGTAGAACGAGCCACCCTGAGCGAAGCTGACGTCACCGTGGGTGCGGATGGCAGCCATCGCGCGGTCTCTGTAGGTGTTGCTGACGATGTACATCTCGCTGAGGTCAAACTCACCCTTGCCCATGCGCAGCAGCTCGCTCTCGATGAAAGCCAGACCGCTGTAGCACCAGCAAGTACCGGCACGATGCTGGTTCTTGATGGAGGTGATGGGCAGCACCTTGGTGTTGGTGAACACATAGCCCGAATCTTGTTTTTCTTCTTTCTGGGTGTCCTGTGCGAAGGAGGCACCACAGAAGGCCAACAGGCCGACGATTGCAAATACTTTTTTCATTTGTTCTTTATTTGTTGTTATTTAGTGATTTAATCTGTGAATTCTAGTATATCGTGATTACGAGTCTCAATAACCTATAACCCATAACCAATAACCATTATTCCTCCGGAGCGAACATGGGATCCCATGCCGGCAGCATGATGGGTTTCTGGTCGAGCATGGCCTGCAGGTTAGCGGGGATGTATTTCTTGTTCAGCACCACGCGGAACATATACTCGTTGAACCACTCGTTGGTCATGATGAGGTTGCCCTGCCAGCCGTGGGAGGAGCCCCAGCTGTTTTCGACCATCCATTTCACCGGTTTACCCTCGCTGTCGAGGTCGACGGCGCAGAGCGTCATGGCGTGGCTGCTGCCGCTGGCATGGCTGGCCACACGCTGACGTTTGTCCATGCCGAAGGTGGTGCCCATCAACGACTCGTAGTCGAAGTTGTTCATGTCGAGCAGACCGCGGTCACGGTCGAGGAATTTTCCGACATCACAGCTGAAATACATCATGGTGCTGTCCTTCAGCGAGGCGATGCACATGGGGGCGATATCCTCCATGGGCAGGTTCAGGTAGCGCCAGTTCTGGCCGTCGTAGACGTGGCGGTCGTACTGGATTTCATACACCTTGTAGTATTCGCGGGTGGGGTCGTTCATCACCATATAGTAGTCGTCGAAGTTGGTTTTGGCAAACTTCTCGTAGAACGACATCGGGGTATAGGTGGCCGTCTCCACAATCTCGCCTTTGGCGTCTTTCTGTGTCCAACTGAACGTTGCCGGCGGTTCGCCCATGGTGAGCGCCAGCATGCGGTAGATGGTGGTCAGCATCTCGGTTTTCTTCTCTTGGAGTTTTTTGTCGGTCATGCCTTTCTGTGCCGCCATCTCACGCAGCGTGATACCGTCCTCGCGCAGTTTCAGCTTCAGCAGTCCACTGATGGAGGAGGTGTTGTTGGTGTTGTAGGTCTCGGGCATCACGTCGCCGGGCACCAGACCGTATTTGCTCACCAAGTTGGCAACGCCGGTGAACTGACCACCATCGCTGAGGGGATTCTGGAACAGCCAGTCCACCTCTTGGTCGCTCATCGGCTTGCGGTAGGTGTCGATGACAGCCTGCAGGAAAAGGTTGGATTTCTCCAGCTGGTCATAGAAGAAGAGGTAGGCCTGCGAGAACTGGAAGTCGGCAGGCAGATTGTGTTTGCGGATGGCTTGGTTGCGCAGCACGTTGAGGCCGGTGAACATCCAGCAGCGGCCACTCGACTTTTGGTCGGTGATGGCTTTGCTCTCCACACGGTTCGAGAAATGCGTGTTGAAACGGGTGGCATTGTCGAAGTTCTGCGCCATCTTGGCGGGACTGTTGTTGACCAGCACGTTGCGCAGCGCCTTGTCGGCAGCATTGTGCTGATAGCCGTTCTGCATCTGTTGCATCATGGCGGGGGAGATACCGCCGTTGGCGGATTGTGCCATTGCGCCAGCGGTCATGGCAAGGAGTGCGAAAAACAGGGTTGTACGTTTCATGGGGATTTTTATTGATTTCTGAGGGATTTTTCTAGATTTTCTAGAATTTCTAGATTTTCTAGATTGTCTAGATTTTCTAGAATTTCTAGAGCTTCTAGATTATCTAGATTATCTAGATTTTCTAGTCTTTTATTTCAGGGCTTCGATGACGGCGGCTTCGATGTCGGCGCCACGCAGGTCGCGGGCGATAATGGTGCCGTCGGCACCGATGAGCAGAATCTGCGGGATGCCGCTGATGCCGTAGGTGGTGGTGGCGTTGCGGGTGGTGTCAATCAGATGGGGATAGGTGATGCCGAGCTGCTCGACAGCCTGCTTGTGCTGCTCGGGCTTGTCCCACACGTCGACACCGACCACTTGCAGACCTTTCTTGCTGTACTGTTTGTAGATGCGGACGAGGTTCTCGCTGATTTCCTGGCGGCTGGGGCAGCACCAGGAGGCCCAGAAGTCGACCAGCGCGACACGTCCGTCGACCAGCTGGCTCAACTTGCCGGCTTCGCCCGTGGCAAAATCAATGCCTTCGATGTCGATGTATTTTTTACCGGCATCGGTGCTTTCGATGGCTTGCAGCTGCGACAGGATGTTTTGCAGCGGGGTGTAGTTCTTCACCACATCGGAAGCGCCTTCAAGCATTTCCTCGGCTTGCGAGTACTTGGGGTGGGACTCGGTGGCCCAGAGGGTCAGCACATAGGCACCGACAATGTTGTCTTTGTTGTATTTGTAGGTGTTCAGCGCCGCAATGGACATGTCGGCAATACGCAGTGCGTCGATACTGTCGTAGGCGGTCTCTGCCTCGTGGCGGTCTTCCGCGCTGACAGCGCTGCGATAGAGCGCCATGTAGATGGAGAGCTCCAAGGAGTAGTCCACCTCGTGGCTGGCCACGGTGAAGGCATACATCGTGTCGTTCAGCGGAGTGCCCGACAGCGAATCGCTGTCCAGGTTGACATAAATCTTGCCGGGTTCCACCACGCAGGCGGTCTGTGCGTTGCCGTTGGCACCCACAGCCACTACGTATGCGATGTAGGGGTTCTCGATAGTTCCTTCGAAATGGAAGCTGCCGTTGCTCATCAGGGTCGAATCGACCGGCTGACGGGTGGCGATGTCCACCAGATAGACCTGGGCTCCCTCGAACTCGCTGCTCTGGAGCTGTCCGTCAATAGCATATTCTGTGTTTTTGCCGCAGCTGGCCAGCGCAAGCACGGCACCGAATAAAAGAATGATTTTACGCATTGGAATGAATTGTTTTAGTTTTAAGTTACAAATATACGAATTATTTCCGACATAGGGTGGGGGTATTCGTCCGTTTTTGCCACATTGGTAAAAAGAAAGAGACGGACACCGTTGGGTATCCGTCTCTCGTACTTGTTCGTGTGTAGTGTTACACCATGTCGGCCTTACTTGCTGCGCTCGGCTTTGCGGGCGTTGTAGAAGATTTTGAAGGCACCTGCGACACGCAACTCTTGCTTGATGTCGCTGATGAGACCCATCTTGGTGTCCTTGTCGGCTTTGATGGCGGTGGTGATAAAGGGTCGGTCGGCCTCGGGACGTGCGGACTTCTCCATTTCGACGAACTGGATGATGTCGCTCACGTCGGCGATTTGGTCATTGAGCTGGATGCGGCTGTCGGTACCAAACTTTTTCTGCTGGTCGGGCAGCGGCACACCCACGTTGATATAGCTAACCAGACTCTTCTTTTCGAGCTTGCTGACTTCGGTACCCTGCGGCGGGATGATCTTCACATAGAGTGAACTCTCGCGCATGGTGGTGATGACCATAAAGAAGAAGAGCAGCATGAAGATAATGTCGGACATCGAGCCCATGTTGAGGGCAGGCGTCTCTTTTGCTTTTTTACCAGTAAATCTTGCCATTATTTCTTCTCTCCTATCTTTGTGGGTTCGGCTTCCGAGATGGCGATGGGGATCGCTTTGTCGATAGCCTCGGCCTGTTCTTCATTCAAATCAGCATATTTCCTTCCAAAACGGTCGGTAGACAGTTCGTTGCGCATCTCGTTGATGGCGGCTGCCAGCTCGTTCTGCACCTGAAGGTACATGTCGTAGGAGGTACCACGGTCGTTTTGCAGTGAAATAACGCCCTTCGCCACACGGGTCTTGCCCAGCAGCGGTATGTCGACCTCTTCCTTCTCGGGAAGGGTGGGGAGATCCTGCGGGTTGCCCAAGAAGGTCTTGGCACGTTCTTTCAAATCTTCGATACGGCCATATTCTCCGTTGAAGAGCAGGAGGTCATGGCTGTTGATTTTCACTACAAAGATATTGCGCTCACGAACTTCTGGCTTGTCTTGGTTAGGCGGCAGCGGAGGGGGCAGACGCCTGGCGATGCCCGAATCGGAGTTGATGTTGGAGACCATCAGGAAGAAGGCCAACAACAGGAACGAGATGTCGGACATGGCACTTGTATTCAATCCAGGAGTTTTCTTAGCCATAGTTATTTCTTTTTAGAAAGTTTGGCCACTTCGACGTAGACGATGGAGCAAGCGGCTGCAATGACGAGGATGTAAACCAAGATGCAGGCTGCGCCGATCAGACGCGAGGCGGACTCGGAAAGGCCGTTTTTCTCAAGCAGCACAGCGCTCACGTCGTTACCCTTGGCCAGCAGGAAGGAGGCCAGCAGCACCACGACAGCGGCGATGAGGATGATGAGGAATTTCTTGGCAAAGCCTTTCTGTGTCTTAAAGTTTTCACCCAGTTTTTTGCCGGCAAAAATGACGATGGCTGCAATCGCGCAGATGACGATGAGGATAAGCATCCAGTAGGCAACGTTGTACAGACCGGCAAATTTGTCGGTGTTGAGAGCGAAGAGGACGGCAAAAATCGATGCCACCACCGCTAATCCCAGCATGACAATGGTCAGGAGTTTATCGGTTTTTTCTTTCATAACAGTTTAAGGATTTAATCGTTTTACTTTAATTTATAGGAATCCTTACACTATTATTTCTTGTTCTTGACGAGGATGTCCATGAAGGTGATGGAACCGTCCTCCATCTGGTTGACCAGACTCTCGATTTTGGTGAGGATGTAGTTGTAGAAGATCTGCAGGATGATAGCGACAATGAGACCGAAGATAGTGGTCAACAGAGCAACTTTCATACCACCGGCGACGACGGTCGGGCTGATGTCACCAGCCACCTCAATAGCGTCGAATGCCTGCACCATACCGACAACGGTACCGAGGAATCCGAAGGAAGGAGCGATGGCGATGAAGAGGCTGATCCAGGTGAGGTTGCTCTCCAAGCGAGCCATCTGGACACCACCGTAGGAGGTGACGGCCTTCTCAACATTGTCAAGACCCTCGTTCACGCGGTCGAGACCCTGGTAGAAGATGCTGGCCACGGGGCCACGGGTGTTGCGGCAGAGTTCCTTGGCACCTTCATAGTTACCTTTCTTCACATTCTCTTCAATGCCTTCAAGCAGTTTGTTGACATTGGTGGTAGCCATGTTCAGATAGAGGATGCGCTCGATAACGAGAGCCAAACCGAAGATGAGGCAGAGGAGCACGGGGGTCATCCAGCCTGCACCACCTTGGATGTATTTCTCTTTCAGAACCTGGTGGAACGATTTGGTGTCGTCCTGCGGCGCGGCGGCCACTTCTTCCATTTCGGCTTCCGCTGCGGGGGCCACGGAATCGGTGGTGGCTTCTACTTGTTCAGTGGCTTCGGCGGCGGCTTTGTCGTTAGCAGCTGTCTGCGCCATAACACCGTTGAGGTTGGTGAATGTCAATAAACCAAAGATTGACATCAAGGCAATTACTTTTTTCATAATGCTGTTAATGTGTTAATTATTAGTTAAGTGATTTTTTTGATTTCTACATATTGTATTTGCAAATATACATTTTTTTTTTGTTTATGGAAAAAGTGACACGCCGGAGATTATTTTTGTCGTCCCAGAAGACCTTGCGCCAGTTGTTTCAGCGTTGCCTTTTTTTCGGCGGGGAGGTTGATGCTCTCCAGTGCCTCGTCGGCAATACTGAATTGGTTGTCAATTTCGTCCTGCGTATATCTACGAATGTCCAGTTGGTTGTAGAGGTCGAGTACCCGGGCGATTTTTTCGTCGTCGGACAGCGTGCATTCGGTGGTAAATATTTTTCTTAGCGCCTCCGCTTGTGCGGGCGATGCCAGCTCCAAGGCTTTCAATGGCAGGAATGTTTTTTTGTTGTCCAGGATGTCCTGTCCTGTCTTTTTGCCCAACGTCGCCGTGTCGCCGTAGGCGTCAAGCAGGTCGTCCTGCAGCTGGAATGCGATGCCGATGTGGTTGCCGAAACGGTAGATGCGTTCGATGTCCTCGGCAGGCGCGTTGGCGCAGAGGGCGCCAATCTTCAGCGCGCCGGCCAACAGAACGGCGGTCTTGAGGCGTATCATCTCGATGTATTCAGGGATGGAGACATCGTGGCGCGACTCGAAATCCATGTCATATTGCTGTCCTTCCATCACGCCGATGGCGGTGTCGTTGAAAGTCGTGAGGATATCGTGCAGATTGTCGCTTTGCAGTTGCAGCAGGTGCTTCCAAGCGAGGACGAGCACGGCGTCGCCCGACAGAATGGCCACATTGGGGTTCCATTTGCAGTGTACGGTCGGGTTGCCTCTGCGCAGCGGTGCTTTGTCCATCAGGTCGTCGTGCAGCAGCGTGAAGTTGTGGAATGTCTCGATGGCCACCGCGGCGGGGGCTACCGCTTCGGGGGTGCCACCGAACATGACGGCGGCATTGATGAGCAGCTGCGGCCGCAGCCGTTTCCCGCTGAGCCGCATCGTGTATTCGATGGGTTCGTATAAACTCTCCGGTTGGTCGAGAAACGAGGTCTGCTCAAAAAGTTGTTTGACGAAAGCTGCAGTTTCCATGGGTTGGTTTTATTGGACTAATTGGACTAATTGGACTTATTGGTCCAATTGGCTAATTACTATTATTAAAATGGATAATCGATTCCGAAGTTGGTTACCAGGTTGCTGAAGGTCCAGTGTTTGAAACGCCAGCGGTCGGTGGCGAGGCTGGGGTCGTAGGTGGGCAGTGCAAAGTCGACACGCAGGGTGAGGATGGATATCTTCACACGCAGTGCGACGCCGGCGCCCACGGCCAGCTGTTTGGCAAAGGTGTTGAAACGAAACTCTCCGTTGGAATAGCCTACATCGCTGCGGGTGGTCCATACGTTGCCGACGTCCACGAAGAGTGCGCCCTCGAAGACACCGATGATGGGGAAGCGTTCCTCGATGTTGGCCACGATGGAGATGTCGCCCACGCGGTCGAAGTCGAACTCGTCAATCGGCATATAGCCGCCAGGGCCCAACCGACGTATCTGCCAGGCGCGGATGGTGGTGGGACCGCCGCCGTAGAAGCCTTTTTCATAAGGCATCATGACGGAGTTGCCGTAGGGGAGACCCACTCCGATGAGGCTGCGGAGCACCAGCGTGCTTTTTCGACCGTGATAGAAATATTTCTTGGCCTCGGCACTGAAGCGTACATACTGCGAGTAGGGGACGTCGAAAACCATCCGTTCGCCCATCTCGTTTTTCCCGTTGTTGATATACGACAGGGCGTGGAGCAGGTTGCCGGCCACTTCGGCAGAGAGGTGCAGATAGGAGAAGTTGTCGCGCGACCCGAAGTTTTGCGAGTTGTAGACGTAGTCGTATCGCAGATCGAGAATCAGGTGGTCGCTGAATTGATAGGCGATGCGGGAATCAAAAATATTGGCAAAAGAGAGCACATACTCCCAGTCGATGTTCTGAATCTTGACGTAGGTCATCTCGATGGGCAGCATCTGGTGTGTGTTGTGTCGGTTGGGTGTCCAGTTGTAACCGAAGGAGGCACCGCTGGAGAGTCGTTCGAAATAGGGGCGGTACTGGTAGCTGCCGCTGACCGAGAACAGCGTGTGGGGCAGGGTGCGCGTAGGTTTGATACGGTTGCTGTAGGGGATGAGGAAGACCGGCAGGTTGAGTGTCGCCTTGACGCCGGTTTCGAAGGTGGAGAAGGCGTCGTGGAAGCTGGAGACTTTCTCTTTGAAGATGTTTTTGGGCAGTTCTCCCAGCAGGTTGGTCTCGACGGTCAGCGCCTCGGCGCCACCGAAGAGGTTTTTGTGCTGGTAGTTGAGCACCGTTTCCAGTCCGAAGTTGCCGCCGTTGCTGCTGCTGCGCGTCATGGGGGAGGCGTTGCTCAGCTCCAGCGAGACACTGATTTTCTGCTGAAAGTTGTTGCGTAGCCGCACCCGTGTGTTGAGCAACCGGTTTCCGGGTTCGCTGGCGGGCGACTCCTCGGTGATGATGTCTATGTAATTAAATGTATGTAGGTTGAGCAGGGTGTTGTAGGAGGCGGCCATGCGTGCCGAACTGAACAGGTCGCCCTTTTTAAAACGCAACGCGCGACGGATGACGCTCTCTTTTACCGCGTTGCTGTCGATGCTAATGGAGTCGATGTGGTATTGCTCCAGCGGAATGGCGGTGCGGTCGACCACGGGGTTGTGGACCTGTACGTCGATGCTGAGCAGGCTGTCGGCAAAGGTGGTGTCGACGTAGAAGTGCACCAGCTGTGGCGAAGCGGTGTAGTAGCCGTTGTTCAGCAGCAGCGTGGCGATGCGGTTGCGCTCTTCCTCGATGATTTCTTGGTCGTAGTAGTCGCCGGCTTTCAGCAGCGATTGGGGACTGTCGGCACGCAGCAGGGAGTCGACGCTCTGTGTCTGTGCCGCGAAGGCCACCGACACGATACGGTGACGGTGCGAGGCGTGGATGTTGTAGCGTATCGTGATACGGCTGTTGTTGAGACGCAGTGTGTCGAAATCCACACGGCTGCCAAAGCACCCTTTGCTGCGCATCATCTGTTCCAGCTGGCGCACGCTGCGTCGTGCGTCGCTGGGGTTGTAGACCACTGGGGAGTCGCCGACGCTGCGCAACATCTCATGCCACCAGTTGTCTTTTTGTGGGTTGGAGAGGCAGTATATCTGCACGGGTATCAGCGAGAAACCCAACAGCCGTTTGTTGGGCGACTGTACGATGTAGTTGTTGCGTTTGGCTGCGGCGCTGCTGATTTCTTTGCCCACACTGCCGCCGTCAAGCATGTCCACCTGCACCTTGTTGCGTACCAGCATGGAGCCCCCTTCGGGCAGATGCCGGTTGATGCTGCATCCCGCTACCATCAGGCAGCAGAGCAGCAGGGCGACGGTTGTATGGCGTTGGCGTGACAAGTTTTATCGTTTGTTGAGGGTGTCCAGTATGATTTGGGTGCTGCCGAGATTTGCTTCGACATACTGTCGGCAGGCCTGCGAAGCTTTTTGGTAGGCCTCTTTGTCGTCCAGCAGTCGGTCCAGCTGGCGCTGCAGCTCGTCGTACTGCGTGTAGGTGTACCCACCGCCACAGGCCAGGACGTCGTGCGCCTCCTGAAACTTTCGGTAGTTGGGGCCGAAGAGGACGGGCTTGCCGAAGGTGATGGCTTCGAGGATGTTGTGGATGCCGTGACCCCATCCGCCACCGATATAGGCCACGTCGGCATAGCGGTACAGCGATGCCAGCATGCCGATGTTGTCGATGATGAGCACCTTGCGGTCGTCGAGGTTCGTGGTGTCCGCCATGCTCTTCATCCGAGAATACCGTATGCTGTCGGGGAAGAGGTGCTCGATTTGGCTCAGGTGCTCTTCGCTGATGACGTGCGGTGCCAAAATGATGGTGAAATTCGGGTGGTGTTTCCGGTACTGTGCAATCATCTTCTCGTCTGGCAGCCAGCTGCTTCCGGCCACCAGCACCGGCTCGGTGCGGCCTGCCAGGAAGGTTTCTGCCACCGCGTTGCGCTCGGCGGCGTCGGCGATGGCCTGCACGCGGTCGAAGCGGGTGTCGCCGGCCAGCGAGCATTGGTTGATGCCGAATCGCTGCAGCAGTTGCAGCGAGGCCTCGTTCTGCACGAAGAGGTGGGTGAAGCAGGCGGCTATCTGTCTCCGGAACCAGCTGCCGTAGGGCTTGAAGAAATACTGCGACGGACGGAAGATGGCGGAGAAGATATAGGTGGGCACCTGCTTGCGCCGTAGCGCATGCATGTAGTTGAACCAGAAGTCGTACTTGACAAAGAACGCCATCTCGGGATGCAGGGCTTCCACCAGACGTCGTGCGTTGCGGGGGGTGTCGGGAGGCAGGTAGAGCACGCGGTCTGCCATGGGGTAGTTGCGGCGCACCTCGTAGCCCGACGGGGAGAAGAAGGTGACGCAGATGCGATGGTCGGGTTTCTCCGCATGGAGTCGCTCCAGCACCGGCCGCGCCTGTTCAAACTCGCCGAGACTGGGGGCATGGAACCACAGGGTGGGACGGCTGTCGCCAGCGAGGTCCGCCAGCTGGCGGTGGCAGTCGCTCCAGCCCTTCACCATCTGGCGTGCCTTGGTGTGGAATGGAGACACCAGCCTGATGCCCAGTGTATAACAGCCGATGCCAATGGTATAGAGGAGTCGCATGGGAGTGGTTTTTCTAAGTTTCTTGGGTCTCTAAATAATCTAGAAGCTCTAGAAAATCTAGATTATCTAGAAATTCTAGTCTACTCACTAATAATAGTAATAATCCCTTGCTGTTTTGCCTTTCAGCGGGAACATCCACGACAGCTTGATGGTGTAGATGAGGTCGAAGTAGCGGCTGTCGTCTTTGCCGTTCAGGCCGATGTAGTGGTCGTAGGTGTAGTCGCGGGTCGACTTGCTCCAGACCTCCGAGACCTCGAAGGCGACGAAAAAGTTGATGAGGTTGGATCGGTTGCTCATAAACCAGAATCCCAACCCTTCGGTCAGCATAAAGCCCATGCGCTGGTGGTCGTAGATGAGGGCGTTGTCGCCCTCGATTTGCGGGGCTTTGACTTCGTTGAGCATAAATACCGTCTGCTGGAACATCGGTCCCGCCATCACCCGTGCCAGCAGTCCCGAGTTGGGGTTGCGCGACGGCCAGAGGGGCAGCACTTTGCCCACGCCTCCCTGTATGGCGAGTCCACGGTTGTAGCAGGTGACCACCGCGTCGGTGCCGTTGGCGCCGATGATGGTGCCTTCGGCGGTGTAGAGCACATCCATGCGCTCCTGGCGGTGGGTGAGGTTGTCGTTGCCAAACCAGAAGTCTCCGTCGAGCGACAGCATCCAGTTCGACTTGAATTTATAGAAGGCGTTGATGCCGAAATCCAGCCACGGGGAGTCATAAAGACTGTACATGGTAGCGCGGTCCGATGTCTCGCCCGACGCCAAGGTGGCCTTCGACAGGGAGCTGGAGGGGAACATCGTCCCGAATTTGAAACCTATGATGAAGCATTGCAGCGTGTCGTGGCCCCCGCTGGTCTGTGCCGAAAGGCCCAACGGCAGACTCAACAGTGCCGCCAAGAGTATGGTTTTTAGTCGTCTGACTATTTTGTTCATGGTGTGCTGTGGCTCGTTTGTTATTATTTTTGTACCTTTGCACTGCCTTTTGCGAAAAAGGCATTTTGAATAGGCAAAGTTACGATTTTTTGGTGAGAGTTGAAATTTTATCTATAACCTATTCTTCTATAATAACTAACCCACAATCTAAAATCTGTAACCTTTAACCTAATGTCAATAACCAATAACCTATAACCTATAACCTCTAACCTTTAACTAATGGCAAAAGATTTTGTAAAACGCGCTGAAAATTTTTCAGAATGGTATAATGAGTTGGTCGTCCGTGCCGATTTGGCCGAGAATTCGGCGGTGCGCGGCTGCATGGTCATCAAGCCATACGGCTACGCCATCTGGGAGAAGATGCACGATGCATTGGATGCCATGTTCAAGGCTACGGGCCACGTCAACGCCTATTTCCCCATCTTCATTCCCAAATCGTTCCTCAGCCGTGAGGCCGAGCACGTCGAGGGTTTTGCCAAGGAGTGTGCCGTGGTCACCCATCACCGCTTGATGAACGACCCCAACGGCAACGGTGTCGTCGTCGACCCGTCGGCACGTCTGGAGGAGGAGCTGGTGGTGCGTCCCACCTCGGAGACCATTATCTGGAGTACCTATAAGAATTGGATCAAGTCGTACCGAGACCTGCCCATTCTCTGCAACCAGTGGGCCAACGTGGTGCGCTGGGAGATGCGCACCCGTATGTTCCTGCGCACTGCCGAGTTCCTGTGGCAGGAGGGCCACACCGCCCACGCCACCCGCGAGGAGGCCGAGGCCGAGGCACGTCGTATGCTCGACGTCTATGCCGACTTCGCCAACAACTATATGGCGGTGCCGGTGGTCTGCGGCGTCAAATCGCCCAACGAGCGTTTCGCCGGTGCCCTCGACACCTACTGCATCGAGGCCATGATGCAGGACGGCAAGGCGTTGCAGGCTGGCACGTCGCACTTCCTGGGTCAGAACTTCGCCAAGGCTTTCGAGGTGCAGTTCCTCAACAAGCAGAATCAGCTGGAATATGTCTGGGCCACCTCGTGGGGCGTCTCCACCCGACTGATGGGTGCCCTCATCATGACCCACAGCGACGACAACGGACTGGTGCTGCCGCCCAAGCTGGCACCCATCCAGGTGGCCATCGTGCCCATCTGCAAGAACGACGAGCAGATGCCCGAGCTCGACGCCCATATCGCCCCCATCGTCAAAGCCCTTGAAGCGAATGGGCTGACCGTCAAATACGACAATCGGCTGGAGTACAAGCCCGGCTGGAAGTTCAACGAATATGAGTTCAAGGGTGTCCCCGTGCGTCTGGCCATCGGTCCGCGCGATTTGGAGAACGGCACCTGCGAGGTCTGCCGTCGCGACACGCTGGAGAAACAGACGCTGCCCATCGAAGGCATCGCCGACCATGTGCTGCAGCTGATGGACGAGATTCAGAAGAGCCTCTACCAGCGTGCGCTCGACAACCGTCTGTCGCGTACCCGCAACGTCGACACCTGGGATCAGTTCAAGGAAGAAATCGAGAAGGGTGGCTTCCTGATGTGCCACTGGAACGGCACCACCGAGACCGAGGAGCGCATCAAGGAGGAGACCAAGGCCACCATCCGTTGCATCCCCTACGACGCCCCCGAAGAGGAAGGTCGCTGCATCTACAGCGGCAAACCCTCACACCGCCGCGTCATCTTCGCCCGCGCCTACTAATCACTAGTACTTCCTATAATCATTGGGGCGGGAAATCTTTAGATTTCCCGCCCAGTTGATGTTTCGTTGGCGCATTTATTCCGCTCTAATCACAAATTTCACTAGTGATATTTTTTCGGAATGGCATGTGGATAGGACAGGATCATTGTTAAATATATTTTCAAGTACGTCTATATACATATTTTTTTCGCATGTGAACAGGATATACTCCCCTTTTGTCGACAATGGGAATGCTGATAAATCAATTGTTCTTTTAGGATACAACGGAATCAAATCCCAGTCCTCAAAATAGTAGCATAAAACAGGGTGGCTGTCATGAACTGATACCACATTGCAGAAAAACGTTTTATCTCCCTCGTTCTTAATGATAATACCAAATGAATCATCCGTCAGTTGTTTTCTTGTAATGTTGATTCCGGTGCCACATTCCGAAACACAAATCCCACCACGTTCCAATGTTTCTCTGCAAGTTGTATCAATTGAAAAATCAAGAATATATGCATACAATGTATCATATAGACTATAGATGGAATCACCTCGAACCGTTGTAGCTGCGGATATATAATTCATCTCCGGATCATTTTGCTTTGTTATTGAGCGGTCCAATTCTTGATGCAGCCCTTTTCTCCATATTTTCAGAGAATTATTAAGTGCCTTCCCCATTCTTTTGCCTACCGTCATTTTCCCTGTTTTATCTGAAACATAAATTCTGTTGCTTTTCACTTCAAGGACACTGACGCTACCGCCCTTTTTAACATATATCACATCGTCAAGAGACACATAGTCTTGAGGTTGTGCTATTTCCCATGTCGTTTCTGATGTATGCAGCAACCTCACATCTCCTTGAACGGAATAAATCTTGTAATCCTGTTGGGCTTTTGCCACAAAAGGGATTAAAATAATAAAAAAAAGTAAAGTCCTTTTCATGGTTCTGTGTTTTTGTATTTTGATATTATTTTCTTACATAATCCTACCAATCCAAACCATATGTCATATGCCAAAAGTCCCAATGCAATCATTGAGAGCGCCGGAGCAAAATCAACACACAAGTTATGCCGTGAAAAAAGCCAACAGCCAACCGAAAAGAACAGATAAAGCACCAACAGCTGGGCAAGACGAAACAACAGCTTGGCTGTTGCAAAATCCCTTTCTGAAATAATCATATTGAAAAGAATCAACAAAACGCAAGAAATCAGCGCTATCAGCCAGTCAATCCATTTCGATGTCAATCGGATATGTTGATCTCCGATCATGGTCTCAATGATAGATGCCTGTATTTGCAATCCGCTCATAGGCCGAATGGCTGTGTTATGAATGTCTTGTATGCTTCGCATGTCGCCAACCAAAACAATGCGGTCTCTCATCTGTTCCCTGCATACATCAGGGTGATTATCAAGCATTGTTGGAGTTATTGTGTCAAACACCAATGTCGGGAAGTATATGTATGCAGTCTCAGCTGTGTTGGTAATATCTATGCCACTCGCCTCAACGACACCTCTGGCAAAAGAATTGTAATCGTGTTCGCCCACAACGTATTGAGAGCGATAGGTTCTGACCACTTCGAAGGGGGAGTTCACTTCAAGGTTGGCGACACCTATCCCTAAACTATCGTGTTTATAACAGAAATACGAAGTTCTCAAGGTGCTATCGTTAATCCGAATCGCAGAAAGCACACTATTACATTTTGTTATAGTTGAAATCAATGCGCTGTCATCGTCATTTCGAAATTCAAAGATGATATCAATGCCAACCGACTTTGGTGAAGATGCGTTGATATTTTCAAGAACCTCAACAATCCTTGCCCTATTCAATCCGTCCACGGGTACTAAGACCACATGTTCGCTGCGATGTTTTACAGGACTTTTGTCACACACCACGCTGTAAAGGTCGGAAATCTGATAATCGTTTTTCTCCACACTGGATTTGAAAGCCAATATGGAGGTAAAACTGTATAAAACAGTATTTGACATTAAAGCAGATAGAAGCGTGATGACGCAGATATGCAAAACCCTAACGGGTAATTGCTTGCACTTTGGTATTTTCATCTGTTTGCCCACTGATGTTCTTAATCTAATCCGTCCAGCAATATAAAAGCCGCCCAATATTTAGGATCGCTATAGGGTTTTATAATTCTTTCAGGCTGTCCTTTTTTGTGTTTCTTCTTTTTTCCTCTTGTCGCATTGGATTGAAAAGTGCCGCTTTGACTGCGCTCTTGTTGGATTTTGGTCCATTCTGATTCGTTCATCTCGTAATTGCGAACATACTCCTGCGCTTCTTTCAAGGATTTCTGCTTTGGCATCTTTTTGATGAGCCAGTTTTCGTAGAATCGAAACATCAACATCTGTGT
>X431_Quagga__coassemble_77_pt1 | contig 21726 bp, 14 predicted proteins | sample X431_Quagga__metabat2_high_PE_003 | metagenome-assembled genome bin X431_Quagga | reverse complement strand
CAAGCCATCCGCGCCGGCCGCGACGCGAAATAAGCGAAACGGCCGTTGAAAGTCGTCACTTGCCTCCGGCAAGTGGCGACTTTCTTCTTTTCGGCCTTCAAAAACTTGCATAACAAGTATTGTATACTTATTTTTGCAAAAAGCTTTTGTGAAAGATCTTTAAGGTTGTATCAATATATCAACAAAAAATGAAACACCGTCTATTCTTTTTCATCGCCTTGCTGGCGGCGGTGGTGCTACCGCAGACAGCGGCGGCGTATGATTTCTCGGCAGTCAGCCTCCATGGACAAACGCTGTACTACACCATTGAGGATTCCCATAACGGAATCGTCAAAGTGACCTATCCAGGGACGAGACAAAATCGTTGGACCGGTTATGAAAAACCCGTCGGCCACGTAGTCATTCCTGACAATGTCACGTACAACGGCGAACTCTATTTTGTGCAAACCATCGATGACTATGCCTTTGCCGGCTGCACGGAATTAAGTGGCGTCACCTTCCTCTGCATAGGTCACATCGGCAACTACGCCTTCAGCCAGTGTACGTCGCTGGCCTTTGTACGCTTCAACAATATCTGCAGCTGGGCAGACACGCTATCCATCGGAGACCATGCCTTCTACCGCTGTTCCTGGCTGGGTTCTGATGCTGAAGAAGGCTTCGACCTTCCCAGTTATACAACCCGAATCGGCCCCAATGCATTCACCAGCTGCCACTGGATTACAGAAATCACCATCCCCGAATCGGTGACCAGCATCGGAGAGAAGGCTTTCTACAACTGCGACCGATTGGCTACGGTACATTTCAACGCCACCCACTGCACCACCATGGGCAGTGCGACAAACCCCGTCTTCAAGAACTGCAATGCCCTCGCCTCGCTGACCGTTGGACCGACCGTGACGCAGATTCCCAGCTATGCCTTTATGGGCCTCACCGGCATCCGTTACATCAATTTCCCCAGCACCCTGTCCGTCATCGGCGACAGTGCTTTCTATGGCTGCACCAACCTGGCGTGGCAGGTTGACGGGCTCAACATCCCGCGGTCGGTCACCTCCATCGGGAAAGGAGCCTTTGCCAACTGCACCCAGATGGAAACGCTGCATCTCGTAGGTTTGGAGGGCTATGGCAGGCCGAGACTGAAAACGATAGGCAACAAAGCCTTCCAAGGCTGCACCGGCCTGACGGATGCCATCACCATCCCCGACTCTGTCTCCAGCATTGGAGCGGGCGCTTTCCAAGGCTGCACCGGCCTGACCGAAGTGCACTTCAACGCCATGAACTGCACCAGCATGGGTTCCAGCGGGCTCTCCGTTTTCGAAGGATGCACCGGCCTCACCACATTGACCATCGGATCGAATGTTACCACCATACCCGACAATGCCTTCTATTACCGCAGATCAGTGACGGGAACACTCACCCTGCCCGCATCACTAACCAGCATCGGCAAAAAAGCCTTCGAGAATTGCTCAGGTCTGACAGGGACGCTCGTCCTTCCTAATGGAATAACACAAATCGGTGACTATGCTTTCAGTGGCTGCACCGGCCTGACTGGCGCACTGACCATCCCCGAGGCTGTTACCCGCATCGGAGCCTCTGCCTTCTATGGCTGTAGCGGTCTGACAGCAGTCAACTTCAACGCCGTCAACTGTAGCACCCTTGGCAGTTATTCCTCGTACGCCTTCAACAGTTGCACCAACCTGCACACACTGACCATCGGACCGAATGTCACCATCATCCCGAATTATGCTTTCCGTGAATGCAGCCATCTGACGGGCACGCTGACCATCCCCGAAGCAGTGGCCACCCTCGGCGAGGATGCCTTCTATGGCTGTAGCGGTCTGACAGCTGTGAACTTCAACGCTGTCAACTGCACCACCCGAGCCAACACCTACCATCAGCCGTTTACAGGCTGCACCGGCATCGCCTCGGTTACCATCGGGTCCAGCGTCACCACCATACCGGACTACACCTTCTTTGGACTCTCCGCACTGACGGGAGCGGTCCACTTTCCCGAGTCGGTGACCCTCATCGGCGCATCCGCATTCACCGGCAGCGGAATAAACGAGATCTACATCGGGAAAAACATGGCAGAGATTGGCAGCAGCGCCTTCTGGAACTGCGGCAACCTGACCAACGTGCGGATGACCAGCGTCAACCCGCCACACATCTATCCCTCCACTTTCCCCGAAAATAATCCTGTTGTGAACATCATCGTCCCCTGCGGCCTGATGGAACGCTACCAATACGCTTGGGGCGACAGCTACAACTATGTATCGGGAGGCAGCGTCGACCTCACCTTCCAGCAGGAGGCCTGCGACAGCTACACCTGGCCGCTGAACGGCGTGACCTACACCCAAACCCCGGATGCAGATCCCACAGTGACCTGGACAGACGAGGCGTCGGGCTGCGTCACCACGGCAACGCTGCAGCTCACCATCAAAGGCCGCCGCAGTCACACCTATGTCACAAACTGCGGCCCCTATTATTGGGATTTGACCGACAAGACCTACAATAAATCCGGCTTGAAATTCTACAAAGGGACCACGGAAGATGGTTGTCTTATCCGCGACACGCTGGAACTGACCCTTGTCGACAAGTTCTCCAGCCACACCTATGTCACCCACTGCGGCCCCTACCACTGGGATAAGACTGACAAGACATACAACAAATCCGGCCTGAAATTCTACAAAGGCACCTCCGAAGGCGGCTGTCCCATCCGCGACACCTTGGAGCTCACCGTCATCGACCGCTACCACAGCTACACTCAGGTCGAGCACTGCGGCCCCTACTACTGGGACAAGACTGACAAGACCTACAACAAATCTGGCCTGAAATTCTACAAAGGCACCTCCGAAGGCGGCTGTCCCATCCGCGACACCTTGGAGCTCACCGTCATCGACCGCTACCACAGCTACACTCAGGTCGAGCACTGCGGCCCCTACTACTGGGACAAGACCGACAAGACCTACAACAAGTCTGGCATGAAGTTCTATAAAGGCGTGTCCGACGACGGCTGTCCCATCCGCGACACCCTCGACCTCAAAGTCGTCGACCGCTGGAGCAGCCGTGACACCGTCGTCAGCTGTGACGGCGCCTACACCTGGGACAAGACTGGCCAAACCTACAAGAAGACCGGCATGAAGTTCTATAAAGGCGTGTCCGACGACGGCTGCCCCATCCGCGACACGCTGTATGTCATCATCAGCCAGTCTGCACACAGCTACAACGAGGTCACCAGCTACGGCCCCTACACCTGGGCACTCACCGGCAAGACCTACAACAAGAGCGGACTGAAATTCAACAAAGGAACCAACGAGTACGGCTGTCCCATCCGCGACACGCTGAACCTCACCGTGCTCCCCGCCAACGCCGCCCCCGAAAGCCCAATTCTCAACTCTCAATTCTCAACTCTCAATTCTCTAAAGGTCTTCCCGAATCCGACCACCGGAGTTATCCATCTAAGCTTTGACAATTCAAAAATCGAGCTCCTCGACCTGGTAGGCCGCTGTGTGGCCGTTTTCGAGAACACCAACACACTCGACCTGTCGGGACTGGCCGACGGCACCTACACGCTGCGTGTCACCCTGCCCGAAGGCGTCGTGCTGAAAAAAGTGGTGAAGAAATGATGGCTATCAAGAGAATTCTGACACTGGCCTTACTCTTCTTTCTCACAGGGAATATAATGGCACAAGGAACGACGGATTTGTCGTGCCGAAGCTCCATCAGTTCGGGACGTGACTTTTGGGTGGGACTGATAAGGAACGGATGCAATCAACTTCTTCAACAATTGAAAGTCATCGCCATAGGCGACACCTCATGCACCATCACCGTCACCAATCCACTGACCACCTGGCAACAGACCGCAACACTCACAGCAGGTTCCAGCGCCAGCATCGACATTCCTGCATCAACCTTCCCCACACAGTATTCCGTCATAGAAAACAAAGGCATCCATATCACCACCACAGCCAATATTCAACTGATATTACAATGCACAGAGTTAGCATCGAGCGATGCTACCGCCATTATACCGACAGATGCCCTTAGTACCCGATACATTGTCCTCGACTACCCTACTGATCCCACATGCAATTTAGATACAAGTGGCGCCAGCATCACCATCGTTGCCACCCAGCCCAACACCACCATACACTACACCCCACCCTGCCCACTCAGCAACGCACCTAGCTCCATTGTCGGAACGCCGGTCCAGCACACTTTCACCCTTGCAGGACAGACACTCGCACTTATGGCCAACGATGCCAATACCAGCCTGAGTGGTATGGAAATCACAGCGGACCACCCCATCGCAGTGTTTCAGGGAAACCAACTCGCCAGTGTACCCCAATCTTCCCCAAACAGCGGGGATTTGATGTACGAACAAGCTTCCCCAGTGGAACATTGGGGCAAGGAATTTGTATTGATACCCACGATAAACCGATCAGCGGGCGACCGAGTGCGCGTGGTGGCGGACACAGCCTGTACCTTCACACTCAGCACAGGTGGTATCTATACACTGGCTACAGGCGGTGTCGAGGAATTTGACCTCCCAGCCTATGCACCCTGTATCCTCACCGCCACAAAACCTGTCAGTGTAGGAATCCTCTGCAGAAGCTCTATTTGGGGTAGTGAACTTGGCGATGCATCACTACTAATGGTTCCACCAACAAGCCGCGGAGTCTGTCACTCAACCTTTGTAACCCTTACAACAGAGCGAATCAACACATGGTATGTCGCCGTGGCCACTGACAATCCCAGCGGCATGACTCTCGATGGAAACAATATCTCTTCATCGTTTCAGCCTATCGGCTCCTCGCCTTACAGCTATGCTCGTATCGGTATCGGAAGCGGAACGCACACGCTGGACAACACAGGTGGTACCTTCACCGCCTGGACTTATGGTGTCGGCAATGTGGAAAGCTATATGTACAACCTTGGCTATGCCGTACGTCCACCCGTCCAGATTATCCAACGCGACACCCTGTTCTACAACGACAGCATCTGTCAGGGCCATAACTACAACGGATATGGATTCAACATCAACGTCCGTCAGATACAGAACCCCGGCACGTATGTGTTTGCCGACTCCACCGTCGACGACTACTTGATTCACTACCAGATGCTGACGCTCACCGTGCTGCCCAATATAGAAAGTAGTGAGACACGCAGCATCGTCTGTGGCGATACGCTGTTCTATCATGGCGACACGCTGACCCTTGCCGGAGACTATCCCTATCTGTTCACCGCCTCCAACGGCTGCGATTCGGTGGTAACGCTCCATCTGGTATATGAAACCATCGGGCTGCGCGCCAGCGCCACCACTGTCTGCTCCAATGAAGAGGTGACCCTCACCGCCACAGGGACACAGGTCTTCCGCTGGGCCTCGCTGCCTCACGACGCCTCTCTCGACACTCAGCAAAATCGCAACCCCGTCACCGTACACCCCACTACAACCACCATCTACAAACTCCTCGACGAATCGGGCTTCCCCGTTGCCACGGTGGCGGTGAGCGTTGAATCTGAGCCGATGGTGTGCTGGAATCTGTCGCGCCCCTACATCGACTACGACAACCCTGTCGTCATCTTCACCGACTGCACCTACAACGCCGCATCGAGCGACTGGACCTTCTCTGACGGTGTCACCGCAAACACCCAACGGGTCATGCGGCAGTTTCAACACCCGCTGCCCGACAGTGTGACCGTCACCCTTACCAGCTGCACTCCGCTGGGATGCTGCGTCGACACCACCTTCTCTGTGCCGACGAAGCTGCGGTCCATCTGGTTCCCCAACGTTTTTACGCCCAACGAAAGCACCAACAATCTCTTTGGCGGCTACACCTCGATAGAGATTGCCGAATACCATCTCAGTGTCTTCAACCGCTGGGGATTAGAGCTATGGAACGGCCACAACATCAACGATTTTTGGGACGGCACACACGAGGGTGAACCCATGCCACAGGGAGCCTACGTCTACCAGTGGGAGCTCAAAGATATCTACGGCCAACTGCAAAACGGCATAGGCACCATTCTTCTGCTGCGGTAGGTATATTTGCACAGCTCAACATTTTTGACGTAATTTGCAAAATAGTTCTGTAACTATCAGCATGATGGCTATCAAGAGAATTCTGACACTGGCCTTACTGTTCCTTCTCACAGGGAATATAATGGCACAAGGGACGACGGATTTTTCGTGCCGAAGCTCCATCAGTTCGGGACGTGACTTTTGGGTGGGACTGATAAAAAACGGAGGAGCTTATGAATATCGTCACATAACACTTACCGCCACAGGAGACACTTCTTGTACCATCACCGTCACCAATCCCCTAACCTCCTGGCAGCAGACCGCAACCCTCACAGCAGGTTCCAGTACCAACATCGTTCTTCCCTATTCAGCCTTCCCCACACAATACTCTGTCACAGAAGACAAAGGATTCCACATCACCTCCACAGCCAATATCCAACTCATTATCCAATGTGTCAGACGTCTCTCCCCTGGAGCCACCAGTATCTTACCCACAGATGCCCTTGGCACCCGATACCTTGTTCTCGACTACCCTACTGACCCCACACGCAATAACGATACAACTGGCGCCACCGTCACCATCGTCGCCACCCAGCCCAACACCACCATACACTACACCCCACCCTGCCCACTCAGCAACGCACCTAGCTCCATTGTCGGAACGCCGGTCCAGCACACTTTCACCCTTGCAGGACAGACACTCGCACTTATGGCCAACGATGCCAATACCAGCCTGAGTGGTATGGAAATCACAGCGGACCACCCCATCGCAGTGTTTCAGGGAAACCAACTCGCCAGTGTACCCCAATCTTCCCCAAACAGCGGGGATTTGATGTACGAACAAGCTTCCCCAGTGGAACATTGGGGCAAGGAATTTGTATTGATACCCACGATAAACCGATCAGCGGGCGACCGAGTGCGCGTGGTGGCGGACACAGCCTGTACCTTCACACTCAGCACAGGTGGTATCTATACACTGGCTACAGGCGGTGTCGAGGAATTTGACCTCCCAGCCTATGCACCCTGTATCCTCACCGCCACAAAACCTGTCAGTGTAGGAATCCTCTGCAGAAGCTCTATTTGGGGTAGTGAACTTGGCGATGCATCACTACTAATGGTTCCACCAACAAGCCGCGGAGTCTGTCACTCAACCTTTGTAACCCTTACAACAGAGCGAATCAACACATGGTATGTCGCCGTGGCCACTGACAATCCCAGCGGCATGACTCTCGATGGAAACAATATCTCTTCATCGTTTCAGCCTATCGGCTCCTCGCCTTACAGCTATGCTCGTATCGGTATCGGAAGCGGAACGCACACGCTGGACAACACAGGTGGTACCTTCACCGCCTGGACTTATGGTGTCGGCAATGTGGAAAGCTATATGTACAACCTTGGCTATGCCGTACGTCCACCCGTCCAGATTATCCAACGCGACACCCTGTTCTACAACGACAGCATCTGTCAGGGCCATAACTACAACGGATATGGATTCAACATCAACGTCCGTCAGATACAGAACCCCGGCACGTATGTGTTTGCCGACTCCACCGTCGACGACTACTTGATTCACTACCAGATGCTGACGCTCACCGTGCTGCCCAATATAGAAAGTAGTGAGACACGCAGCATCGTCTGTGGCGATACGCTGTTCTATCATGGCGACACGCTGACCCTTGCCGGAGACTATCCCTATCTGTTCACCGCCTCCAACGGCTGCGATTCGGTGGTAACGCTCCATCTGGTATATGAAACCATCGGGCTGCGCGCCAGCGCCACCACTGTCTGCTCCAATGAAGAGGTGACCCTCACCGCCACAGGGACACAGGTCTTCCGCTGGGCCTCGCTGCCTCACGACGCCTCTCTCGACACTCAGCAAAATCGCAACCCCGTCACCGTACACCCCACTACAACCACCATCTACAAACTCCTCGACGAATCGGGCTTCCCCGTTGCCACGGTGGCGGTGAGCGTTGAATCTGAGCCGATGGTGTGCTGGAATCTGTCGCGCCCCTACATCGACTACGACAACCCTGTCGTCATCTTCACCGACTGCACCTACAACGCCGCATCGAGCGACTGGACCTTCTCTGACGGTGTCACCGCAAACACCCAACGGGTCATGCGGCAGTTTCAACACCCGCTGCCCGACAGTGTGACCGTCACCCTTACCAGCTGCACTCCGCTGGGATGCTGCGTCGACACCACCTTCTCTGTGCCGACGAAGCTGCGGTCCATCTGGTTCCCCAACGTTTTTACGCCCAACGAAAGCACCAACAATCTCTTTGGCGGCTACACCTCGATAGAGATTGCCGAATACCATCTCAGTGTCTTCAACCGCTGGGGATTAGAGCTATGGAACGGCCACAACATCAACGATTTTTGGGACGGCACACACGAGGGTGAACCCATGCCACAGGGAGCCTACGTCTACCAGTGGGAGCTCAAAGATATCTACGGCCAACTGCAAAACGGCATAGGAACCATTCTTCTGCTACGATAGGTATATTTGCACGAGTCAACATTTTTGACGAAATTTGCAAAAACATAAAAAACAGCACACCGATGAAAAACATTGCCGTCATATTGGCCGGAGGTGTAGGCAGCCGCATGGGCGGTTCGCTACCCAAGCAGTTTCTGCCATTAGACGGCCGGACGGTGATAGCACACTCTATAGAGACCTTCGACCGTCATCCTGCCATCGACGAGGTGGCGGTGGTGATGCATCCCGACTGGCGCAGCCAGATGGAATCGATTGCCGCTGCAGGTGGCTGGACAAAACTGAAAAAGATTATCGATGGCGGCAGCGAGCGTTACATGTCGAGCATCAACGCTGTGATGGCTTTTATCGACGAGCCCGACGACACCAATCTGTTGCTGCACGATGCGGCGAGGCCGTGGATAACGGCAGCCGTCATCGACCGTGTGGTCGAAGCCCTGCAACGTCACGAGGCGGTGGGTGTGGCGGTACCCAGCACCGACACCGTGTGGGAGGTGCATCCCGATTTCGATGCAACAGAGGTGGGACGTTTTGTTGCCCGCATCCCCGAACGCAGACTGATGTGGCGGGCACAGACCCCGCAGGCCTTCCGTCTGCCCCTGATACGCGACGCCTACCAGCGCGCGCTGCAGGACCCGCAGTTCCAAGCCACCGACGACTGCGGCGTAGTGCGAAAATACATGCCCGGAACAAAAATCACCGTAGTAGAGGGTTCGGAGCAGAACAAGAAGATTACCTATGCAGAAGATATTTAAAGTCTAAGAAAACACTAGTATTATGATAATAGGATATACAACCGGTGTTTATGATCTTTTCCATATTGGACACCTCAATCTTTTAAAGAACGCCAAAGGCATGTGTGACAAGCTTATTGTTGGCGTTACTGTGGACGAATTAGTAGCCTATAAAGGGAAAAAGGCGCTCATACCCTTCGAGGACCGTCTGGAGGTGGTGCGCAGTTGTAAATATGTTGATGCAGCAGTACCACAATACGACATGGACAAACTTGCAGCTTGTAAAAAACTGGGAGCAAGTTATCTTTTTGTTGGCGATGACTGGTATGGTACAGAGAAATGGCAAAAATATGAGGAAGAATTTTCCAAAGAGGGTATAAAGATTGTATACTTCCCGTATACACAGGGCGTCTCGTCGACACAGATTCGTCGCGCACTTGACACCATCAGGGTCGATAATCTGGAAGATGTGAAATGAAAATGGGCAAGATTGCGGATAAAGAATTCTGCATGAGCAGTTGGCTCATGTACCGAACCGTAGTTGACAGCAACAAGTGTTTTGTCGAAGGGATAAAGGATTTTCATGTCTTCCCACCAGAAGGGCGATGCCGTGTGACCGACAGTTTTGAACTTGAAGCCGCATTGAGAAAGGAGATGTCGGCTTCGGTGGAGAGCGGACATACTGCCATAGCCTTAAGTGGAGGCATTGACTCAGCCATCTTGGCCAAAATGATGCCACGAGGAAGTATAGCATACACTTTTAAATGCATCGTTCCGGGAATAGATGTTGTCGACGAGACAGTACAAGCGAAACGGTATGCAGAGGAATGCGGGCTGGAACACCGAATTGTTGAAGTATACTGGGAGGACATGGAAAAGTTAGCACCGATACTGATGCGACACAAAGGCTCTCCATGTCATTCCATCGAGGTACAGATATACAAAGCTTCGCTCAAAGCCATTGAGGATGGCTTTGACTCAATAGTATTCGGGGAAAGCGCCGATATCGTGTATGGAGGAATGAGCGGATTAATGTCGAAAGACTGGACCTTTGGAGAATTTGTAGACCGTTATTCGTATGTACTTCCATACAAAGTACTGAAACAACCACAACTGATTACCCACCCATACGAAAAGTGGACAACAGATGGATATGTCGATGCACATGCTTTCCTAAACGAAACTATGTACGAAGAGGCTATCAACTCGTACGAAGATGCCTGTGCAACAGCAGAAATCAAGCTCCACATGCCGTATTCCAAGACCGTAATGGGTGTCCCATTAGACTACGATAGAATCCGGAACAAGGGAGAAAACAAATATATGGTGCGTGAAATATTTGAGCGCCTGTATCCAGGCTGGGAAATGCCTGTAAAAACACCCATGCCACGGCCATTGAACGAATGGATGAAAAACTGGGGCGGTCCCAAACGAGACGAATTTTGGCCGCACTGCACAGATACGATGACCGGTGACCAAAAATGGTACGTCTACGCATTAGAACAGTTCTTAAACATGATTGACAATGGAAATTACACCAAATAAGAAAGCAGTGGCAATAGCCTCGGCCGACAGCTATCGTCCGATGCAGGTAAAAAAAGCGTTGGACAGCATATTCCTCTCTCTTGGATTGAATCCTGAAAATCCCTTTGAGGGCTATATCAAACCCGGAATGCGGGTATTTATCAAACCCAACTGGGTGGCTTCGCGGTGGCGCAAATCGTGTGACCACACGGATTGCCTTTATTGTGTCATCACCCATCCCGCTGTCATCGAGGGCGTGGCTGACCGTGTTGCACAAGCCCTTTGCGGAAAAGGTGAAATCATCATTGCTGACAATCCCTCAATTGACGCCGACTTTGAGGAGCTGATGGAATTCACAGGAATACGCCGACTGGAGAACAAATACGATGTACCCTGCCATATTTATGACCTGCGTCCGCTGGTCTGCAAGGACTTGAAAGATTACGGAAAAAAGGACAAAATGGCACACCAGCCGGGTGACCCCAACGGAGAGGTGGAACTCAATCTTGGAAAGAACAGCCTCCTGTATGATGTGGACTCAACGCTCTTCAGAGGCGTGTTTGACGAGCGGGAAGAGACGGTTGCCGCTCACACTGGAGAGACCCAATTGTACACGATGTCAAAGAGTCTTTACGACTCGGATGTTTACATATCCATACCCAAACTGAAAACGCACCAAAAGGTGGGTGCCACGCTGAACCTAAAAGGACAAGTGGGTGCGATGACACGAAAAAACCAGTTGGTGCATTGGCGTATCGGCAGCCCTGAAACGGGCGGAGATGAATATCCAGACCATGAGAGCTGGGAACGCGCTCAACATGCGAAAGTCACCCATAGAGGTGCACATCCCGGCAATGACACCATTTGGAGGATGGTGGTAGACCTCTATAAAAGCCTACTTACAAAAGAAAGAAAATACTTCACTATCATCGACGGCATCATGGCCGGAGAAGGACAGGGTCCGTTCTGCCCCACATCGAAACATGCAAACGTACTAATCGGTGGCTTTGACTTCCTTCTGACCGACATTGCCGCCGTAAGGTATATGGGCATCAATCCAGAGAAGATTAAATACCTGGATTACTTCATTCAACAGATGTCGGCAGACTATCGAAGCAATCCAGTTTTTCTGAATGGTGAAATGCGGAACGACTACTTCACTTGCAATACGCGATATGCCGATTTCGAGGTACCTTTTGCCTGGCGTAATATTAAGTGCTAACGCATGAAGAACCCAGATAAATCTTTTGGCTACAAGTTGAGGCTTATGCTTGCGCATCGCGATGTGTTGCGAAGCAAGATTCCGTTCATTACAAAACGATACATAAAAAAGTTTCGCCAGTCTCAGCTTTTGGCAGCGCAACGGCTAAAGGGCAAAGACCGCATTGAAGTTGCCTTCTTCTTGACCATACCCGGCATGTGGAAAAGCGATTATCTTTTCCGCGCCATGCAAGACAACCCCAGGTTTCATCCTTACATTGTAATATATCCATACTCGCAATACAAAGGTTTCAGCAAAAAAGAGGTAAAAGATACCATCCAACGTACAAAAGAATTTGTCGAGCAACGCGGTTTCGAGTATGTAATACCCTACAATCAAAAAAAACAGAAATGGGAAGATGTAAAGAAAACTTTGAATCCTGACATCATTTTCTTCTCATCGCCCTACAAAGATCATCTTCCCCAATATTTTATCTATCATTACCAGGACAAGCTCACCTGCTACATACCCTACGGCTTCACCAACTTCAGCTATCTGTATGAGAACAACTACAACTTACTGTTCCATAATTTGGTGGGCTGCTACTTCCTGGAGACAGAACTCCATCTGAAACTCTTTTCGGAGCATTCACGCTGCAAGGGTTTAAGCGGTATAGTTACAGGCCATCCCGGAACAGAAGTGTTCCTGCACAAGGACTATCATCCCAATGACGTGTGGAAGCCACAATCCAAGCAAAAGAAACGAGTTATTTGGGCTCCGCATCACTCCATCGAAGAAGGCTTTGCACTCTCTTCTTTTCTGTTGATTTGCGATGACATGTTACGGCTGGCAGACAAATATGCCGATTCTATCCAGTTCGCCTTCAAGCCCCACCAACTACTCAAATTCAAACTGCAAGGTATTTGGGGCAAAGAAAGAACCGACGAATATTATGCTGAGTGGGAGAAACGAGAGAACACACAATTGGAAGAGTCGTCATACATTGACCTTTTCCTCACTTCAGACGCAATGATCCACGACTCCGGTTCATTCACCACGGATTATATCTTCACGAGGAAACCCGTTCTTTTCACCGTTCGCAGTCAAGAGGTGCGTTCTCGTTATTCTCCATTTGGAGAGAAAATGTTTGATGCACACTATCACTCCCATGATGTCTCTGAAATAGACAAGTTCCTTGAAGATGTCGTACTGGAGGGCAACGACCCGATGGCTTCTGTTCGTCAGTCGGTATACGAAGCCTATCTACAACCGATTGAAGGGATGATGCCTTCGGAGAGAATCATCTACGAAATAGAAAAACTAATCAACAACTGATATGGTAAAAGTATCCGTCATTCTGCCTGTCTATGGCGTTGCTGAATATATTGTAAAATGCACCGAGAGCTTGCTGGCGCAGACGCTCGATGAGATGGAATTCCTCTTTGTCGACGACCACGGTCCCGACAACAGCATTGAGCTGCTGCGTCAGACCATTGCCGGACATCCGCGCGAGGGGCAGTTCCGCATCCTGCGTCCTGAACACAACCTGGGTGCCGGTATGGCACGCAACTTCGCCATTCCTGAAGCCCAAGGCGAATACATCGCTTTTGTGGACAGCGACGACAGCATTGACCCGCCGATGATCGAGCGCCTTTACAACGAAGCGCCGCGCAGCGATAGCGACCTCTGCTGTTGCCAGATGCAGAAATACTATCCTGACGGAAGCCGTGGTGCCATATTGGAAAATCCACATGTGGAACCCGGCATACTGGACCACGAAAAACGTGCCTATATTCTGACACACTACGTGTCGCTTTTTGCATCGATTCTGTTTCGCCGTTCACTGGTGGAACAGTACCAACTGCGTTTCCCTGAAGACCGTTCGGCCGACGACAGTTTCTTCGTCAGTGGCGCTTGGATGACAGCTCGCAGCGTGAGCTATGTTGACGAACCCTTCTACCACTACCTCATTCGTCCTGGCTCAGTCTGCACCACCAAAGACAGCGACAAATACAAGAAACGGCTGCGCGTGTTCGAGAAACTGATGGCTTTTGCCCGTGAGAAAGGCGTCTACGACGAGTATGCCGCCGAACTGGACTTCATGTATTTCAAGAAAGGATACATCATCTCCGTTGTCAACTACGTCACCAATGCTCTGGAGCCTCGTCCCGAGACCATTCGTGAGATTGCCCGTCAAAGTCTGGAACAGATTCCCAACTACCGCAGCAATCCCTACTTACGGAAGAAAATCGGACTACGCGCGATGGACTGGCTTATCCGCCACTGCCCAAGACTGTCCGTTGTCGTATTGCGACAGTATGCAAAACGGAAACAGGTGGTTTGCTAAACCAACTGCTTATTATTTCAAACGCTCTGCCAGCTGGAAGGCATCGTTGAGGTTATCCTCCAACGAACAATATTTCCAAGCACCGTATCGCCCGATGGAATAAACATCGTGCTGTGCCAATAGTGCCATCTTGGCTGCCTTGTCAACCTCAGACTGCTGGGTGATGTGCACATAGGCGGGATCCATCACCAACTCCTGATGCGCCACCAACTGCTGCGTGGTCAACACCCCCACCTGGCGCAAATCATCCAAGGTGCGCTGCAGCAACATCTGCGTGTCGGGAATCTCCGCATCATGGGAGAAGCCTATTTCAACATACAGCGACATTTTGTCTTGACCCAAAATATTGTCATAGAAACCCACACGGTAGAACACTAAACTGCGGTCTGGGTAGTAAATCCAGTTGTTGACCCGCTCAGGTCCTTTGCTGTCGAATCCGAGGTTGAACACCAGCACCTTGTTGCAGCTGTAGACCGACTTTTCGTAGTCGACATGGCACAACGAAAGCAGTGTAGGGAACGGTATGGTAGAAATCAGTCGATCGTAATGAATGGTACGGCGATCCGTAACAGCTGTATGCTGCGTCAGGTCAACCTCCAGCAACTTCTCTTCCAGCGAAAGACAGCTGTCATCCACATGCGAAGCCACCGACTCAATGATGCGGATGCATCCACGCTTGGGATAGAGGAACGAGGCATTGTAGGAGTGGGTGTCGCGGTTACGGAAATTACGTACAATCTGTTCTTTGTCGGCAAAAGGGAAGAATCGACCCATAGCGTCGACATCCAACCTGTCGAGGTCGGTAGCGTAGAGTTTGCTATTGTAGGGGATGAGGAACTTCTCGGCGATGGACCGACCAAATTTGGCATAAAGCATCTGCTTGAACGATGTCACCTCGGCCGAATCCGGTGCTGTAAACAGGTCGTAGAGACAATCGATGAACTCCTCCTGTTCCAGCTGGTGTATATTCATCTGGAAGGGGAAATCAATATGGCGACCGTTGTAGTATATCTGCGTATGCTTCTGCACCTGCAACACCTCCGACGGATCGATGCGTTCCATTACATAGTCGCGCAATGCCGGACGCAAAAAATGAAAAAAATGACCGGAATAATCCCACACGTAATCACCGTTATAGATGGTCTTGCAGTAGCCACCGATTTCCTTATCGCGTTCTACAATCAGATAGGGATTGTGGGTTGCTGCAGCATAACCCAAACCCGAAATTCCTGCGCCAATAATCAGATCCATTTTTTCTGAGAAATAAAAGATAAGTCCAGTTAGACTGATTCGTCCAATTAGTTTACACCCTTTTTAGTTACTTGTTTTCCTTTCTCCTTCTAACACAATACAACGTCACTACACCGGCAATCAGGATTACGAAACCGATGGAGCAGAGCAGCGTGATGCGGTCCCCGCGGTGGAGCGTGGGCGCTTCGTTTCGGAACTCGATGACATGGTCGCCAGCCGGCACCACGACGGCACGCAGCACGTAGTCGGCACGCAGGTAGTCCGCAGGCTCGTTGTCGATATAGACACGCCAGTCGGGCTCATAATAGATTTCACTGAGCACCGCCAACCGCTCGTGGGCGGTATGAGTGCGGTAGCGACGCAGGTCGGAATTGGGCGTGGTGGGCAACTCCAGCTCGATGCGGTCGGCACTGTCAGCTTGATAGCGGGTGTCGCTCATCGCGAAGCGCGAACCGTCGACGAAAGCCACCTGTGCCGGATTCCAATTGTCGCCGCCCAACGCCAATATCTCGGCGTTGGCATCGGCCACCACATGCAGACTATCGACCAGCCAGCAGTTGCCCAACGCTCCGGGGTTGGTCTGCACCTGGCCACCGCTCACCACCACATAGCGGGTGTTGAGCATGTTGAGCACATTGGGGTTGATGCGACCGCTCAGATAGAAGTCGATGATATCTTGGTAGCGGCGCAACTTCACCGCACTGTAGCCGCCAATCTGCTTGTGGAACGCCGACGGCTTGGAATCGTTGAAGGTATTGACCGCCAAGTTGAGTACACGGTAATCACGCACACCGTCGCGCAGTGCCATCTGATCGATGGTGGCATCCCATGCATCGGGACGTAACTCCAGCTGACGTGCCGTGAAGAAATTCTTCTCGTCCAAATAGCGACGATCCACTCCCCACAGGTCGACAATCACCAGCAGCGTCAGCACAGCGACCATCCAGCCGACTTTCTTCAGCTTGTCGTTGATATATAACCACACCGCCGTGGCAGCGAGCAGCACAAAAATCAATGAACGCCAGGAATCACTTACAAACAACGCCTTGCGGTCGCGGATAAAAATTTCCTGTATCGATGGCCACTGGCTTCCATATTGTCCTGCCATCTGGGTGTCGGAGGCTCCTGCAAACGAAAATCCGCCGCAAAGCAGCAGTCCCAGCAGGATGATACCGCCGGTGACACCCGTGGCGATATAGAGCGCGCGGTTCTGACTACGCAACAGCTGCGTCGCGTTTTTCTCACGCTTGGCGTTGACCAAAGCCTGAAGACCCAACGCCGCCACAATGACCAGGCAGACATTGGCCAGCACCAGACTCATGGAAGGCGTGCGGAACTTGTTGTAGAGCGGCAGATGGTCGAACATCCACTGGTTAAACGAGAGGAAGTTGCCACCCCACGAAAGCAGGATAGCAAATACCGATGCGATGAGTATCCACCAGCGGTCGGGTCCCTTGGCCACCAGCATGCCCAGCAAAGCCAACAGCATCACCACAGCACCAAAATAGACAGGGCCGCTGGTGAAAGGCTGGTCGCCCCAATAGAGCGGAGCCTGTTCGATACGGAAATTCTGGTAGGAGGCACTCTCACGGTCCACCCGCTCACCGCTGCCGCCGCCCATAGCGCCCGGCACCAAAAGCGTGTAGGTTTCACCAATGCCATAGCTCCAGCTGAAAGCATAATTGATGTCCAAACCTTTTTCCGTCTCCTTATCCACCTGCGCTGCCGTCTCCCCACCTTGGTTGTAGAGATCGGCGGGCGACACGGTAATCTCCTTGCCACCACGCATGGTTTGTTTTACATACTCCTGGTTGACCATCAGCAGACGGCTGTTGCAGGCCAGCGCCAGCACAGCGCCCAGCAGCAGGATGCCCACACTGCCGAAGAAATATTTAACGGCACGTTTCCGCAGCGCAGCAACCAGATAGACAATACCCATGAGGATGCCTGCTATAGCAGTGTAATAGGTAATCTGGATATGGTTGAACGTCAACTGCAGGCCCAATGCCGCGGCGAAGAGAATGCCGCCCAGCAACCGGTTACGCCAACGGCGGACACCCTGTAGGTTATCGTCGGGACGACGCAGACAGAGCACCATGCCCGCCAGGATGGGTGCCATCATGCCCATCGCCCAGGCCTTGGAGATATGGCCCGCCTCGATGATGATGATATTGTAGCTCCCCAGTCCGAAAGCCAACGCGCCCAACAAAGCAATCCACCAACTGCAGCCAAAGGCCAGCAAAGCAACGTAGAAGCCAATGAGGTAGAGGAACAGCACACCGATATCACGTGAAAAACCGGTATCGTCGCCACGGAAGAAACGGAGTGTCAACAAATATTTGACCGGTGTAAAAACAGACTGCTGCTGTGATACAGCGGTATGGTAGCCTGGCATGCCGCTGAACATCGAGCCGTTCCAGTTGGGTATCTGTCCCGACTGTTCACTTTCCATTTTCTGCTGGTGGGCCATGGCCTCACCCTTCTCGATGTCACCCTGGCGAATCATCTTGCCACTCAACGCCGGCGACATGTAGACCGCAGCGACAAGAAGGCAAAACAGCACCACTCCCACATGTATCAAAATATTCTTTTTCATATCGGTAGATAATTGTGTTACAAGAATTAAAAAATCAAAATTACGAAAAAATACAGAAACGACAAAATTCGTATCTTTGCAACGGTTTTGGCAAAGAAAGAAACCGCCAAAAGAACCAAGGAAACTAATTCCTAGGACTGCCTAGGAAAACCTAGGATTGCCTAGTAAAACTAGAAAAAACAAAAAAACAGCAATAACCATGAATATTGAAGATTATATCATCGCACGTGTCAACGCATTGTTGCACAGCGATAACGCTCGTATCGTAAAACGACTGGAGGGCGGCATGAGCAACTACACCTATGTGGTGGAGAGCTTGGGAAAGAAATACACCTACCGCGTGCCTGGCAAGTTCGCCGAACGCTTTGTAGACCGCGACGACGAGTGGTACAACATCCAGCAGGTGGACACGCTGGGTCTGAACAACAAAACGACCTATATGGAGCTGCTCAGCGGCGAGAAGCTGGCCGAATACGTGGAGGGCACCATCATGTCGGAGACCGACGTGGTGAGCTACAACGCCATGTCTGTCGCCGCCTTGAAAAAGCTGCACCAATCGGGTCTGCAGCTGAAGGACTACAACGCCTTCGGCCGTCTGGCCGACGACGAGCGCTACTGCGTTGAGATGGGTTTCCAGCATCCCGAAGAGTACCGCACCCTGCGTGCCGCCCTCGACAAGATGCACGAACAATACAAGCAGGTCAAGCAGGTGCCCTGCCACTGCGACTACCAGCCCACCAACCTGGTTATCGACGGCGACAAGCTCTATGTCCTCGACTGGGAATTCGCCGGCATGAACGACCCCTTCTACGACATCGCCTGCTACGGCAACGCCGGTTTCGACAAGGCACTGGCACTGCTGGAGGCCTATGTCGGACACAAGCCCGAGCGCGAGGAGCTGCAACGCCTCTATTTCCACCGCGCCTTCCAGTGCCTGCAGTGGTACAATGTGGCCATCTTCAAAGACCGCGTCGGACTGAGCCGCGACCTGAACATGGACTTCAACGCGGTGGCACTCATGTTCCTGGGCATGGCACGCGACCTCATCAACACCTACGACAGCCTCTAATACAATCGTAATAACGTTATCACGTAATTACGTTATCACGAAAATAAAGAAGCCATGCAGACCACCCGACAGAACAAGATTTCCCGTCTCATCCAGACCGACCTCGGCGACATCTTCGTCCGCGAAATGAAGTCGACGTTGGGCCAGTCGCTGATTACCGTCACCAAGGTCACCATCACCTCCGACCTCTCCATCGCCCGCATCTATGTGAGCATCATGCCGCTGGGCGGCGCCACCAAAGAGACGGTCATGCAGGCCATCGCCGACAACATCGGCGACATCCGTCGCCGGCTGGGACTGCGCGAGGGCAAGCAGCTGCGCATCATCCCGCATCTGGAGTTCTACCTCGACGACTCGCTCGACTACATCGAGAACATCGAACGACTGCTGAAAAACTAACCCGCCGTGCGCTACCGACTGCTCATAGCATGGCGCTATTTCTTTGCGCGTCGGCACCGGTCGGTGGTCAACATCATCTCACGTGTCTCGCTGGGCGGCATCATCGTGTGTGCCTTCTCGCTCATCGTGGTACTGTCCGTCTACAACGGCATTGGCCAGCTGACACAGCAACTCTTCAATGTCTTCGATCCTGAACTGCTGGTGGAGTCCACCGAAGGCAAGCAGTTCCACTGCAGCGACGCCGTGCTGGCACAGCTGCGTGCGGCCGACGGGGTCGACGACGTGGCCCCCATCATTGAGGAGAAAGCCTGGGCCACCTATCGCGGCCACCAGGCCATTGTGCAGCTGCGCGGCATCGACAGCCACTACACGCGCCAGACGGGACTGGACACCCTGCTGACCGACGGCTATTGGCCGCTGGGACGGCCCAGCCACGGCGAAATGCCGTATATTGTACTGGGCGGCGAGCTCTACTATCATTTAGGCATCAGCCGTTACAGCAACAGCGCCATCCAGTTGCTCATCCCACGCCGCAGCGTCGCACTGGGCACCACCCTGGAGGAGGCGTTCAACAGCAGCATGGCCTACCCCACCGGCTACTTCGTCATCCAACAGGACATCGACAGCCGCTATGCGGTGTGCGACATCGCCCTCACGCGGCGGCTGCTCGACTATGCCGACGACGAATACACCGCCCTCTCCGTATCGTTGCAGCCGAAAGCCAACGCAAAAAAGACACGGGAGGAGATTACTGACATCTTAGCCAAAGCCCATCCCGACGTGCATTTCCAGTGCCGCGACCGGATGGAGCAGCAGCCACTCTACTACAAAGTATACCAGAGTGAGCGACTGGCCATCTACCTCATCCTGTCGCTCATCACGCTGGTGGCCTCGCTGACGCTCGTGGCCTCCATGCGCCTGCTGGTCCTCGACAAGCGCGACGGCAGCCATGTGCTGCAGGCGCTGGGACTGACCGAGCGCGATGTGCGCGGCGTGTACATCTGGCAAGGCATGATGATTGTCGCCACAGGCTGTGTAGTAGGACTGCTGGCAGGCTTTATCGTCTGCCTGCTGCAGCAGCACTATGGTATCGTAAAAATGGGTGAGAACTTCGTCACCGAGGCATTCCCCGTCGCCATGCGGGCCCTCGACTTCCTGTATGTCTTCTTTATCGTGATGGCCATCGGCACCTTGGCCGTTGTCACCACTGTCAGACAGACACCTGTTTTTCGCACTCGTCCCTGAGGAACTCCAGCGCCGACTGGACCGCCGACTGCTTGTGGTTGGCCTCGAAGATGGCCGCGGCCAGCGTGGTGGGGTCGGCATCGACCGACAGCGAGACGGCGGCACTGTTGACCATGTTCACCATCTCTTCCTTTGCCTCGCGGATATGCGCCCAGGCCTCTGACGAGAGATAAACCTGCTGACTGAGGTTGTGCTCCCACTCGTCGCGGATATTCTTGGTGAGCACATTCTGCAGCAGCTTCAAATCCATACCGGGCTGGTAGCAACGCAGGATAAGACTCTCCGGACTGATACGCTCGAGGAAGAGCGCCATACGCTCGTAGGCCTGCAGCCGCAGGGGTGCGGACACCTGCAGCATCGCGCGCCGCTCCTCGGCATGGGCGGCCAGCAACTGCTGCTTCTGCTGGTTGTCGAAATAACGCTTCGCCACCAGGTAAAAGAGATAGCCCATCACCGCCACGGTAGCCAACACAGTGAGGACAATCAGGAGAATCAAAAGATAAAGTTTCATTTTTGCTTTTCGGATAAAAGGTTCATGTATTCGGAGTACTCGGATTATTCGGAGTATTCAGAAACTATTCACTAATCACTATTCACCACTCACTAATCCAATTTCAGCACAGCGAGGAAGGCGCTCTGCGGCACTTCGACGTTGCCCACCTGACGCATGCGTTTCTTGCCCTCTTTCTGTTTCTCGAGCAGTTTGCGCTTACGGGTGATATCGCCGCCGTAGCACTTCGCCGTCACATCCTTGCGCACCTGTCGCACCGTCTCGCGGGCGATAATCTTGCTGCCGATGGCGGCCTGAATGGCCACGTCAAACTGCTGGCGCGGTATCAGG
>X431_Quagga__coassemble_70_pt1 | contig 23293 bp, 21 predicted proteins | sample X431_Quagga__metabat2_high_PE_003 | metagenome-assembled genome bin X431_Quagga | reverse complement strand
TACAACGACCTCTACTTCACCGTTGGCACCGCTTGCGGATGCTGGGGCTTCCTCTCCTCCAACCGCGAGGATTCGATGTTCGAGACCGACAGCTCCTGCTGTAACGACCTCTATCGCTGGCGTCTCCTACCCGATAAAAAAGAAGAAGCCAACCCCCCAACCACGGAATCCTCCAACCCTCTAACCCTCGAACCCTCTAACCCTGAACCCACACCACCCACACAATCGCACACACCCTCATTCACGCAATCAATCGTTCTCTTCTTCCACAACGACCAGCCCGATGCGGGCAGTTGGAGCGACACGACGGAGCAGACTTATTTCCAGACCTACAACCGCTATATGTTTCGGCGCGAAGAATATATCGCTGCCGCCGACAGTGCGACTCGTTGGCAGGTGGAGTCGTTTTTCGATGAGGCACGCTACAACTGCGACCGCTTCGAACAGCTGATGGAGTATATGCGCGACGACCTGGAGGCGGGTCGCAAGGTGGAGGTAACGTTGCAGGGCTATGCCAGTACGCCCCACACGGGTTCCTACAATATGCACCTCTCTGCGCGACGTATTGCCAGCGTAGTCAATCAGTTGCGTCAATGGAAGGGAGGCGTGTTGTCGCGCTATCTGGACAGCGGTCAGCTGCAGGTTCAGGTGTTGCCCTATGGCAGTCAGACCGCCGCCACGCTCAAGGGTAGGGTGGACCCAGTCTTCAGTGTCGAGATGGCACGGGAGCGACGGGTTGAGATTATAGGCTACCAGTGCCGATAAGAAAAACGGCTGCATCCGAGAGGATGCAGCCGTTTTTTTCTTTTGGGATATGCTGTCGATTAGCCTTCGACGATAGCACCCGTGGGGCAAGCGTCGGCGCAGGTGCCGCAGCTCACGCACTGATCAGCATCAATCTTGTAGATGTCGCCTTCGGAAATAGCTCCAACGGGGCATTCGCCAGCGCAGGTACCACAAGCAACGCAAGTGTCGGTAATTTTGTAAGCCATTTTTTTTGTGTTTTTGGGGTTAATAGATTTGCAAAGATACAAACTTTCCGCGAAAGAAAAAACTAATTTTGTTCTTCAGGGTCCCAATTTTCATTTGCCACCATACAGGTGTCCCATTCCTCCACCTCCACTATGCAGGTGTCGAGGTCTAACCGCTTTGGCGGGTGGTGTTGTCCCACTCCGACGAGGATGGCGGCAAAGAATCCGATAATCAGCGTCAGCACAAGGCAACCACAGCCTCCGCCAGCCAGCAGCCACCGTTTGCCAATCAGCGAGGCGGCGATGCCAGCCACGCTCATCAGCAGCGAAAAGAAGACAATCGGCAGCGTGATGATTTCGACGGCTTTGCTCCAATCCCCGACGACCGCGCACACCAGTACGATGAAACCCACCACCGTCAGTCCGCTACAGGCATATCCGGCAATGGTCAAACCCTTCAGCCACTTCTCCTTATTGCTTGTCGGCGGCACCCCGCCAATGTTTTGTTCTTGTTGTTCCATGAAACTGTCTCTTCGTTTTCAAAAGTCAAAGATACAAATAATCTTGAAAACAGATTATAATAATATATTCCACTAAAATGCGTATCTTTGTACTTCCGTTTTTCAAAACTCCCCACTAACGCATTAACACATTAACGCATTCCCAATATTATGAACCCACTTCTTTCCAACCTTCAGCCTGCCCCTGTGTGGCGCTTCTTTGGTGAAATTATGCAGATACCGCGTCCGTCGAAACATGAGGAACGCATCTCGGCCTATCTTCAGGAGTTTGGCCGCTCCCGTGGTCTCGAGACCCTCAGCGACGCGCTGGGCAATGTCCTCATCCGCAAGCCTGCCAGCAAGGGCTTCGAGCAGTCGGCACGGGTCTGTCTCCAGGCGCACATGGACATGGTGTGCGAGAAGAACGGCGACAAGGTGTTTGACTTTATGACCGACCCCATCGAGCCGCAGCTCGACGGCGAGTGGCTCACCGCCAACGGTACCACGCTGGGAGCCGACGACGGCATCGGTGTGGCGGCCATTCTGGCTATCCTCGACGACAACACCCTGGAGCATGGTCCGCTGGAGGCGCTCTTCACGGTGGACGAGGAGACGGGTTTGACCGGTGCCGGCGGTCTCTCTACGGATTGGCTGCAGAGCGATATCCTGCTCAATTTCGACGACGAGGACGAGGGCGAGTACTGCATCGGCTGCGCCGGTGGCATCGACACCACGGTGGCCATCGACTACACCACGCGTCCCGTTCCGGCAGGTGAGAAGGCCTACCGTGTCAAAGTGAGCGGTCTGCGTGGCGGCCACAGCGGCGACGATATCAACAAAGGTCTCGGCAACGCCAATAAGATGCTCACGCGCATCCTCTGGAACGGTACCGAGAAGTGCCAGATTGGCATTGCTCGCATCGACGGCGGCAATCTGCGCAACGCCATCGCCCGTGAGGCGTGGGCCGACATCGTGGTGGCCGAGGCTTCCGACAAGGAGTGGCAGTCGCTGGTGGCCGATTTCGCCGAGCATCTGAAGTTCGAGTTCCGCAGCACCGAGCCGGGGCTGCAGGTGACCCTCGAACCCATCGCCATGCCGACCTGTCTCATCGACCGTCAGACGCAATACAACCTGCTCAATAGTCTCTTCGCCTGTGCACACGGTGTGCTGGCTATGAGCCGCGAGATACCCAACTTTGTTGAGACTTCGACCAACCTGGCTTCCATCAAGATGGACGACAAGCAGATTCATATCGCCACCAGTCAACGTAGCTCCGTGGAGAGCGCCAAGTATGCCGCCGCTCAGAAGATTGAGGCGACCTTCCGCATGATAGGTGCCCATGTGTCGCATGGTGACGGCTACCCGGGCTGGACGCCCAACCCCGACAGCCGTGTGCTGCAGGTGGCGGTGGAGGTCTATCGCCGCATGTACAGCAAGGAGCCTGTGGTGCGTGCCATCCACGCCGGTTTGGAGTGTGGCCTCATCGGTGAGAAGTACCCGCGCATGGATATGATTTCCTACGGTCCCACGCTGCGCGGCGTCCACAGTCCCGACGAGCGCATCGAGATCAAGACCGTCCAGATGTTCTGGAACCAGACCCTGGAAATCCTCCGCAGTTTGAAGTAAATAGCAAGTAGTTAGTGGTCAGTGGTCCCTTGTCACTAATTTTTAGTTTTTAGTTTATAGTTTATCTTTTGCGCACCACTCTCGGACATCTGGCCGTTGCCGGCACCTATATCATCTTTGGTCTCAACATTGTGATATGCCGCGACATCACACAGCAGTGTGACCTGACGCCCACGATGTTGCTCACCATGCGTGTGTTGGTGACGGCAGCGCTCTTCTGGCTGCTGTCGCTCTTCACACCCCGCGAGCGGGTGCCGAAGATCGACCTGCTGAAGATTCTGGGTGCTGCTGTCATCGGTATTGTGCTGCCACAGATCACCTTCCTCAACGCCGTGGCGCGCACCACGCCGGTCGACGTCTCCATCATTACCACCATCACGCCCATCCTCACCATGATTTTCGCCTCGATTTTCTTGCGCGAGCCCATCACGTGGAAGAAGGTGCTGGGCGTGATGGTGAGTTTTGTCGGCGTGCTGTGGATCATCCTGCAGAGCAACGCACAGTCGGGCGGCGCCACCGAGACCACGCCGCTGGGACTCCTCTTTTGTATACTCAACTGTACGGTCTTCGCCCTCTATCTCGGCACCTGCCGGCCGCTCATCGCGCGCTACTCGGTGGTGACGCTCATGCGGTGGATCTTCCTCTTCTCATTCTTGCTGTCGCTGCCGCTCGCGTTGCCTCAGCTGCCCACGACCCATTTCGCTGAGATCAGTGCCACTGTCTGGTGGGAGATCGCGTTTCTGATTTTCTTCGCCACCTTTGTGGCCTACCTGTTTCTGCCCTTCGGACAGGCACGCATCCGTCCCACGCTGGTGAGCATGTATGGCTACCTGCAGCCTATCATCGCCATTTTGCTGGCCATCGTCGCCGGCACCGACCGGCTCACCGTCACCAAAGCCCTCGCCGCCGCACTGGTCTTCACCGGCGTGGCCATCGTCAACAAAAGCAAGAAGCGCGAAGATGTTTAGTTATCTCCGTTGAAGAGCCGTGGCAATGCGTTCCAGGGTGTCGAGGAGGATGGATTTCGGACAGCCAAGGTTGATGCGGAAACAGCACTGATAGGGCTTAGTGGCTTCTTTGTTTTCAGACACGCGAAGGTCGTGCCGTCGTTCAGGGCGACATGGGCGGTGTCGACGAGCCTCGTTTTCAGTTCCTCATGGGTGAGGCCGTAGTCGCTGAAGTCCAGCCAGGCGAGATAGGAGGCTTCGGGCAGCACGACTTTCACCTTGGGCATTCGGGATTGCAGGAATGCCTCCAGTGCCGCCACATTCCCCTTCAGGTAGTCGAGCATCTGGCCGAGCCATTCCTCACCGTGGGTGAATGCCGTTTCGGCGGCGGTGAAGGCGAAGATGTTGCCGCCCGCCACGCCCAGCGCATCCAGCCAGCCGAAGAAGCGTTGGCGCAACTCGGGGTTGGCTATGTGGCACACCGAGCTGCCCAGTCCAGCGATGTTGAAGGTCTTGCTGGGCGCCATGAAGGTGAGACTGTGGTGTGCCGCCGCCGCGCTCACCGTGCTGTAGCTCACATGCTGGTGTCCGGGCAGTGTGAGGTCTGCGTGTATCTCGTCGCTGATGACCAGCAGTCCTTTGCGTTCGCAGATGTCGGCTATCTTTTTCAAATGGAAAAAGTGGGGAGGCTCTTTTTCTCGAGTTGCAGGAGCCATTGTTTTCTTTCGATTCCGTAGGCGTAGCCGGTTAGGGTGCCGTTGCTGCCTACAACACGGTGGCAGGGGATGAGGAGGGCGATGGGGTTGCGCCCGATGGCTTGTCCGATGGCTTGCGCGGAACGGCAGCCTATGCGTCGGGCAATGTCGCCATAGGTGGCGGTGGCGCCGTAGGGGATGGTCAGCAGCTCACGCCATACGGCTTGCTGAAACGGGGTGCCGTGGGGCTGCAGTGGTGGCAAAGTGGACGGGAGGCTGCAGGCAAAATAGGCATCCAGCCAGCGACAAGTGGCCCGAAGGCATTCATCGCAGTCGTCGGCATCGGTGGGCCAGACAGGCAGATTGGCTGTCGGCATGTCGACAAAACGCAATGCTATCAGTGCCGACCCATTGCTGTGCAGCACGAGCGGGCCGATAGGGGAGATATGTGTTAATTCGTTATGTAACGTTTAATGTTTTACGTTTAAAGTTTAACGTACTTATGAGTTTGATATTCAATATTTGCGATAATGTATCGCTACACCTTTTTTTAAGATTACTGTAGTTTTATCACTATTTCTATCGGGTAGTGGTCGGAGATATAGGGTACGCCGTAGTCGCCGTCGAGGGTGCGGAATGATTCTATCTTTAAGCCGCTGACAAAGAAGTGGTCAATCAGGGAGGACTTGTCTTTGCCATAGGCGTTGTAGGTGTCTTGGTGGCTGGTGACGGTTGTCAGCTCGCGGGCGGGCTGCAGTCCGACGGTGTAGAAGGCACGGAAGATGGTATCCTCGATGGTGGAGTTCATGTCGCCGCCCACGATGACTGGGAAACCTTCGGTCTCTTTGACAAGCTGGGCGATATACTTGGCCGACTCGGCGCGTGCCACGGCTCCCCTGTGGTCGAGGTGGGTGTTGAAATAACGGAACGAATGGCCACTCTTTTTGTCGGTGAGAAAAGCGTATGTCACCGTGCGATAGCAGGCGGCATCCCATCCTTTGCTGGCTTTCCACGGGGTCTCGCTCAGCCATAGGGTCGTGCACAACTCCATGTCGGCCGACAAGCGATTCGTGTCGTAGTAGATGGCCATGAACTCGCCGGCCTCGCGGCCGTCGTCGCGACCCACGCCGATGCGGCGATAGCCGGACAGGTTGCTGTCGAGGTACTGCAACTGGTCGATCAGCGCCTCCTGCAGACCTATGGCGGCGGGGCGTTCCCCAAGTATCATCTTCACCACTGCGGCCTTGCGGTTGGGCCAGCCGTTCTCGCCGTCGATGTTGTTCCACGAGTTGTAGCGGATGTTGAAGGAGATGACCTTTAACTCCTGCGCTTGCGCAGCTAGTCCCAAGGCTAAGGTGATAAACCAAAGAATTGTCAATCGTTTCATAATAACTTGTTCTATTACATATCAAACTCCCATTTGCCAGCCTCGACGGTGCGCTCTCTCATTCTCGCCCTCATGGATATATTCCTTTATGTCGTATTCCACCGCCAGCGCCCGCTTGTTGAGTTGCGACACGGCGGGCTGCATCACTCGGTCACCTACTTTCTTCCCATTGACATACACCTCATGGTATCCAAGCGAAGTGACTTCCAGATACACTCCATGCTTTGGAATGTGCTCCATCTCGAAGTGTTTCCGCAGCATGGGTGACTCGGCCCATCCGCTATCGGTTTGGCAGCCGATGAAGTCATTTGGGCGATCTATCAGACCCAACTCCTGCGCCGAAGCAGAATTGAGAATTGCGAATTGAAAATTGAAAAATAGTAATATGAGCAGGATTCGTTTCATCTTATTTCACGGATTGAGACGGCGAATCCGCCGCAAGGCGCCATGCGGAGTTTGAGGGTGGTCTTGGCGGTGACTTTCTTTTGGGTGATGGTGTAGGAATAAGGATTGTATTTTAATTGAGAATTGGGAGTTGAGAATTGAGAATTATCCGGAAGGCCGGAGACGTCCTTTCCGTCGCGGTAAAGGCTGTAATAAGGCACGCTGTCTTTCAATTCGAAGCGCAGCTCCAACCGCCCGTCAGGATTGCGCAGTGTCGTAGATTCGGCTTGCGTAAAGGTGTTTTGTGCCGTTGTGGTGCTGGGAGCAACGACGACAGCCAAGCAAATCAGAATGAACGCAAGTGTTTGTTTGATATTCATGGTGTTAGCGATTAATTAAAACTAAAAAGTAAAAACTAAAAACTAAAAAATGATTAGCAGTTAGCGCATATCATTTGTCCCCATCTACTCCCCCATCACTTCTCTTTCACTCCCTCCTTCACTCCCCACAATTCACGCAGTCACTTTATCTCTTCAAGAGCTCCCGTCTCCGAGTCGATGATGAAGCCGCGCACTTCGATGTCTTTGGGCACGAGGGGGTGGGTGCGGATGGTTTCCACAGTGTGTCGCACCGATTCTGGAGTGTCCTTGAAGCCTTCGAGCCAGTGGTTGAGGTCGATGCCACACTTGCGGATGGTGTCGAGCGTCTGCTCCGTCACGCCGCGCGCCAGCATCTCGTCGTGGAAGTGGCTGTAGCTCATGTGACAGGCACCGCAGTGCGAGTGCGCCACCACCATCACGTGCTTCACGCCCAGCTCGTAGATGGCCACGATGAGGCTGCGCATGGCGGAGTCGAAGGCCGAGATAACCAGTCCGCCGGCGTTCTTGATGATTTTGGCATCGCCGTTGCGCAGTCCCAGCGCCGCCGGCAGCAACTCGGTAAGTCGTGTGTCCATACACGACAGCACCGCCAACTTCTTGTCGGGGTATTTGTCCGTGCGGTACTGTTCGTAGCCCTTATTGGCCACGAATTCCTTGTTGTAGGCTACAATTCGGTTTATCATGGTGAATGGTATATGGTGAATCGTGAAGTCGTGAAGTTGTGGAAGTGTGAAATTGTGAACTTATCATCTTAATATCTAAACGTCTACACAATTTATGTCTAACTGCTAACCGCTAGCTGTTTTTTTTAGTTTTTAGTTTTTACTTTTTAGTTTTTTTACTATCCGCTGGTCACGTATTATTGGCTACAACGAGCATCCCGGTCCGAAGAGGCGTTGGGCGTAGGGGGTGAGAGCGACGTGCTTGGAGAGCCAGAAGATGGGCAGGGTGACCTCCTGGATGCCGCAGGCGTAGGGGGCTATCTCATACAAAGCGTAGTAGACGGTGATAAAGTTGCGTTCGCTGTCGATGGTGAAGTTGTGCGGCATGGGCATGCGCTCCACATCGCGGAACTCATCGAAGAGGCAGTCCCGCATACCCTTGTTGATCTCCAGGTCCTGGATGGCGTGTGCAATGGCTTCACAGAGTAGGGTGGTGTCGCTGACAAGGTCGGCCAGATGGACGGAGCGACCCGTCTCAAGGTCAAAGGTCAGGTAGTCTGCTGAATGCATGCCGTGGGCGGCACCGGCGATGAGACTCTCGCGTAAGGCGAGAAAGGTGACCAGCTGGCTGTCGCGTGCGCACTCGCTTTCGAGCGTGACGTAGCAGAAATCGCTCTCGTCGTCGACCTGATCGATGGGCGCTTTCTCGTATTCTTCCTCGTTGTCATAAAAGAACGTTTTTTCCAGCCAGCCTTTGGCTGCCACCTCAAACGTGTTGGTGCTGTCGCCGAAGTAGAAGTACTGCAGCTCCCGTTCCGCTGCAGGGGGCAAGCACCCTTCGTCGGGCCATGCCACCATGTAGGATACCACCATTTCCACGGTGTTGCCCCAAGGCCCCTGCTCTTCGCTGAAGGTCAGCTGGTAGCACTGCTCGCCGCTCAGGGGGTGGGTGCTGAATGTCATTTCCTGGGAGGTCTTCTCCTTGTCCTTGTGATGACATCCGGCCATCAGCAGTGCCGACAGGGCGATAAAAAGAATAGTACGTTTCATTATGATTGTTTCAAGTGTTAATTGTCAAATTTATAATTCCACCGCGGGCCAGCCGTAGTCTTGGTAGTAGTGGACATTCAGGTTGTAGCGCTTTGCATATTCCTGCAGCTGCTCCTTGCGCACGGCCTCACGCACGGCCTCGTTGGCGTGCATGTTTTGGTAAACGTCATAGTGTTCGCCGAAGATGCGTCGGGCGCTGGCCTCGTTGCCGGCGCCGTCCGCGGTCTGCTCGAAGGCAGTCACGGCGTGGCGGCCGCACTCCTGGCTGAGCGTTATCCGTCCGCTGTGGTTGCCGCCGGAAACACATTTCAGCGTGTCGCCAGCCATGTCATACCAAAACACCCAGAAGTCGCCCCATACTTGGAGTGAGTCCTCATAGACCATCATCAGGGTGGGGATGCACACCTCGCCTTTGCGATACTGGCTGCCGATTTCGTTCACCAGGTAGTCGCTGATGGCGTCACGCTTCGCCTGTTCGTCTCGACTAATGGCGATATGACGGATGCAGTCGGCCTTGTGCCCGTCGAAGTCGGACATCAGCCACCGACCGTCCACCTTCTCCATATAGAGCTTGTGCTCTTCGATATCGGTCGCGGTGTCAAAAGAGCCGTCCTCCCATACTTGGCGCACGCGGATGGTCGCCACCGCATGGCTTTTGTCGGTCTGTTCCACGCCGACCACCTCGTAGTTGGCCATCGTGCCACCGTTGCCCGTCACGAAATAGTAGAGCCACTCGTGGTCCATGGCTTCATGTGCTGGCAACTGGTTAAACATCGTGTCCAGCACGGCATAGAAGTCCGCCGTCATATAGTCGCGCGATGCCTCCCGCAGCTCATGGTCGGGGATGTACTGGCACAACTCCGCTGCACGGTTTTGCAGCTGTTTCTCGCTGTCGCCGCAAGCGGCCAGCAGCAGGATGGCGGTTATCGGTAGAAGTAGTCTTCTCATAATCATTGCGTCAAGTATTTGAACGATTCAAGCGTTGACTTGTTTCAGTTGTTCCAGGGCGCGGCAGAGCTGGTCGGGGCAGGAGGTGTATTTGTCGCCGCAGCGTATGCCGTCCAGACGGCTGATGACCTCGTCAATCTTTTGTCCCTGCACCAGACGGCAGATGCCCTGCAGATTGCCGTTGCAGCCACCCAGGAAAGAGACCTCTTGAATGATGTCGTTCTCGTCGGCCGTCACATCAATCAGCACCGAGCAGGTTCCCTGTGTTGGATATTGAATGTGTTTCATGGTGTTGCTTTGCTATAAATAGATGGTATTATGTATATAACGTTGCTATTCCATTCATTATTACATCATTCATCGCCCGTCTTACATCATCTTCAATAGCTCCACCACATCCCAGTCGGCGGGCAGCCAGCGCACGCTGTCCAGCTCCTCCTTGCCGAGCCATCGCGCCGCCTCATGTTCCTTCAGCGTCAGCGCACCCTGCTCGACATGGCACCAGAAGCAATGCATCGTCAAATGGAATTTTGGGTAGTCATACTCCACCGTCGTCACCAGTCGCTCAATGGCAATCCGTGTCTCCAGCTCCTCCCAGATCTCGCGCCGCAGAGCCTCCTCGCGTTCCTCGGCACTTTCCATCTTCCCGCCCGGGAACTCCCACCAGCCTTCCCACTCGCCATACCCCCGCTGCGTAGCAAAAATTCGCCCCTCAGCGTCATGGATAATGGCTGCAACAACTTCGATGGTTCTCATGTTGATATTATTGATTTTTCAGTTGTTCCAACGCGCGGCAGAGCTGGTCGGGGCAGGAGGTGTATTTGTCGCCGCAGCGTATGCCGTCCAGACAGCTGATGACCTCGTCGATCTTCTGTCCCTGCACCAGTCGGTAGATACCCTGCAGGTTGCACATTTCTCACATATTCTGTTGGCGGGGTGGGAAAATCTCTAATAGTATCTAAAAACCGAAAATGTGTCACCTGATATTCTCCTTACTATTGGCGTGGAACAGGTGCCTGTCCCCTTGTCCCTTAGAGTCGTCACATTTGAGCAACTCCAAATAATGGCTCCATGTTAATTGTCCAGACACTGTTTGGATTTTTGGGAATCGAACATAGAAAAGCCTCATGTTAAATAGGTTGGAGCGAGAATACCCTTTTCCTCGAAGCCTGGTAAGGTCTCTTGATAGATTTGTCAAGAGTTGTTTTCCATAATCAGCCTTGACATTACCATGCTGCTCAAATTCAACAATGTATCTGCCTGTTTGCCAGTTGGCATCAAGCAACTCTGTATTAACAGCAAGTGCTGCCTTTCCTTTTGCCTTTTCCCATACACCTGAAATTAGGGAGACAAGTCTCACATATTCCGAATCCTCGGTTTGCAATAAACTATTTGCTGTAGTTAAATTGTTTGCCATATATTATTCTAACGTTTTGATTCTTTGTATTATTATCACATCTTCCATCATACATCTTACTTCTTCAATCTCATTAGTATCCAAAAACCGAAAATGTGTCACCTGATATATTCTCGCTATTGGTGTGGAACATGTACCAGCTCCTGGGTTCCTTACAAACTATAATAGTATTGTTTGATGAGTCCTGTCATCTTTTCGCGTCGGGCTTCAAGGAAAGATAGGTATTGGGTGTGATCCATATCAAGGATGCCCACAGGAATGCAGTTGTCTTCCAGGTTCTGCAGGAATTCCTCTTTGCTCTTGATGGCTTTGAACGATGTTTCGGCTGTTCCGTTTATGGCATCGAGGGCTTCGTTCAGATATTCTTTGGGGGCTTTCTTGCCAATCTTTATGTTGAGCGGGGTATCCAGATAGGCATAGTTGGCCACCTGGTTGTATTCGTGCTTGTCGAATCCGTTATCCACGAGATACTGCTTGGGGAAGATGTGGTGGATGTCTCCACCCAGATTCACCAATTCACCTACAGGAATATGAGACAACAGGGAGTCTTTCTTGAAGAAGTTCTGCGCAGCAAGGAACACCTGATAAGTTGGGTTGATAGAAGAAACGAAGGTCAGGTTCTGGTTCAACTGAACGTTCCAGAAGGCATCCGACAACGTTGCGTCCTCTATGGCCTTCAGCGTAGCCTTGACTCCATTCTCGCCAATCGCCCGAATATCTTTTGCAAACGCAGATTCCGGTGATGCGCTGTAGCGACCCGTCAAGACAGAAAGGACATACCAGCGCTGGACAAGACTCTTGATTTCATCCACAGGTACCTCCTTTGACTCTTGCAACAACAGATACACGGCATACGCAAAGTCGATGGCCATCACGGAATTCACAAGTTTCTTGGAGGTGAAGCCTGCCGAACGGATGGCCAGCATAAACTGAGTGAAGTTATACCCTTTGATGACGTTTTGCACGCCAGCCTCGAGTTCCTTGTAGGTTGCTTCGACAATCTCCTCATTGAATTCGCGGGTTTCAAAATCACGTCCCGAGAGCATCGCCACAAGATCGGCAAGTTTTGCCCTCTTGCAACGGTGCATGAATGCTACACGAAGCACATCGTCGCACTCGGGGTCATAGACGGTTTCCTTGTCATCTTTGAGCCATTCCAACCTGCCTAGATATTCGGAAGCGGCGAACGCCTGGTCTTTCTCCTTAATCTTGTTATAGAAGGTGCCGTCCTTGCAGAGGTGGGCGAAATAGTCGATAACCTTGCGGAGTGTATTGCCGCCGTGCACTTCGTCTGCGGCGATCTTGGACATAACGAAGTCGCCCTGACTAAGAGCCGTACCCTTGGAGTTGATACGGATGAAAATATCCGTCACGACGTCAATATCAAGCGATGCATCCAATTCTATCACACCAATATTACAATGCTGGAGGTTCTTCAGGCTTTCCAAAGTCTTGTGCAACTCTTCCTGATCCATCTCTGGATTGTCAGCAACATATTGATTTATGAACTTAAAACTGGAAAAATCCGGCTTAAACAGCTCTGCAATATCGGGAATCCACCTCTTGCTTTTGAGGTGTGCAGGCGTTTGGACAGCAAACAGTTCCGCATCAGGGCTACCGGAGAGGGCAGCAAACGGGTCGAAGGCAATCTTCACGCGACCTTCGCTGTAGTCGTCAAACACGATATTCTTACCGGCGATGGCTGTCATCAGAGCCGTAATGCGCTGCTGGCCGTCAATGAGCACCTTCTTTCCCTCCGACAGGGTGCCGTTTTTCAGCTTCACTGATGGGTTCTTCCAGATGATGATATATCCTGTAGGATAACCTTTATACAATGAATCCATCAAATCGCGCACCTGTGACTTGCGCCAGACAAACGGACGCTGTATTTCTGGGATGGCGATGTCGTCGGCCTCAATCAACCCCAATATCTGGCTGATTGCTAGCGGATAGTTGTTGTATTTCTGCTTATCCATGATATTCTATTGTTTCTTGGTTAATCTGATTCTTCAAAATCTATTCTGTCAATTAGGAACTTTAAAGAAGAGCTGGCAAAACACACATCAATATCGCTGTGTGAGAATCCTAGCAGGTCAAGTAGGCAGCACGATAGGAGTATTTTCGCTTTCTGCGTGAGTCGGAAAAGTTCATCACCTATAGCAATTTTCTTTCCTTCATCTTCTTCATCTGGAATAAGGTGAGAATATTTATGCCTTGTGTCTGCCATCATTTGACAATCGATATGACATTTTCTAACAGATGCTACATCATCAAATTGATTTAACATCGCATTTATCTCATCCTCGTATTTTCGAATATCCTTGCCGTTCTTTTTGTTCAGAAACCGTTTGTGATAGCCGTCCAATGCTTGTGCAACTATTAAGAAGTCTGGCACATCAAACTCGTCGTAATTGATAGAGGACAAAAGGTAGTGGCAGATTTGGGAGATTTGCGGATAAATGCGGTGCCAAGTAGTTAGTATTTCTGGTATCTTCTCTTGAAATTTATTAAATGGGATTAGCGAAAAATTGTTGGGATTAACAGATTTGTCAACCTTGTAAAACAATTGGCAATAAGGACTTTTGTCATCTTTTCTCAACCAAATCTCAGCCGGTTCTTGTTTTGAGAATAGAGCCAATGACAGGAATTGTGAATATTCTGTTATACAATCAACGAAGAAATTTGGAGAAGACAACGTTGTTGTAGTAAATGATAGATATGTTGATTGTATAATACTAGTATCGTACTGGTCGTATTTGTATTCAATATGTCGGTAAATATGAAGCTCTGTATTTTCATCAATTTGTGCTGTGGCAAGTATATGGTTGTCTTTTCGGAAATCTACGACAAAGTCATGAACATCTTTTTCCAGTTCTGTCTTCTTTACTTTAGGTACAAACGCCCAATTCCTAAGATATGGAAACAGAACAACACATGTTTTAAATGAATTGATATGTCCTGTCTTTAGATGTACACCAACTATAACAGCATGAGCCTTAAAACTTGCTTGAAAGTATTTGTTTTCTTCAAGCATTTCTAATCCAAACACGGATATCTTCCGTCCATCAGCAGTTTCACCCCAGATTACATCGTATTTTTCATATACACGGAAAACAGCGGAGCATCTTTGGTCATGGTAAATCTCGAGTTTTGACGAACCATCCTCTTCAATAATCAAAGTACCCATGCAGGCGACATCTTTAAATCGCCTTACTCCATCTGGAGCCCACCATCTACCATGAAAAACATGATGTTTCTCCATGTTAATATCTATTACGGAAGTTCGGGCAGGCCGAGTTCGCGGAGGTATTTGTTGTGTTCGGCTTTGGCGGATACTATCTTTTTTTCAAGTTCTACAAGTTTGTCGTGGACTTCTTGAAGGTTGATTTGTTTCTCTTCCTGTGCAAGGCTGACATAACGGGTTATGTTCAAGTTGTAGTCGTTGTCTTTGATTTCCTGCAAAGATACCTGGCGTGAGTAGCGGGGCTCTTCCTTGCGGAACTGGTAGGTATCGACTATCTTTTCCACGTCTTCATCGCGGAGATAGTTTTGACGTTTGCCTTTCTCATAGTGCTCGTCGGAGCTGGCGTTGATGAAGAGAATTTTATTGTGTTTGCGGCATTTCTTCAATACAATTATACATACAGGGATTCCGGTAGAGTAGAACAGATTGGCAGGCAAACCGATGACGGCGTCAATGTTGTCGTCCTCGAGCAGTTTTTTTCTGATGACCAACTCCTTGCCTCCGCGGAAAAGGACGCCGTGGGGCAGAATGATGGCCATTGTTCCATCGGTGCTCAGATAGTGGAATCCATGGAGAAGGAAGGCAAAATCGGCTGCAGACCTTGGTGCCAACCCATAACGGCTAAAGCGGAAATCCTTGGCAGTTTCTTCAGTTGGGTCCCAGCGCAAAGAGAATGGCGGATTAGCAACGATAGCGTCGAACTCCATTTTATTGGCGGGGTTATCGTTCTGTAGGATATCCCAGTCATTGGCAAGCGAATCCCCGTGGTGTATCTCGAAAGCCGAATCCTTGACGCCATGAAGCAGCATATTCATACGGGCAAGGTTGTAGGTGGTGATATTCTTTTCTTGACCGTATATCTTGCCGATGCCATCAGCATCCATTTGGTTGCGCACATTCAATAGCAGGGATCCTGAGCCACAGGCAAAATCAAGCACACGGTTGATACTTTTCTTCTTGCCTGTTGATGCGTCTTGGCAATCCAATGTAACGATATGGGAGAGAATCGTTGAGATCATCTGTGGAGTGTAGAACTCGCCGGCTTTCTGGCCGGAACCAGCCGCGAACTGACCTATCAGGTACTCGTAGGCATCACCCAGCGAGTCGTTATCGGCAGAGAATTCTTTCAATCCTTCTGCGATAGTGTTGATGACCTTAGATAGTAGTGTATTTCTTTCGGTATAATTCTTGCCTAATTTCTCTGAGTTTAAATTGATTTCAGAGAACAATCCTTTGAAAGATGTGTCGAAAGAATCGTTCTCAATATACGCAAAGCCAGCTTCCAATGTCAAGAGTAACTCATCACTTTGGGTTCCTGCTAAATGTACAATATTATCCCTTAAGAACTTTGGTTCGATTACATAATGAACCTTACGTTTCATTTGTCGTTCAAACAACAAAGCATCTTTTGGATTGTCCTGATACCAATCCTGCAATGAGGTTTTGTATTCTGCCCCCAATTCTTTTTTTGCAGCGTCAATATAATTGTCGGACAAATATTTCCAGAAAAGGAACGATAACATATAATCGCGGAAATCATCCGCCATCATTGCCCCGCGCAAATTATTGGCAATTTCCCAAAGGGTTCTTCCTAGGTCGTGCTGTAGGCTTGTTGTCATATTAAAAATTAAAATCGTATTTTGTATTTATTTTTTCAAGTACACGTTCAAATGTTGCCTTGTTATCTGCTGTTAATTTTGCATTCACACTATCATACACTTTCTTGTGCGAGAAGGCATTTATTTTGTCTGCGGTTTCATCCGGTTCACCGATTAGATTCAATACTTTGCCAATTCTACCTTCACCGATAAACGATGCAATTGTTTCTAATACTTGTCTCAGCAATCCATAATGGTATAAATATAGATTATCTTCATTCTTCGCCTGATCTAATATCTTCAGAAGAAGTAAATGATATAACCATTCTCCCTTGTTTCTACTATTTAAGGCAAAATCATCATCCCCATTCTTCTCCAAAATTTTTATGCAATAAAGGTTCTCTTCTATAATTTTTTCACGGATTACGGTACCTTCATCTGTTCTCTCTTCATTTGATATCGTTCTTTTTCTTCGGAATTTGGATGCATTATCTCCTTTGCATACCCAGTCTATTAAAAGAGAGAATAACCCTATGTGATGTGTTGAAATAATGATTTTTTTGCCATTTTTTACAGATTTTTCTAGTAGTTCAAACAACGACATCGCAGTTAAAAAGATATTATTATCATCCAAACTAGAAACAGGATCGTCAATGAAGATATAATCCTTATGGGCTTCCTCAAAATCTTCTATCTCAAACAAAGCCATAAAGAAGCACCAAATGAAGATTCTTTCTTCACCTCTGGATATTTTAATCCATTTATCTTTATCATCTTCTTTGAAAAACCAAATGTATTCAATCCCCTTTTCTTGATTGTCATCAAAATATTTAAATCGGAAATCATAATCTGGCTGATAGATTTTGAGTTTATCTTTAATCGGTTCCTCATCACCAAAATATTGAAACAAAGTAGAGAGGCTACTATTGACAACCTCTAACCTTATGTATTCATTATTATTTGGCTCATCATTGTTCCATCTAAACAAGTCTTCACTATATGCATTATAATAAACACCTGTATGGTTACCCTTGGCATCTTTCGTCAATTCTTTGTATTCTTTTGAAAGTCTTGTCTTTCCTGTGCCATTAAAAGCATAAATCAAGAAAATATTTTCCTTGGCACCTTTTATTTCTTTTGCAATATCGTTCAATGTCATAATGCTTGCTGTTTTGGGAATAATTGCTGTATTAATCCAACTCTAAATTGTTCTAAAAGCGATACTTTATCCATGTAATAATTTGTCAAACTCTCAATAGGAGATAGACATGACGCAATTTGATTTTGCTCATTGAGACTTGGTGGACATAAGAAACCATAATCTTCAATGTCCTTATTGCCAATATTTGCTTGTGCAGCACCTTGGCCACTTTCAATCATTGCTTGCTCAAAACAAGCATCTGTTAATATTGTGAAAACAAAGTCTTCATCTATAGTTGTTGTATGTTTTTCAATAAGGCCTACACGTTGATTCAACAAGCAGTTGTCGCAATCTACTTTGCAGACCCTACCTACATTCCCTGTCATTGATACAAGGATATTTCCTCTTTTCAGAATTTGATGAGATTGAATGTCAATTGGAAGAGTGTTTATTGTGTTGTATTCCCCCATCTCCATACGCCCTTTTTTTACATTTCTAATGGTAACTATTTTGAACTTACCAGAAGTGATATATGTATTACTCTTAAAAGCATACCCGCTTCGTACCTTTAGGAAGTCTCCTAATCTTTTTTCTGTCCACGCTTCATCTTTTTCGAATTCTGGAAAACGGTATTCTGGAACGGTTTTGCTATTTTGTGGGAATAACTTTTGCATAAGGCTTTTCTTGTGAGCCTTTAGTTTTTCTATTTTTTTGTTGCTTGCTTTGATTAGTTCGTCAAGTCCAGATAAGGTTTTGGCAATTTTTTTCTGTTCAGGTAGAGGGGGAATGAAAACATCATAGTCCAACATCATGTTTTTATCGCCTCTTGGCATTTTTACACCTTTTGCCCCAACCATAGTATAACTAATGAATTCCTCACTCATTATGATTTGTGATACAAAGCAATTGTCAAAATCTGCTAATGTGCGAAAGACAAGAATATCATTAGAAACAGCTCCTGCAAATGTGGCTCTCCATACTTTCTTCATATAAGGGCGAATATTGGAAAACAGTATGTCGTTTTCCTTAAAGCGAGTAAAAGCACCTGTTGCGGGTAGTTTTGTTGCCTCTTTAACTCCGCTAAAATCAGGCAACATGTTCTCTGTACTAATATAGGACCTAATATTTATATCTTCTACGCTACTTCTGTCGTTAACTATAGACACAACATCCCTCAACTTGAGCATTCTCCATTCCCCCTCGCATTGAAACTCTGGGAATCGAAGTCGTGGTATATGCTTATCTATCTGTTTGTCTGTCATAACTCCCATCGGTTATTTCTTTCAATTTCTGTTCGATTTCTTCGATGGACGGGATGGTTCCCTCCACTTTCTCCGGATAGAATTTTTCCAATTCGTATTCAGATATGCCAATGGGCTGGCTGCTGGACTCCAACGCATATTGAGCTTGAATACGATCCTTTTCTTTACATATAAGAAGTCCGATAGTCGGATTGTCACGCCCCTCCTTGCGAAGGATATGATTGCACGAAACAACATACCCTCCCAATTGACCCACATCTGCAAACTCGAACTTGCCAATCTTGACCTCTACAACCACATAGCACGACAGGTTCAGATTATAGAAAAGCAAGTCTATGAATTGCTCTCTTTCGCCGACCAACAACCGATATTCCTTTCTGACGTATGCAAATCCCGTCCCCAGTTCTACCAAAAAGCGGGTGATGTTTCCCAGCAACTTGTCTTTTAACAATCGCTCATTATACCGTTCAGTTATCCCCGTGAATGCAAAGTCGTAAGGGTCTTTGGTCAACTCCTGAGCCAAGTCGCTTGTTTCCTCCGGAAGTGTACGCTGAAAATTGGTCAACGCCTTTCCCTGACGTTCGTAAAGGTTGGTGTCAAGGAAGTTAAGGAGCATATTCCGGCTCCAACCGTTCTCTACAGTCTGATGGACGTAGAAGAGGGCTTTCTGAGGATTATCTTTGCACTTGTCTATAATAAAACGATGATGACCCCATGGCACAGAAAATAAGTCGTTTTGTATTTGCTCCACAAGTTGTGGAGTAATTGCGTCTCTATAGAATTGCTCAGCAACTTGCTGAGTAAATTGCTCCTCAAGTTGGGGTGTGATTGACAAATAGGGCTGATATAGCAGATAGAAGTTCTTTATATACAGCAGATTTGTCTCGGAGAAACAAGTTGCTCCAGGATTTACTTCCTTCAAATCTCTGCTCAAGTTTTTCATAAATCCACTTCCCCAACGGCTCTCCGCCTTCATCTCCACAATATCCCTACCCAGTTCCCAATAGAAAAAGAGCATCTCCCGGTTTACTTTCACCGCAGCTTTAATCTGGCTTCTACGATAACGCAGACTTAGTTCCTTTACCCATTGGGTATAGTCCTTGTCCAATATGTTTATTGACTTTCCCATATTTCTCTTAATTATCTAGTCTTCGTAAACCGAAAGCCCAGAAATCTTCTGGCCGTTGGCCATTCGTTTCAACAAGGGTATCAGGTCTTTCATCAGTTCCTCTTCCTTGCGTGCACGGTCTTTCCAACCCAAATCCAATGGAGCAATCAGGTCGTAGAGTTTTTCTCCGTCAAAGATACACTTATCTACAATCTCGTTGACAAAAGACTGTACTGCATCTTTGTTCAGATTATGCTTTTCTGCAATAGAGGCTATCGCTTTGGTGAACTTGTCTTTCTTGAAGTGCTCGTAGCCTTGTTCTATCTCCTTCGTAGTCTTGCCGTTCACGCCTTTGGCATCCAAGTCGTCGATATAGTCGATGATATCCTCGCGTTCGTCCAACAGATTGGAATTGGAGCAAATCAGATTCACCAACTGCTCCTTGGTCATCTTCTGCACAGATGGCGCACCCACATAGCGGGTGATAAGCTCCATAATGTAGTCGTAGTCAATCAAGGCTGACGCAAACAGAACAAATTCGAAGTCCAAATCCTCAACTTCCGTAGAAATGACGGAGTCTTTCTTCTCTCGTTTTGTCTTCAACTGTTTGGCAAGGTCGAGGTATGCCCCACGGAAAGCCCGCATATCATTGTCAGAGAATCCGTATTCTTCGGCAGCCTCAGAAACACCCATCGGGCTTGCATCGCCATTGGTCGTCATAAGATCGGTGTACTGGTCCAACTGGGTCTTATAACGCTGAACTTCCTTGAAGTAATTTATGAATCCGGCTTTGGCATCATCCCCTTTCAGGTTGGCCACTTCGGACGCATCAAATGCCAAGTCGAACTGATTCATAAAATTGCGCAAATTCTTGAGGGCTTCATAAAACTTGGCCTTGATGGTCGAAGCTGGTTCAACAAGCCATACCTGACGGGCTTTTTCGCCATCCGTCTCGCCAGAGAACAACGCAATGGCCTCGTCGACGGCAGCCTGCTGTCCTCGGAAATCGAGGATGTTGCCGTAGGGCTTTGTGTCGTTCAAGATGCGGTTTGTGCGCGAAAATGCCTGTACAAGGCTGTGATACTTCAAGTTCTTGTCAACATAGAGCGTGTTCAAATACTTCGAATCAAAGCCAGTCAACAGCATGTCCACCACGATGGTGATGTCGATTTTGTTCTCGTGAGGATAGTCCTGGTTAGTGTATTTCTGGTCTTTGATGCGCTTCTGAACGTCTTGGTAATAGGCGTCAAACTCGTCAACAGAATGGCTGGTGCCGAATTGCAAGTTGTAGTCTTTGATAATGGATCTCAGTGCTGCCTTTTTCTGGTCGGGTTCCTTCTCATTGTCCAAGCGCTCCTGCTGAAGATCCTCCTGAATCTGCATGATATCCCGGTTGCCTTCAGCCGGTGGGGTAAATACACAGGCGATATTCAACGGCTCGTACATTTTATCCTCAGATTGCTTATCCGCCTGCATCTGCTTGAAAAGATGGTAGTACTCAATAGCTTCGTTGATAGAACCTGTAGCAAAGAGAGCATTGAAACGCCGCTCGTTAGTTGCGTGGTCGTGTTTTTGAAGTATTGTCCTCGCGACGGCTTGCTTCTTCACAATTCCCATAGCGTTGACATCGTTGTCGCCGGGCTTGAAGTAGTCCACGTGGAAACGTAGCACATTTCTGTCGTCGATGGCGTGGGTGATGGTGTAAGCGTGCAATAACTTTTGGAAGATATCCTCGGTGGTCTTACGGCGAGCCTCCTCTCCGTTAATCAGGGTGTAGGTTGCGTTCTGCTCAAAGATGGGAGTCCCGGTGAAACCGAACAGTTGGGAATTGGGGAAGAACTCTTTGATGGCCTTGTGATTCTCACCGAATTGTGAACGGTGGCACTCATCGAATATGAACACCATCCGCATATCGCGAATAGGCAAGAGGCGTTCTTTGTAGTTGCGGCGGTTCTGTGGATCCAAGGCAATGCCAAGTTTCTGGATGGTGGTGACGATTATCTTGTCGGAATAATCCTCTGACAACATCCTGCGAACAAGTGCGTCGGTATTGGTATTTTCCTCAACGCAACCTTCTTGAAATCTGTTGAACTCCTCGCGTGTCTGTCGGTCAAGGTCTTTGCGGTCCACTACAAACAGGCACTTGTCTATTTCGGGATTGTCTTTCAGTAGAGTTGCGGTCTTGAATGAAGTAAGGGTTTTGCCGCTGCCTGTAGTATGCCAGATGTAGCCATTCCCGCTATTTTCCTTGATGCGTTCCATAATGGCTTTTACGGCATATATCTGATATGGGCGCATCATAAGTATCTTTTGTTCGCTGGCCACCAGCACCATATAACGGCTAATCATCTCGCCCAACTTGCATTTGGACAAGAACGCATCCCGGAAATCGTCAAGGTTGGTTATCTTCTTATTTGCAGCATCGGCCCATTGATAGACAGGTAGATAATTCTCGGCAGCGTTGAAGTTAAAGTGAGCTTTGTTGTTATTGGCGAAGTAGTAAGTGTTTGTTTGATTGCTGACAACAAACATCTGCATAAAACAGAGCAGGGAGTTGGTGTAGCCATTGCCAACGTCGTTTTTGTAGTCGACAATCTGTTGCATGGCTCGACGAGGGCTGACATCAAGTGTCTTCAACTCAATCTGCACGAGAGGCAAGCCGTTAATCAGCAGGATGACATCATACCGATGAGAACTATAGCGAGTGTTCATCCGTAACTGATGAATGACCTCATAGTCGTTTTTGCACCAGTCTTTGATATTGACCAAAGTATATTGAAGCGGGGTGCCGTCTTCACGCATGAAGGTGTTGCGTTCGCGCAGTTTCTTGGAAGAGACATAAACGTCAGAATTGGTAAGTTCCTCCATCAGCCTGCCGAATTCTGCATCTGTCAGGTGTACTTTGTTAAGTGTCTGAAATTTCTCTCTGAAATTACGCTCAAGAGTTAACCTATCGTGAATGTCATCACGATAAATATACTTCTGCTCCGTACAGAGTCTCTCGATGAATCTATCTTCTATGTTCTTTTCCACGGTGTATCTTATAAATGGCGTTTTTTATTAATTAGGTATTGAATGAATTAATTTTAATTAATTATACCTAATTTGGTTGCAGTGTGACTGCGGTATTACTTGAAATACTCCACGCCGCTTTCGAAGATTTGCTGGTCGTCGTTGCCGGGGATGTTCATGGCGCTGCCTTTGCTTCTTCTTTCGCTGTGGCCCATCTTGCCGAGGACGCGACCGTCGGGGCTGGTGATGCCTTCGATGGCCATGAAGGAACCGTTCATGTTGTATTCCTCATCCATGGTGGGCATGCCCGCCATGTCGCAGTACTGGGTGGCTACCTGGCCGTTCTTGAACAGGCGGTCGATCCACTCCTGCGGAGCGACGAAGCGACCTTCGCCGTGGGAGATGGGGATGGTGTAGGTGGCACCGAGTTCGGCACGGCGCAGCCAGGGGCTGAGGTTGGAGGTGACGCGCGTGTAGGCCATCTTGCTCTGGTGGCGACCGATGGTGTTGAAGGTCAGCGTGGGGGCGTCGGCGGCCTGCGGACGAATCTCGCCGTAGGGTACGAGGCCGAGCTTGACCAAAGCCTGGAAGCCGTTGCAGATGCCCAGCATGAGTCCGTCGCGCTTGGTGAGGAGCTCCATAACGGCCTCGGCGATGCGCGGGTTGCGGAAGACGCTGGTGATGAACTTGGCGGAGCCTTCGGGTTCGTCACCCGCCGAGAAACCGCCGGGAATCATGACAATCTGGCTGCGACGGATGGCGTCGACGTAGGCGTCGACACTCTCGCGGATCTGGTTGCCGTTCTGGTTGCGGAAGACGATGATCTCACTCTCGGCACCGGCGCGGTTGAAGGCGCGGGCGCTGTCGTATTCGCAGTTGGTGCCCGGGAAGGCGGGAATGAAGACGTGGGGCTTCGCCAATTGAGAATTGAGAATTGAGAATTGAGAATGGGTCTTGGGGT
>X431_Quagga__coassemble_69_pt1 | contig 23305 bp, 21 predicted proteins | sample X431_Quagga__metabat2_high_PE_003 | metagenome-assembled genome bin X431_Quagga | reverse complement strand
CTGCTGGGCAAATGGATTTTCGACGGCAGCCATGGCTTCAAGCAAGACCAAGGGAAGGCAGTGGCCTGGTGGATGCAGGCCGCCAAGCAGAACAACAATGAGGCTACCGCCAATCTGGGCTTCTGCTACCAATATGGCTGGGGCGTGAACGCCGACAGCGCGACGGCGGTACGCCTGTTTGAGAAAGCCTTGAAACAGGGCAACACGAAACTGGTGGGAGTGCACGACTCGCTGGCTCGAAAAGGAACCGTGTTCAGTGCCATGCTGTTGGCCCGATGCTACCGGATGTCTATCGGCGTGCGTCGCGACGAGTCGGCAGCCAAGAAGTACTATCAACTGGCGGCACACCAGGGCAACGTGGACGCCATGCGCGAGGCTGCCATACTAATGCGCACCGACAAGGACGATGCCAACGCATTGGCGATGTTCAAGCAGGCGATGCAGAACGGCGATGTCGCCTCGACCTACTACTACGGCAAGATGCTCTGCGAGGGACGCGGCACCGCAAAGGATGTGGTCACAGGCGTTTCCTATCTGCAAAAGGCCGCAGACAAAGGCTATGCCGCGGCGCAATACGAACTGGCCGGGGCCTATGCGCAGGGGCAGGGGGTAGCCAAGGATATGTCGGCGGCGTTCCACTGGTACCAAAAAGCCGCCTACGGAGGCAACCGCAACGCATGGTGGCAGGTGGCGGAATGTCATCGCTTGGGACACGGCACCGCCATCGACTACGAAGAGGCTCTGGAATGTTATGCTAAAGCATCGACGGAGGGCTATCACAACAAAATTGATGCCTTGTTGACTGACGAAAAATCGGAATGGAAAGACACTCCTTTTATGCACTACCTGCAGGGCTTGCGACTGCTGGAGGTGGACGATAAACCTGATGCGGCAGCGAAGGAGTTTGCCCAACTGTCTAAGCAGATAACGCTCAAGCAAACGATGGAAGCCCTTTGCATGATACATCCGTCATGTGCCAAGCAGAATGCCAAGAAGGCCGTGAAACAACTCCAAAAGGCTGAGGATGCAGGTTGCCGACGCGCCGCATACGAGTTGGCTCGGATGCAAATGAAAGGTGAAACCTTGGAGCAGGACATGGCGAAAGCCGAGAAAACATTAAACAAGCTGGCAAAAGACGGCTATGTAAGGGCCATCAACTTCCTTGCCGACAGTTATTACGAAGGCCGCGTGTTCAATCAGGACAAAACGAAAGCCATACTCCTATATCTGCAGTCCGAGCAGGTGGGCCGACTTTCATCCATCGGTGCCAACCGGCTGTCGCAGGCTTTCCGCAACGGCGAGGGAATGAAAGTTGATGAAAAGCGAGCCGAGAAGCTGGAGCAATACAGAGCGTACGACACAAAGACACTGCTTGAAAAAGTAAGTTTGAAGTAAAGCGCAATTTTTCAGGGAAAGTCGCGGCAAATTTAGCAAATCACAAAAATTGCAATCTTAAGATTGCAATTTTTGTGATTTTTGTAATATCTACATTACAAAATATCGTATATTTGTCATCAAAAAGAATATTGGGATGGATAGACTATTCGACACATTCTCTGCGAAATACAATCGCACAAACACAAATTTCGTTCGTAACCTCGAACAAGAAATAGCATGGAAGGCACCCTTGATTGGAATCCGTGGAGCCAGAGGTGTCGGCAAAACCACCTTGCTGCTTCAGCACATCAAACTCCGACATAAACTGAACCGGTCGGTATTATATGTCAGCGTTGACAACATCTGGTTCAACGCACACAGCATCTACGAACTTGCATCGGATTTTTCAAAGCACGGCGGGCAATGGCTGTTCCTTGACGAGGTACACAAATATCAGAATTGGAGCCAAGAGCTGAAAAACATTTATGACGACTTCCCCGAGTTGCACGTGGTCTTCACGGGTTCATCACTGTTACAGATTCTCAATGCGCGCGCTGACCTGAGCCGACGAGCGGTAATATACGAAATGCAGGGATTCTCGTTCCGCGAATATCTCAATTGGAACCATCGGGCAGAAATACCCAAAATTGAACTCACCACACTACTGAAAGAACACACCGACCTGGCAACAGAAACGCTAAAGAAAGTAAAAGTACTACAACATTTCGATGACTATCTACGACATGGCTACTACCCATTCTACAAAGAACTCCCCTCGCTGTTTCATAGCCGTCTCGCCGAAGTGGTAAACATGGTACTTGACGTGGAGATACCGCAGTTACGCGACGTAGAGACATCCTATATCCCAAAAATCAAGCAGTTGCTGTATATCATTGCCGAATCGGTTCCTTTTGTACCCAACATCACAAAGCTTGGTGAAAAAATTGGAATATCGCGCTCAGTATTGATTTCATATCTCAACGCACTAAACGACAGTCGAATCACATTCAATCTGCACAAACAAGGCAATGGAATCAATCGATTGCAAAAACCCGACAAATTGTATTTAGACAACACCAACCTCTCCTATGCGCTAATCGGGAAAGAACCCAACGTGGGAACCTTGCGCGAAACTTTCTTCGCCAACCAACTTCGCTACAAGCATCTGGTGGAAGCCGCAAAGAACGGGGATTTTATGGTTGACGAGACCTACACCTTTGAAGTGGGCGGACAAGGGAAAAACACCCGCCAAATCGAAGGTGTGGAAAACGCCTATATTGTCTCCGATGATATTGAATATGGCATCGGGAACCGCATCCCGCTCTGGATGTTCGGGTTACTGTACTGACATAAAGTACGCGTCAACCGTTTCCCATTATTTCTCTTGCAGCACCTCGCCATGGTCGTCGACAATCTGGCGGTAGAACCATTCGGGATAGGGCGGCTGCTGGGGATATTTCACCACACCGGTCTCGGTGGTTTCAATCCTGCCCTCCTTGGTCTGCTTGATGTTGCCGTCGATATACTTCATCAGCAGGAAGCGGTCCAGCTCTGTCCAGCGACGCATCATGCGCTCGGCACGTTCGTTGCTGAAACGATTGAGCGCACCCACCATCCGTGCCTCGTTCTCCTCCTGTGCCCAACGCTCGGCGTTTTTGCGCTCCTCCTGAACAAAGGCATCCTCCAACTCACGTTGCGCCGCGACGACATCCTGTATCATGCTGTCGTAACGCAGGTAGCAGAAATTGCTGACACGGTTGAACAACCAGAAAGCGGCCATCTCGCTATACTGCGACATGGAGCCGTTGCCCTCTTCGAAACAGACCGGCACCTGGGTCACGCCGCAGTAGACCGGACAATAAACGGTGCTATAGGTGTCGTCGACACCGAACCAGATGACACCACCCAGTTTGGAGGGCAGCCACTTGCGGCACTGCGCCACGAAGCTGAAGCCCGTCTGCTGCGTGCTGATGGCACGCTCATGGACATACTTCTGACCGTCGACCTCGAAATCCATCGGACGCCAGCGGTAGGGACAATGGAACGGACCCGCGCCCACATCCTGCGTCATGTCCATCGGCGTGCCTTCAAAGTGGTCGCGCATTAGCGCCATCACATCCTGCACAGCCAGTTTGCGGTTAGGTTTCACCCACAGAGGCAATCGCTCGGCGGTGGCGTCGCCCATGGCGAATTTCTCGTAGCGCTCCATGTCGTCGGCACAACGACGGAACATGGCGTAGACACGCGCCTCGCAGGCTCGCAGACCCGAAAACGTGAGCGGGTTGTAGGTGTCGGCAAAACTAAAATCGACATCGGCACCGCTGTACCAACCTTTGCGACGGGCAAACGACACCACGTCGGCGCTGTAGACGCACTCCACCTCGGGACGGTCGATTTGCTTGATGTTGTCGCTGCTGATGGCCTTGTACGACTTCTTCTGCGCCTGCGGGAAGGTGGTGATGCGCGCCTGGTTGGCGTGGCCACACACGTAGCCGTCGGGCACGCGGCGTGCCACCCACACGGCACCCTTCTCGTCGTCCTTGCCAATAATCTCGAAGATCCATACCTCGTCGGGGTCGGCGATGGAGAAACTCTCGCCACCGTCGCTGTAACCATAGGTGGAGACCAGCTCATGCATCACCTTGATGGCCTCGCGACAGTTGCGCGCACGCTGCAGGGTGACGTAGATGAGGTTGCCATAGTCGATGCCGACACCGCTGCCGTGCGCCAGCTCCGAGCGGCCGCCCCAGGTGGTCTCGCCGATGGCCAGCTGGTGCTCGTTGATGAAGCCCACCACCTGGTAGGTGTGTGCCGGCTGTGCAATCTCTATCTGGAATTTGAGGCTGCCGTAGTTGTAGAGCCGCAGCATCTCGCCGGGACGGTGGTCGGCAGCGGGACAATAGCGCAGCTGGCCGTAGCGCGTATGACTGTCGGCGGCATAGGTGATAAAGGTGCTGCCGTCAGACGAGGCACCGCGGCTCACGATAAAGTTGGTGCAAGCCCTGGAAGCTGAAAATTGAAAATTAAAAATTGAAAAAAAGGCGACTACGAGAAGAAGTTTTTTCATAGCTATACTATTAAGTAACGTTTAAAGTTTAAGGTTTAACGTTTATTGTAAATGGGAAGTTATTTTAAACTAAAAAGTAAAAACTAAAAACTAAAAAGCAGTTAGCGGTTAGCAGTAAGCGCATATCATTTGTCCATTGGCTCCACAAGGTCGCCGACCTCAGTTCACTAATCACTATTCACCATTCGCAGTATTTCATTACATTTGTCCTTTAACTACTTTTAACTACCTTCAAAAAAAAATTTACTCCATTACTTACTTCCCGAGTTTGGTCCAGTGGTGGGAGTTGTCTTGGGGGCAGCCGGTGGAGGAGGGGGTGTATTTGCTGTAGACGGTGACGCCGCATTTCTTGCATTGGTAGGCGGCATCACCCTTGTGGCCGAGGTGGCGCCACCAGTGGGAGTTGCCAGCAGGACAGCCTGTCGAACTCGGACTGTATCTGCTTTCCAGCACCGTGCCACATTTGCTGCAGCAGTAGTTCTCCTCGCCCACTTCACCCAGATTGCGCCACCAGTGCGATCCGCCGGCGCGGCAGTTGAGAGAAGAGGGCGAAGCGGTCGACCTGACCACCGTGCCACATTTGCTGCACTGGTAGTTCCGCAGGTTGCCACCCACCCCGCTTGCCGCTGTCGTGACAAGCGTCAGGCTCATCAGGAGCGAGAGGAAAAGATTCATCATGATGGGGAGAGGTTAAGGGTTAGAAGGGTTTGAGGGGTTCGAGGCTTAAAGGGTTGGAGGGTTAGCTTCGCTTGAGGGTTTAAGGGTTGGAGGGTTAGCATAAAGCCGGTTTTCAGAACGTTCTGAAAACCGGCTTTGGAATTTCAGATAAAGCAGCAGACTATTTCTCGCGGATGACGTCGCCGTGGTCGCGGACAATCATACGCAGCCACTCGTCGCGGTATTTGGGCTGCATGGGGAATACAGCCTGACCCGTGGCAGTGCGCTCGAAACGGCCGTCTTTCTCCTTCTTGATGTTGCCGTCCATATATTTGACCAGCAGGTAGCGGTCGAGCTTGGTCCACTCGGTCATCATCTCCTCGGCCTGACGGCTGGAGAAGTCGTTGAGCAGGTTGGTCAGCGCCTCGCCATCATTGGTCTTGGCGCGCTCGTCGAATCTTGCGACAGCCTTGATGAAGGTGTTCTCCAGACGGTCTTGCACCTTCTGCAGGTCGACAATCATGTCGCTGTAGCGACTGTAGACGAAGTTGGTGACGCGGTTGAAGAGCCAGAACGCTGCGGTCTCGCTGTAGGTCACCATGTCGCCGTTGCCCTGACGGAAGCAGAGCGGTATCTCGGTGATGCCACAGTACATGGGGCAGTAGACGGTGCTGTAGGTGTCGTCGACGCCGAACCAGATGATGCCGCCGACCTTGGCGGGCAGCCAGCCGCGGCACTGTGCCACAAAGCTGAAGCCCGTCTGCTGGGTGGAGGTGGCGCGCTCGTGGATATAGGTGTGGCCGTCGAGCTCGAAGCCCATGGGACGCCAACGGTAGGGGCAGTTGAAGGGACCGCCGCCGAGGTCTTTGCTCATATCCATAGCGGTACCCTCATAGTGGTCGCGCATCAGGTTCATGGCCTCGCGCACATCGATTTTGTGGTCGGGCTTGACCCAGAGGGGCAGCCGTTCGGCCTTGGCGTCGCCCATCGCATATTTCTCATAGCGCTCCATACCTTTGGCCACACGGTGGAACATGGCGTAGACGCGGGCGTCGCAGCCACGCATGCCGCTGAAGGTCAGCGGGGCGTAAACGTCGGCAAACGAGAAGTCCTCGTCCTTGCCGTCGTACCAGCCACAGGCGCGGGCGTAGGTGATGACCTCGCTGCTGTAGACACACTCCACTTCGGGCTCGAAGAGGTAGTCGAGGTGGGCACTGCTGATAACGGTGTGCAGTCCTTTGCCTTTGGCTTTCTGGAACTTCTTGGGTTCCTGCGGGAACTGGGTGATGCGGGCCTGGTTGGCGTGACCGCAGACGTAGCCGTCGGGGATGCGACGGGCCACCCACACGGCGCCGTCGGTGTATTTGTATTTCAGCTTCTTGGCCAGGTCGTCCTTCACCGTGCCAGGACGTTTGCCGATGAGTTCGAGAATCCACACCTCGTTGGGGTCACAGATGGAGAAACTCTCGCCCTCGCTGTGGTAGGGATACTGGCTCATGAAGCCGGCCAGCACCTGGATGGCCTCGCGGGCGTTCTTGGCGCGCTGCAGCGTGAGATAGATGTAGCTGCCGTAGTCGATGCCGCCCTCGATCTCTTTGGCCAGCTCGTCGCGGCCGCCATAGGTGGTCTCGCCGATGGCCAGCTGATGCTCGTTGATGTTGCCCACCACACTGTAGGTGTGCGCCACCTGCGGAATCTTCATCAGCGGTGTGCCGCTGTCCCAGTCGATGACTTGGAACATCGTGCCGGCGGGATAGTCGGCCACCTTGCGGTAGTACAACTCGCCGTAGAGCGTGTGGCTGTCAGCGGCGTAGGTAATCATCGTGCTGCCATCCGTGGTAGCACCCTTGGTGAACAGGAAATTGGTGCAGGCGTCGGCGGCGCTGGCCGCGAAGAGGGTTAAACCCAGAAAGCCTGCTGCTAAAATACGTGTAAGTTTCATATTGTTTTGTTGTTTGTGAATACTCTGTTAGCAGAAAAAAGGAACTAAAGGGAACATCTAACAACACGAAATAATCGAAAAATATTAGTCACCTAAAATATGCTATTCTTGAAGAACTTTTTCAACCCATTTGGCGGTACGATTGTCAAGCTTGCCACTCTGCAGGGCTTTGTCGAGCCAGAACTTGGCTTGCCGGATGTCTTGCTTGACGCCGTAGCCGTAGTAATAACAGAGGCCAAGGTTGTACTTGGCGAGATCGTGGTTCTGGTAGGCGGCCATGTTGTAGTATTTCACCGCCATCGTGTAATCCTGTTCGACGCCGTGGCCGTTCTGGTAGCAGACGCCGAGGTTGGTCTGAGCTTCCACATTGCCTTTGTTTGCTGCCTTGAAGTACCAGTATGCTGCAGTATCATAGTTCTGTGGCACCCCTTGGCCCCTGTAGTAGCAGGAACCGAGCGTTGCTTGTGCCCGAGTATTACCACGGATGGCGGCCTTGTTCAAGTATTGTACCGCAATGGTATCGTTGTCTTTTATCTTGTCGTCAATGAGCAGGAGGCCCAGCGCCGTTTGTGACAGTATGTTGCCATTATCGGCAGCCTGCTTGTACCAATGCATCGCCTGAAGGGAGTCCTGTTTGGTGCAATGTCCGTCCAAATAACTGCGAGCAAGCATATACTGCGCGTTAGGTATACCTCCTTCGGCTGCGGCGGTGTACCACTGTATTGCCAAGGCGCAATCGTGGATGGCGTTGGTGGTGTCGGCGTAGAGCAAGGCCATGTTGTACATGGCTTTGGCGTGTCCTTGCTGCGCTGCAAGCGTGTACCAGTGAACTGCCTGCGCCAGGTCCTTCTCTGTGCCAAGGCCGTCCTCGTAACATAGCGCCAAGTTGTATTGCGCTTTGAGGAAGCCCTGTTCCGCTGCGAGGGTATACCACGTCACGGCTTGCGCCATGTCCACCTCCGTGCCGTATCCTTTCTCGTAGCATACTCCCATATTGTACTGTGCCTCTTTCTTGCCTTTCTGTGCCTCTTTAATGAAGTTGTCGACACTTACCGACTGACAATATGCAGCATGCGTTATATACAGCATAAGCAGTGCTGTAAGCAGTTGCATTGTTGTCATCCGGTACATTGTGGTCAGGGTATCATACGGCACCGTCATTGCTGGCGGTGCCGTGGTATAAGTGTGCGTTATTTTACAGCAGTTTCTTCTTGAGGTTGAGGATCATGTCGTCCGTCATCTTCTCGAGGTCGTACTGCGGATTCCAGCCCCACTCGTTGCGGGCGCAGGAGTCGTCCATCTTGTCGGGCCAGCTGTCGGCGATGGCCTGCTTGATGGGTTCCGGCTCATAGACCATCTCGAACTGCGGGTAGCGTTTCTTGATGGCGTTGTAGATAATCTCGGGGTCGAAACTCATGGCGGTGACGTTGAAGCTGTTGCGGTGCACCAGCTTGCTGGGGTCGGCCTCCATGATGTCCACCATAGCCTTCTGGGCATCGGGCATATACATCATGTCCATATAGGTGCCTTTTTTCAAGGGGCAGACAAACTTCTCACCCTTGACGGCGGCGTAGTAGATCTCGACGGCGTAGTCGGTGGTGCCGCCGCCAGGCAGCGTCTGGTAGCTGATGAGACCCGGGAAGCGCACCGAGCGGGTGTCGACGCCGAAGCGGGTGAAGTAGTAGTCGCTGAGCAGCTCACCCGTCACCTTGGTGACACCGTAGATGGTGTTGGGACGCTGGATGGTGTCCTGCGGGGTGTTGTCGTGCGGCGTGCTGGGGCCGAAAGCACCAATGGAGGAGGGAGTGAAGACGGCGCAGCCGAACAGGCGTGCCACCTCCAAGCAGTTGACCAGCGATCCGATGCCGACGTTCCAGCCCAGCATGGGGTTCAGCTCGGCCGTCGCCGACAGGATGGCGGCGAGGTTGTAGATGGTGTCGATGTTGTAGTTCTTGACGGCGGCGGCAATCTGCATAATCTGGGTGCTGTCGATGCGCTCGACGGGACCGCGCTCGTAGGGGTCGCCCTTCAGCGGACGCAGGTCGCTGCACACCACATTGTTGTCACCATAGATGTCGCGCAAAGTTCGGGTGAGCTCAGATCCAATCTGTCCGCCCGCACCAACGATAAGAATATTTTTCATGATAGTATTTGATTGAATTTAAATCAAAAACGGTGATTAATACACCTTAATACGGATTATTTTATCTGCGAAATTACAAAAAAAGAATGAGAAAAATGGAAGTTGAGAAAAAAACGTACCTTTGCACATCATAAACCAATTAAAACACAGGAAAATGAAAGCAAGAAACTTCTTTTTATTTGTCGCCATGGCGGCTGTGGCGATAGTCGGATGCAGCAAGGACGACGACAAAACTGACGACACGACGACTGCCACCGTGGCGGGACAGAACGAGGCGGTGGTTGACGGCGTGAAATATGCCATGAACGCCCATGCCCAGATCGACAGCCAGCAAGGACGCATCTATCTCGACGCCGAACTAGCCTCCAATGAGGAGATCCGCATCCTGCGCGCCGACGTGGAGGCATCGAGCTACAACGCCACCTTCGATCTGACGAAGTACGAGGCCGGCGAGTATGCCTTCGGTATCGAATACCCAGTCTACATCCAGCAGGACAACCATGCGGGAGCCGGCGTGTACGGCATGCTGGACGCTACGAACTACGATGCTGCGGTGTTCGCCAGTGGTACGCTGACCATACTAAAAAACGACGACGGTGTCAGCTACAAGATTGACGGCAAAACGAAGAACAACCACACGCTGAGCCTCAACGCCTTCGTCCCCGAGAGCGAGATTGAGGAGGTACCGTGGAATCTGGAGAAATAGGCCAAGGCTAAGAAACTGTTAAAAAAAGTGTCCCACTCCAATGGTAGGACACTTTTTTTTAGTGGCTATCTGTTGCTGTTTCAGCAGAATGAATGCAAACCGTCTACCATTTATGTTGCAATGAGTGCTATCTATTCAGCATTCTCGGTTAGCCATTGGTCAACTTTTTCCTTGACGGCAGCAATGAATTCCTGTGCCTTCGGATAGAGCTCAGTGACCGATTCAAGGGAGTTGTCAAACATATCGTCGTAGTCACCGGACAAGCGCCGCTTGAAAAGGGTAGAGTATATACTACTAAGATGCATAGGGAGGACACCTGTCTTGATGAAGTGCAAACCAAACATTTGTTTCACTCCGTCGTGCGACTTGGTGATAATGCCGTTGGCAATAAGCAAAGCACTCGCGGCGTAATAACAGGCGTAATACATCCTATTAGCAGCGGTATTATAGAAGCGGTTCTGTATATGTACATTCACCTCGTCCAACGTACTTTGTGCATTGTTAATGCGGTAATGCACTATGTCTGTTCTTTCTTTGTCCGTAAGCATGGTTTATATCCTTATTCTATCGGCTTCAACATTATTACGGAATGGGGTCATGCGAGACTCCCATTGCAACCGTGAATAAATCATAGGGTTGATGGCTATGCCTGCATCCCACTCGATGGGATTTGTAACATCGTAGATACTGTATTCGTCGTCGAGGGTCACCGTTGGCTTGTTGAAAAGAACGAGGAGGTCGATATCGGAATTGGGACGTGCGTCGCCACGAGCCTCGCTGCCATAAAGCCACACCTCAATATCGAGGGGCAATGCGTCGAGACCTTTTTTGATGGCTTCCACTATACTCGTTCGTCTCATGATGGCTATTTTTTCAATTTGTAAAAATACACACTTTTTTTCATTCAGCAAAAAAAAGTGTCCCACTCCAATGGTAGGACACTTTCATTCACGCAATTAGCCAAAAGACTGATCGAATGCTGACCGTTATTCTTAGCCCTCGATCTCTTTGCGGACTTTCTTGAAGGCCTCGATGCACTTGTCGAGATGCTCGTGCTCGTGGGCGGCGCTGATCTGGACGCGGATGCGAGCCTGGCCCTTCGGCACCACAGGATAGTAGAAACCTGTGACGAAGATGCCTTCTTCCTGCATCTTGGCGGCATACTGCTGGCTCTTGGCGGCGTCGTAGATCATGACGGCGCAAATGGCGCTCTCGCTGGGCTTGCAGTCGAAACCCTCCTCCTTCATGCGGCGCAGGAAGTAGTCGGTGTTCTCGTGCAGCTTATCCTGGAGGGTGTTGGTCTCGCTCATCATCTCGAACATGCGGATGCCGGCGGCCACGAGGCCGGGAGCCATCGAGTTGCTGAACAGGTAGGGACGGCTGCGCTGACGCAGCATGTCGATGATTTCCTTCTTGCCGGTGGTGAAACCGCCCATGGCGCCGCCGAAGGCTTTGCCGAGGGTGCCGGTGAGGATTTCGATCTTGCCGCGCAGATTGTAGCGCTCGGTGACGCCACGGCCCGTCTTGCCGACCACGCCAGCGCTGTGGCTCTCGTCCACCATCACCATAGCGTCGTACTTGTTGGCGAGCTCGTAGATCTTGTCGAGCGGGCAGACGTTGCCGTCCATCGAGAAGACGCCGTCGGTGACGATGATGCGGAAGCGGTTCTTCTGGGCGGCCTTCAGCTGCTCCTCGAGGTCGGCCATATCGGCATTGGCGTAGCGGTAACGCTGTGCCTTGCAGAGACGCACACCGTCGATGATGGAAGCGTGGTTGAGGGCGTCGCTGATGATGGCGTCCTCTTCGGTGAGCAGGGGCTCGAACACGCCGCCGTTGGCGTCGAAGCAGGCAGCGTAGAGGATGGTGTCCTCGGTGCCGAAGAACTCGGCAATCTTCTTCTCAAGTTGCTTGTGCAGGTCCTGGCAGCCGCAGATGAAGCGGACGGAGGCCATACCATAGCCGCGGGCATCCATACCCTTCTTGGCGGCCTCGATAAGCTCGGGGTTGTCGGCGAGACCCAGGTAGTTGTTGGCGCAGAAGTTCAGGCACTTCTTGCCCTTCACCAGGATTTCGGCGCCCTGCGGACTCTCGATGATGCGTTCATGTTTGTAAAGACCAGCGGCCTCGATGTCGGCCAGCTCTTTCTGAAGATGTTGTTGGAATTTGGTATACATGGTGTTTGAATTTGAGAATTCGGGAATGTGTTAGTGTTTGATTATTTATTTGTAGTTAAAGTAGTTAAAGGACAAATGTACTAGCCGCTAAATTTTTAGTTTTTACTTTTTAGTTTTAAAGGATCACTAAATTACCCTTGCAAAGGTACAAGTTTTTTTTCACTTGGTGTCGCACTTTCATACCTAACTTTTTCCAAAAGACAGATTCAAATGACACCACTTCCCATGTCAGAAAAAATGTGTATCTTTACAAATTCTAAAATCATCCGTTCATTCGACTGAAAAACAAGAGGCACTATGGCAAAACAAAATAACACCAAACAATCAAAACCCATGGAGGCGGCGCTGTGGGAGTCGTGCAACAAGTTGCGCGGGGCCGTGGAACCGGCGGAATACAAGCATGTGGTTTTGAGTCTCATCTTCCTCAAGTATGCCGGCGACCGCTTCGAACAGCGCAAACAGGAACTTGAGGCGCAGGGATTGAAGGAATATGTCGATACGGTGGAGTTCTACACTGCCGAAAACGTCTTCTACCTGCCACCACAGTGCCGCTGGTCGTACATCATGCAGAACGCCAAGCAGAGCAACATCTTCCAGATTATCGACGACGCGCTGGCCGACATCGAGAAGAAGAACAAGCAGCTGTCGGGAGCATTGCCCAACAACTACTACTCCAACCCCGGGCTGGACAAGACCAAGTTCGCCTCCCTCCTCGACGAAATCAACAAGCTCGACACCGTCCGCGACTCCGAGAACGACCTCATCGGTCGCGTGTATGAGTACTTCCTCGGCAAGTTCGCTATCGCCGAAGGCAAAGGCAAGGGCGAATACTACACCCCCAAGTCCATCGTCAACCTCATTGCCGAACTCATCGAGCCCTACGACGGCAAGATCTACGACCCCTGCTGCGGCTCGGGCGGCATGTTTGTGCAATCGATGAAGTTTGTCCGCGCCCACCACGGCAACATGAAGAACATCAGCGTCTACGGACAGGAAAACACCAACACCACTTTCAAGCTGGCACGCATGAACCTGGCCATCCGTGGCATCTCGGCGGCCATCCGTCAGGGCGACACGTTCCACAACGACCAGCACGCCGACCTGAAGGCCGACTACATTATGGCCAACCCACCCTTCAACCAGAAGGACTGGCGCGAAGCTAACCAGCTCACCTCTGACCCACGCTGGAGTGGCTACGAGACGCCTCCGACATCCAACGCCAACTATGGCTGGATTCTGAACATATTGTCGAAGCTCTCCAACCGTGGTGTGGCGGGCTTCCTGCTAGCCAACGGCGCCCTGAGTGCCGACGGCACCGAGCTGGCCATCCGTCGCAAGCTCATCGAGAACGACAAGGTGGAGGCCATCCTCATCCTGCCCCGAAACATGTTCTACTCCACCGACATCAGCGTCACGCTGTGGATACTGAACAACAACAAGAAAGCGCATGTCGAGACGAAAAACGGCGAGGAGGTACACTACCGCGACCGTGAGGGCGAGGTGCTCTTCATCGACCTGCGGCAGCAGGGCGAGCCCTTCGAGAAGAAATACATCCAGTTCTCACCCGAGCAGATACAGCAGATTGCCAACACCTACCATTGCTGGCAACGTGCCGGCCACGAGCAGACCTACCACAACGAGCCGGAGTACTGCTACTCCGCCACCCGCCAAGAGATAGAGCAGAAAGGCTGGAGCCTTGTCCCCAGCAAATACATCGAGTTCCGCAACCGCGACGAGCAGATAGACTTCGACACCAAGATGAAAGAGTTGCAATCCGAGATGCGTGACCTGCTGAAACAGGAAGAGGCAAGCACAAAGGAACTGAAATCACTCTTTAAAAAACTGGGGTATAGTATTTAAAAATGATAGTATAAAATAGTATAAATGAGTAACGAAATAGATATAAATGCCATAGAAAATGTTAGCAGCAGCCTATATACGGGAGTCGCTAACATAATCGATCATGCACGCCAAGAGGTTGTGGTGTATGTTAACAAGCATGCCAATATGATGTTTTGGCATATTGGTCAGTACATCAATGATGATCTTGGCTACAGGCAGTACTCGTCTTATGGTAACAAGATTCTTGCGACACTGTCGCAAAAATTGACAGAGCGTTTTGGGAAGGGATATACCTATTCCGCTTTGACGAGAATGATGAAAGTCGCCAAGTGTTACAGTGACGAAGCAATGTTTGCGACACTGTCGCAAACATTAACCTGGAGCCACTTTATAGAACTTGTCACTATTGATGATGATGCTAAACGATTATTCTATCAGCAGATGGGAATTGCTGAACATTGGAGCATCAGACAACTGCGTGACAAGCAGGATGCGATGCTCTATGAGCGTTCTCTGGTTGCGGTAAAGCCAGAGGACGAAATCGTTAAGACTTTGGAGAAAGTATCGCCTATCCATATGGAACCAGATGTGGTTCTTCGCAATTCGTATATACTGGATTTCTTGGGATTAGGTCGTTACCACACCGAAAAAGAACTTGAGGATGCTATAGCATTGCAGTTAGAGGCTTTTATTTTGGAGTTGGGGCAAGGTTTTGCATTCCTTGAACGTCAGAAACAGTTCACCATTGATGGAACTGATTACTATCTTGATTTGTTGTTCTATCATCGGAAACTGAAGTGTTTGGTTGCCATTGACTTGAAACTCGGGAAATTCAAGCCAGAATATAAGGGTCAGATGGAATTATATCTAAGATACATGCAGAAAAATGATATGCAGCCAGATGAAAATCCACCTATTGGCCTATTACTTTGCAGCGAGGGGAATACCGAACATATTGAGCTAATGATGCTAAACGAAGATCGTATCAAGGTTGCTCAGTACCTTACTTGTCTACCTGATAAACAATGGTTTGTGGATAAGCTGAATCGTTCTATTCTTATTGCCAAAGAATATACTGAAGCTGCAAAAAATAGTGAGGAAAATGGAATATAAGCAATTAGGCGACTATATCAGGGAGGTGAATGTCCGCAACCGGGAGCTGAAGGTGACGCGGCTGGTAGGGCTTACGATTGACAAGGCGTTTATTCCTTCGGTTGCGAATGTTATAGGTACCGACCTGTCCAATTATAAAGTTATCTGCCGAGAGCAGTTTGCCTGTAGTTTGATGCAGGTAAGTCGTGATGGGAAAATGCCCGTTGCCATGTTTGAAGAAGATGAGGCCATTATGTCTCCTGCCTACCCTATGTTTGAGGTGGTTGACAAAACGAAGTTGTTGCCTCAATATTTGATGATGTGGTTTTCACGCAGTGAGTTCGACCGCGAGGCAAGTTACTATGCCGTTGGCGGTGTTCGAGGCAGTTTGACTTGGGAAGATTTTTGTAATATGCAACTTCCCGTTCCGAGCATTGAGCGGCAGCGTGAAATCGTGTCGGAATACGAGACGCTGACGCGCCGCATCCGCCTCAACGAGCAGATGATTGAAAAACTCGAAACCACCGCCCAAGCCCTCTACCGCCACACCTTCGTCGACAACATCGACAAACAAAACCTCCCCCAAGGCTGGAGAATGGGAACGCTCGGGGATATATGCGAGATAAAATATGGTAAGGCTCATGAAGGAATACCAGCTGGGACCATACCAATATTTGGATCGGGTGGCGTGATGAGATATGGTAACAAGGCATTGTATCAAAATCCGTCCGTTTTGATACCAAGAAAAGGCTCTCTAAACAATATTATGTATGTTGATAAACCTTTTTGGACGGTTGATACAATGTTCTATACAGAAACGATAATACCTAAAGCATTAAAATATCTATATCTGTACCTAAAGCAATTTGATTTTCTTGCAATGGATGTTGGCTCTGCAGTTCCTAGTATGACATCTTTATCCTTAAAACAAACAGAAATGATTATACCGGACGAACGCACATTGAACATATTCGACTCACAAGTTCAGATCATATTGAATGATATTGATCTGAGACAGTTGGAAAACAAAAAACTAACCGAATTACAGTCTTTGCTTCTGGCAAAGATGGGAAAATAATAGTAAAGGATATGGCCAAATTGAATTCAAGCAGCAAAAAGAAAGAGGCAAAAGAGTTGTTGGCAGATAAAGTAGCCGACAAACCATTGAATGTTAGTGACAGATTGAACTCTATAGTGAGCGATATTAATAATTCATTAAATGACAAAGAAGCAAAAATAACAAAGTTAACAAGCGAAATAGACAAGAAATATCCATCTCATTCTGTTGGCCGTGGTTTGTTTGATGCATTTTCTGCAATGAGCCTTGACACCGCATACTCCTTGTATTTATTGAATAACAATTCAGCACTTATCATAGAATTACAGGGTGTTTTAGAAAGGTTTTGTATTAATGCACTAAACGATATGCTGCCAATAAATGATGTGGCAAAATCTATTATTACAGATGCTTTTGATAAAAAAACACTGAAAGATGTAGCAAACTATTTTAAAGATTGGGGTTTATGGAATGAAGATGATGTGGGATTCGCACTGGAAATAACCAAACTAAGGAATGGAATTGCACATAAAAATGCAGAATTGGTTAGTCGGTCAAAACTAGTAAAATCAAATGGTCAATATAGACATCCTGAATCAATACACTCCTTAATGTCAAAGGTCGATTGTTCTGAATACATTGTTAGAACAATGGAGCTAATTATTAAAGCAAGCGGATTGGCATCTCCTTCATTCATAAAACAACCAAGACTGCATGCGCGCTATCAGATTTACACATCATTAATTGGTGAACTATATAATCTGTTTTTAACAAATCCATATGCACAAAACGGAAATCCTTTGTTTGAAACTTATTTAAATGAACGATTGGCAAAAGCATATGTTGTAGGAAGTGAGGGATTAGTCGAGCAGTTACAAGATTATCGAAAAAAAGTATTGCTGTTTCATAAAGCCTTAGAGGCAAAGAATGACGAAGAAAGCATAAAGTTACATTCTGAATTTGGTATCATGTTACATAATATTCTTGTTTCAATGAGAAAAGATTTAAATGTTGACTTTCCTAATCGAGAACTACTCGAAGAACCAAGTTTAATAGATGTCAAGCAATATTTAAAAAAGAGTATTGAAAAGTATCCTCAAAAAAAAATCGTAGAAAATACAACAAATTAACCGAATTACAGTCTTTGCTTTTGGCAAAGATGGGGGCAATAAATATTAATATTTATGGAAAAAGAAATTACATTAGAACTGAAGAGCCAAGCATTAAACCAAATGATTTCTCAAGGAAAGATAAATCAACATATATATAAATATAGAGCAGAGTGTGAGAATACAAAAAAGATATTTACTGAACATACTATATGGTTCGCTTATCCTGAAAGTTTTGAGGATATTAAGGATTGCATGGCAAACGTCCAAACCTTGGATGAAGGAGGATTGAATAATTTAATTGAAAAAACGTCCCTGTCCATTATTGATAAAACAATTTGTAGATTAGGAGCACGATCATATAATGTCGATATGTTAAAAGAATCCTGCAATAATGTTACAAGAAAAAAAATAGGTATTAGTTGTTTTTGTAAAACAGAAACGAGTGATAAAATGTGGTCAAAATATTCAGATGACAATAAAGGGATGTGCCTTCAATTTGATGTTTTAAAAGATCCAGAACTATTCACGTTAGCTAAACCTGTGAATTATGTAGATGATTTACCTATATACAATCATTTTAAGGATTCTAATGAGATATTAGATAGAGTTATAATTACAAAAACAAAAGAATGGCAATTTGAACAAGAAATAAGAATTATTAAGGGTCCCTCGGAAATGAAAGCCCAGAATCATGGACAAGCATTTCCCTTCAAACCTGAAGCACTTGAAAAGGTAATATTCGGTTGTAAAACCAACAAAAAAACAATAGACAAATACATGAAGTTGTGCAAGGAGAATGGGTTGGACCATGTTTCATTTTTTCAAATGCAGTATAATTGTGAAGGAGGTTTGGAACAAATAGATATAACACTCTAAATAATAAGTCTTTGTTTCATAATAAGTAAGACTGAATAATCAGAAATAGTATGGTTGATAGAGTTGCATCATCTACTTTATTTGGCTTTGACTTCCAGACCAATGCAGCAATTGTTTTAATGTTAGATAATATTAAAGATTTAACCGATATTAGGATGGAAGGACTTGAAGATGTGGAAATTGGATTAAATGATGGAAGTTCTATTCTTGCGCAAGCGAAGTCTGTTGTCAATGGTAGTACTGATTTTTCGAATGTACTGCCAAATTTACAAAAGGCCATGAAGTCACTTTCGGATGCATATAGCAAATGCCCATCGACAAAACAACTCATTTATATCAGCAATTCCGCGAACCCATTAAGAATTTCTTCTGAGAAACAAATTTTCTCGGGCGTGTCAAGCCGTAGAAGTTATGATTCACTGCCAGCAAAATCAAAGAAAAAAATTGATGACATTCTTTCATCAATAGATGGCCCGTTTGATAAATCAAAATTATTAATCCAAACATTCTATTTCGAAACAGATAATGAAAAGGAAAGGAATAAATATGTGGTGGATTATATGATAAAAGATTTTATTATAACTGCAGGCATAAACTCGGTAACACCGTCTGAGTTGCACAGAATATGGCATTATGATATTTTCAAAAGTGGCACTAAGCGAGACCCATTATTTAGACTTACAAAAAATGATGTAATATGGCCAGTAATAGTGCTTGCTACAAATAATATGATTTTTGATGACGAAGATTTAGAAGATTCTGAAGCGGAAGAAATAACTAGACTGTACAAAGACGTGATAAACATATGCACGGAAAGGTATGAATTTGTGACTAAAGTGTTATGTGCTTTTAATGGTTTTGACAAAGGAACTAAAAAAGAGAGGGTGAAATTATTCATCAATTCTCATTATATAGACTATCTATATCTGTTGGACGGCATTACAATGAATGATGATATCAAAGAAAGTCTAATAAAAATAATCCTTCGTAATGTTTTGAATAAAAGAATTCAAATCAACGGAATAAAAGAGGCAACAAACCTATGAGATTTAAGAGCATCCACATAAAAGAAGGTTATTTCGAAAGGCATGTTGTTTTTTCAGAAAACAACAACTTAATATATAGTAAAATAAATAGCACAGGAAAAACAACATTGTTGAGGTTTTTGCTGTATTCTATTGGGTACAGCATTCCGAATACAAAAAATATCAAATTCGAAAATTGTATTGTCACATCACAGATTGAAGATTGTGGAAGGGATATTATCTTGATTCGTAATGCAAGAGATTATATTGTCATGAATGTTGATGGCGATGAAGAGACATTCATTTTGCCAAGTCAAGAACATGATTTACATAAAAAATTATTTCTGACTGAAAATGTTGATTTATTAAATAATATTCTCGGTACATTTTATTATGATCAAGAGAAAGGATGGACTCTACTGAATAGAGGTGTGGTTATTGGCAGTATTCGATATAATATAGAAGAATTGATAAGAGGACTCAACAATATTGATTGTTCAGAATTAATCCGTCAAAAAGAAAAAAAGAGCCAGGACTTGTTGAAATATAGGCAGATGTTTAGTGTCTCAAAATATCAAGAGGCAATAAATATAGAAACCGCCAATTTGGCTAGCGAGTCTTATGATACAACAACAGAAAGTAGAATCAATCAATGTAGAATTCAACAAAACATATTAAAGAAAGAACTACAACAAATTGAACGAGCATTAAGAGACAATCAGAAGATAAAAAAATTCATTGCAGATATTGGTCTTCTCGTGCAATTGCCCAATGGTGAAACCATCGCTGTAACAGATAAAAATATTGTTGGACTAAATGATTCTATATATTATTTAATCGCAAAGAAAAAAATAATTGCTGCAGATTATAATAAAATCTCATTAGAAATAAAAGAAATTGAAAAGGAACAACGTGTTGAGGAAACACAATTATCATTCTTTGACGATGTGGAAACAATTGCAGAAATCTTTGATAAGAGAATAGCAACTATTCCGATAAACGCCGTGAACGTTGAGAATAAAATCCATAGTGTAGAGAAAGAAATAACAGATATTAATTGCCGTATAAAAAATATTACAAGAAATTCTTCATCTACAATAACTAACATATTTAACAATGCAAGAAAATATCTCAATGAATTAGAGTTAGATGGTGATGTGCTAACGGAAAAATATCTATTTACCTCCAACTTGAAAGAATTATCCGGGGCTATACTTCATAAAACTGTTTTTGCTTTTCGATTAGCCTGCTTGATTGAAATTGAGAGAACAATAAATATAAAGTTGCCGATAATTCTGGATTCTCCTAGCGGGAAAGAAGTTGATCCTGAAAATATTAAAAAGATGATTAATATTTTGAATCGTGATTTTTCTGATAATCAAATAATAATTGCATCAATCTTTGAATACAATTTGAACAATCTTAATATGATTGAAATAAAAGACAGATTAGTTGATACAATAATAGAAAAGTAATCTCTGGTGTATTTGAGTAGTGATATATCAATATTGCGTTATATAATGAAAACAAGATTATGAAGGACGGGTATTTAGACTTTGACGAGTATATCGTTGCGAGCGAACCGCATAAGCGGGAAAGAGCTGAAGCCTGGAAGGTCGCCATCGGCCTGCAGGCGGTGGACGGGCTGCAGGTGTCGGAATCATAGTTTGGATGCAGGACAAGTTCGGGACAAGTACAGGACAAGTGATAAAGAATCGTCGAAGGATCACCGAAGGATCGTAGAAGGGACATAGAAGGATCATAGGAAGGACACCAAACAAGTAGAATTGTGAAAAATGTGATTTTTGATATTATTTTTGGTCGAAAAATGTGATAATATAAAGGATGGACAATGAAGGACGGATATTTAAATCTCGATGAGTATATACGCCAGGGGGATCCGGCACAACGTGAAAGAGCGGAGGCATGGAGCGTTGCTATCGGTTTGCAGGCCGTCGATGGGTTACAGGTGTCGAACTATCTCCTTGAACTTGCCCGAAGGAATATCGAGGGAGAAATTACCATCGATGAAGTTATAGAACTGCTAAACGAACGCGATGCCAAAAAGTCACGTTTGAACGAATATACGTCATATACCAGAATCGAAGCTGTTGACCCGATTGAGAGTAAAATGGGTAGGCCAATTTAACGAAAGGAGAATAGCATTATGCCATACTTCAACGAAAGCCAGTTAGAGATGTCGATTGTCACCCTGCTGCAAGATAATGATAATATGAATAATAATCAGATAACAAAGACAAAATGAAAGATATTGTTCCTATAGAGAAAAGCTCATTACTAAACGACACCAGCGACATTATTGAACAGGCGCAGCAGGAAGTCTATCATACAGTGAATGTCACGCTTATTATGAGGAACTGGCTGCTTGGAATGCGCATCCATAAAGAGGTACTTAAAGAAAAACGTGCTGAATATGGTGAGCAGGTGTTAATAGAGCTGGCAAAACAGCTGACACAGAAATATGGTAGAGGGTTTAATAAGAGCAATCTGTATTTGTTTGTCACATTTTATCTGAACTATCCAAACATTTTCCAATCACTGACTGGAAAATCTAATGAAGAAGGCAGCGTCAACATTTTCCAATCACTGACTGGAAAAAAGCCCATTCTTCTTTCTTGGACTCATTATTCCATAATTCTACAGGAAAAGAATGCTGAAGCTCGTGATTGGTATGAACGTGAGGCTGCCAACGAGGTGTGGAGCACACGGACACTGCAACGTAACATCAGCAGCCAGTACTACCATCGAATGCTGATGTCGCAACACAAAGAGTTGGTGCATAAGGAAATGATTGAGAGAACCAGTCCACTGCAGGACAAGATGGAATTTATCAAGAATCCGGTAATTGCCGAATTCCTCGGTTTTCCACAGGAGGCGACGTTCACAGAGTCTGAACTTGAGACAAGTATCATCAACAACTTGCAAAAGTTCATTATGGAACTTGGCAAGGGCTACGCCTTTGTTGCCAGACAGCAACACATCCACACAGAGAAGGAGGATTATTATATTGACTTGGTTTTCTATAATTACTTGTTGAAATCGTTTGTGTTGATAGACCTCAAAACGACCAAGGTAACCCATCAGGATGTAGGCCAGATGGATATGTATGTTAGGATGTATGATGAGTTGAAACGAGGTGAGAATGACAATCCCACCATTGGTATTTTGATATGTGCCGACACGGATGAAGACATTGCACGATACTCAGTACTCCACGACAATGACCAACTGTTTGCTGCTAAATATAAGACCTATATGCCAACAGACGAGGAATTACGAGCAGAGATAGAGGCACAAAAGAATATATACTATTTGCAACACAAAGAAAAATAGCATCATGCCATACTTCAACGAAAGCCAATTAGAGATGTCGATTGTCACCCTGCTACAGGAGCAGGGGTATGACTACATCAAGGGCGAGGACATCGTGCGCAACCTCGACGAGGTAGTACTGCGCGACGACCTTGCGCAGTATCTCCGCAGTCGCTATAAGAACGACGGCATCACGGAGCAGGAGGTGGAGGCAGCCATCCGCGTCATCACACAGCGGACGGGCGGCTCGCTGTATGAAGAGAACCGCCACACGATGAATCTGCTGATGGACGGCTTCTCGCTGAAACGTGAGGACGCAACCCGGCAGAACCTCTACATCCAACCCATCGCTTTCGAAGAAAGTCAACAGAAGCATAACATCTTCAAGGTTGTCAATCAATACGACATCGTAGGGAACCAGCGTCGCATACCTGATGCCATTATCTTCCTGAACGGCCTGCCTGTCGTGGTGTTCGAGTTTAAGAGCGCCATCAAGCAGAACACCACCATCGAGAATGCCTACAAGCAGTTGACCATCCGCTACCGCAGGGATATACCGGCACTGTTCAAATACACAGCCTTCATCGTCATCTCCGACGGAGTGAACAACAAATTCGGCACGCTCTACACCCCCTACGAGTTTTTCTACGCCTGGCGCAAGGTCGACGCCAAGGACAAGGCCGGCAACGGCATCCCGTCGCTGAAGACGATGGTGGCGGGCCTGTTCCGCAAGGACCGCCTGATAGACGTGATACACAACTTCGTCTACTTCCCCGACACCTCGAAAGACGAGCGCAAGGTGATATGCCGCTACCCGCAGTATTTCGCCGCCCGCTCGCTCTATCAGAATATCCTCAACCACAGCAAGCTCAACCCCAGCGGCGACGGCAAGGGCGGCACCT
>X431_Quagga__coassemble_65_pt1 | contig 24298 bp, 21 predicted proteins | sample X431_Quagga__metabat2_high_PE_003 | metagenome-assembled genome bin X431_Quagga | reverse complement strand
GACATAAGTTGTTGTGCGGTAACTATTTCCGCTCGGATGGCTGTGGTTTCGTTGCTGTTTCGCCGTCGGACGGTTGCGGTGCTGTCGCCGTGTTGTCTGCGGATAGGTGGCGGATTGTGACGGAAATGTTATAAAATGTGAGGAAATGTTTGTTTTTTACATTCAAAACGAGTATATTTACATTAGCATAATTGTATGCTCTGTTTTTCGTCTCCATGCAAAAAACCTTCGACAACGGCGACAATTTTCTGCGCGACTACCGTCGCGAAGGCCGTCGCATTGTGGCGGGCGGCGAGGTCTTCCCGCTCAGCGAGGAGGGGTTGCGGCGTGAGATGGTGCGCCAGTGCTACGACCTGCGTCTGCAGTTGCTCTACCTGCATTGTGCCGAGGTTGTCTTCTCGGTTGCCGACCCTGTGTTGATGACCAAAGTAGGGGAGTGGATCGACCGCTTGCAGCAGCAGTTGGAGCTCTCGCTGCGTCGCCAGCGGCACACGGCGTCGCTGTTGGGTCTGGATGGCGACAGCGGATTGCTGTCGGGTGCTGCGGCTCCGCAGCGTGCCACGTTGACGGCGCCAGCAACGCAGAACGACAAGATGCCGTTGCGGTCATTCTTCTGGAAAGCCGGCGAGGGTTGCATGGAAGGTGTGCACGACTTGCAGCGCAACCTGTGGAGTGCCAAGCTGCTGGCACCGATGGCCGACGGCGGACGCGACACGGCGCTCTTCATTGCGCTGGGCGTGGGACACTATGCCGGCGAGACACCCCGGCGCATGACCTGGCTGGGTAAAATAAACCAGTTGCATTGCTTTGTCAACATGATGGTAGGGGGTGGCTATGTCGACTGCCGTGGCGGCTCCAAGTGGATGACGGCCGCCGACCTTTTCGTTCCTTCCGACCCCTCGCGCCGCTACACCGCCAAGCGCCTCTCCGACGCCCGTGCCATCAACGCCGACGACGAGCGGCAGGTCCGCCGCTGCCTCCCCGCCACGCTGTGAGTGCGAGAAGGTGGGAATATTACGATTTTCTTTATCTACTGGTTGGCATATCACCCGACCAACCGTGCCCTAAATCCCCGTGCTCATCATAGGCAAATTCAAAATAGGGCAAAGAGAACTCTCTTTCCAACAATTCTGTCAATTCATCTTGGATAGGCTCGGCCCAGTGGCCCACGAGTACAATAAATTTGTCAATTGTCCTTGTCACGCATCCACGTGGAATCTGGGTATAATCTCCCTTGAATTTTGTCTCCAAGTGCTTGGCTTGGGCACGGAAGAACTCTTTTTTAGTTCATTCATAATGTGAACATACTGCAGCAAGCCAACCTTGGCCTCCTTGTCAAGAGTGACCAAAATGTCCACGTCGCTGTCTGCACGTTCTTCGCCCCGGGCATAGGAGCCAAACAGCCAGGCTTTCTCAATAGGCTGTGTGGCGAAATACTCGCGAATGGTCTGAATCACATTCTCACTCATCTCTCAACAAATTAGAACATTTTCATCTGCAAATATACAACCTTTTTGAAAAATGAGGGGAAACGTAACCGCCCGAGGCGTTCGCCTCGGGCGGTAGCGGGTAATACATTTTGATTGTTGTCGGAGCTGGTTGGGTTATTTCCTCGGAGCGTTTTGTGACAGGAACCTGTCCCTTGGCACACCGGGATTGCAAATCCGCAACAACGGGCACCTTTTTCAAAGATACCATCTATGCTTTGTTTTCTGCTAGCCATTCATCGACTTTCTCCTTGACTACAGCAACCAACCCTTTGGCCTTGGGGTAGAGCTTGGCTGTTGACACTTCGTCGTGGTTGAAGAGATCTTCGTAGTCGCCTGTCTGACGAGCCTCGAACAGGTTGCTGTAATCCTTGCCATAGGACGACGGGAAGATGCCCGTGCGGATGAAATGAAGACCGAACATCTGCTTCACTCCGTCGTGCGACTTGGTGATGACACCGTTGGCAATAAGTAATGCACTCACCGCATAATAGCAGGCATAATACATCCGGTTGGCCGCGTTGTTGTAGAATCTGAGCGCAAGGAGATCGTCAATCTCACCCAGCGTCTTTTCTGCACACTCGATACGGTATGCAACGATGTCATATCGTTCTTTCTGTGATAAATCCATCCGCTCTGTCATAGCCGCCTCCCGTCGTTAAGTACATTCAGTCGGAACGGAGTCATGCGCGACTCCCATTGGCTTTTGGTAAGCAAAATCGGATTTATGGCCACACCTGCGTCCCACTCGATTGGCATGGTGATGTCGTACACTTTATCCCTGTCGTTGTCTTCGACTGTTGGTTTGTTGAAAAGTACCAGCAAATCGATGTCGGAGTCGGGTCGCGCGTCGCCGCGTGCCTCGCTGCCATAGAGCCAGACCTCCATGTCAAAAGGCAATGTTTCGAGTCCTTTCTTGATAGCCGCTGTGATCTCCGGACGTCTCATATTGTTTTCTGTTTCTTTCCACTGCAAATATACAACCTTTTTGGAAAACTGAGGGAAATGATACCGCCCGAGGCAAACGCCTCGGGCGGTGGTGCTATTAGCTATTCGGGATTGCAAATCCCGGCTGGAGTTTGTAGCGGATTGCAAATCCGCAACAACGGGTAGTCAGGCTATTCCCTCAATGCCTGTCCCTCTGATTTTGATTTACCTCTGATTTATTACAATTTCGCTATCTCCTCAGCCGAAAGTCCAGTGATTTCGGCAATGTCTGCTACGGGGTACTCTTTGGATTTCATCTTGCGAGCGGAGTCGATGGCTTGCTTGTAGGCAGCATTGTCAATCTCCAGGCAGGGGGCTTGTTCATGCTGCCATTGCTCCCAGTCTATTTCGGCCAAGTAGCGTTCTATCTGCATCCGCAATGGTTTGATGTCAGCGGTCGCCGTCTGCCAAAGGTCTGCATCTGAAATTTGGGAGTACCCATGTACCAGTACATGGCGCATACTAATGATTGGCCGCCAGGGAAGTTCGCTGTACTTCTCCCGAAAATGGTACGTCAGCATATTGGCAGCTTCGCCAATGACTTCCACATTCTTCATGACAGAATAGTAGATACGGATGTCGCTGACAAACTCGTCATATGAAATGCCACTGACAATCTTTTCTACGTTTTGGGCGTATTTCAGGATGTCCTCCAGCCGTCCACGATCTCTTCTATGCTCTCTCATAAATCAGCTTCCTGTCTTTGTTTATACTTTCAGCTGCCCATGGGCGCAATGTGCCATCCTCCACCAAATCGACCTCACAAAGAAGGATGTCTTCAAGAGCAACTTTCATGTCGGCTATTTTCAGCAAGCCGATGGGTTGGCTTCGGTCGTACTGTACAAGAATGTCGACATCGCTCCACGGCCTCTGCTCGTTCCTTGAATAAGAGCCAAACAGCCAAGCCTTCAAAACAGGCTGTGTTTTGAAATAGTCGGCTATTGCCTGTGTCATTGCTTGAGTACTCATAAACTTTTGAATTATCATCTGCAAATATACAACCTTTTTGGAAAATAGGGGAAACGATGCCGCCCGAGGCGTTCGCCTCGGGCGGCATCGGGTAATACATTTTGATTGTTGTCAGAGCTGGTTGGGTTATTTCCTCGGAGCGTTTTGTGACAGGAACCTGTCCCTTGGCACACTTGTCCCTTGGCACACCGTATAGAAGTGCCTGTCCCTCTGATTTCCCGTTGCGGAGAACCCTTTTTGCCGATATGTATATCGAGCATATTTTATAATGTAGGTGGATACCCTGGGGTTTGTGACCACGCTTTCCATGTAGGTTGACTTGGATATTGCCTAAAGTACTCCAACGCATCCAGCAAGGTGGTTTGGCCCGCATACGATGTGGCTTCACCATCGTCTACAGACACCAAATTGTAGGATGCGTCATATGCATAATAGTCTGTTACGGATATTGGGTTGTTGAATGAGGGCACAACAGAGCGGTGTGTGGCATCAACATAACAATTTGTAAATGTGGAATCAAGAATTGCTTTATTTTTATATCCAATTAAAGTGCCGCGAGGGACGTTTCCTTGAATGTTCACATAATAATTCTTGATCACTAATAAATTGGCATTATTTACAACATATCCTATCGCACCTCCCACAGTTGCTAGTGCAGATGTTTGATTACTGATATAATAACTATTTTCAATGGTAGCGCTTCCTGTGCTTAGATGACCAAGCATCCCGCCTGCATTTGAAAAATTGGTTGAAAACGTACCTGAATTGCAACAATTTTTTATCGATAAAATAGTATTTGCCTCTGTTACTCCAACAATACCTCCTGCAAGTCTAGTGTTCGAAGTATTTATATAACTTACGATAGATCCTGAGTTTGAACATCCGTCAATATTGACGGTGCTACTCGCTCCTGTATTCCAACCCAAAATACCGCCCGCACGCATTTCTGCACCGTAATTATTTGTTGTTTGAGATGTAATAACTCCTTCATTTATACAATTATTGATAACAAGTATTCCACCACCACTATTCGCTGCAACAATCCCTCCCGTGTAAAATTTATAAGTTGACTTATTATGACGATATTGATCAAGTGCACCATGATTCTCGCATGATTCTACTGTTATCATTTTATCTGTTGCACCTGAATAATACCCCAATATCCCAGCAACATAAGTAGTGCAGGCTGTGCTATTATCGATTTTGGTTTTAATATTACCGTAATTCTTACAGTTTTCTATTTTGCTCCCTGACGCATTGGCATAAGCATATCCACATATACCACCTTCATAATTTTGTAAAGAAATAATTGTTCCATAAGATGCCACATCCAAAGATCCGTTTGTACAATCCTTAATGGTAACTGTTCCCTTGTATGCACATCCAACTATTCCACCAGAATTATTATAGTTCGACTCTATCGTAGCCAAATTAGTACAGTTGGATACGGTAACATTGTTGGTGAAATCTGATGTTTGTATGCATCCTATAATACCGCCTTTACCAATACTATTTCTAGTATCTTTTGATGATTCTGTGATATTGCATTTGTTGATGCAGTATTCAACGGTGGCAGGTCCTGTAATCAGCCCTATAATTCCACCACAATTGCAATATTTTGCGGAGGATGTAATCGATCCTTTTACTTTTAATTTTTCTATCTTTGCGCCGCCATTCACAACGCCAAACACTCCAAGATTTAAACTGGCAGTGCTGTTACTAATGCCCAATTTGATATAGTTGTTATCACCATTGTAATTGGCAGTGAAAGCTTTGGTTGTGTTGCCTATGGCATAGTTTGAGGATGATCCCCAATCTGCATAATTAGAAATGTCTATTGTATCTTTTGTTTGCTTGTAATAGACTCCATTGCCGCAGTATTTACTGGTGCCAGCGTTAGTTTCTGTGCGAAGTCTTAATAAATCGTCCTTACTCTCTATCAAATACGGGCAAGCCGCTGTGCCTTGGCCCCAGAAGGCGGCGGCGGTGCCGGTGGTGATGGTGACGGGGATGGACCCCATTTCGCCTTGGTTGATGTAGATGCCGTCCTCGGCGGAGCTAACGCCGTGGAAGGTGTATTTGGTGTCGCCGTTGGTGGCTTTGACGTGGACGGTAAGTTTGGACTTGGCTTCACTGGAGATAGGCAGCACCGGGATGTAGAGACAGGTGTCCTTGCCGTTGGCTAACTCAAAGCTGGCACCACTCAGCGACAGGGTGACCATGGTGCTGGTCTCCGTCGTGCCAGAAATGGTGGCGCCGTCGGCGTTGACCGTCACTGCCGCCTTGCCAGTCAGCGGTGCGTTGTCGCTCTCCACCTCAATAGCATAGAGGTTCAAAGCATTTCCAGTGCTGTTCAAAATATTCACTGCCAGCACGGCTCCCACGTTATAGAATCGCAGCACACTGCCGTCGTCACTGTAGGCCGCCATGGGGCACACGATGCGTTGTTTCTCAGTGTGACCGCTATAAGGAGCCGCCTTGGTGTAGGTCTGCTCGCTGGGAATGGTGAGTTTCAGGGTGCCGCTTCCCAGGTCGCTCACATTTGCCGCGGGATAGCCAGCGGTATAGGGGGCGCCTTCTTCTACATTGGGGATGGTGGCGATATGCGGGTTTGCGTCGGCAACCGCAAGCGGATAATCTCCATTTGATCCATTGCTACGAATACTCACCGCATCGCCGTTCTGCCAATATCCGTAGTTGTCTTCGATATATACCTTGGCGTTGCTGTTGGGTTTGTCGGCAAACACAGCCGTCAGATTCACCGTTTCGTCTTTCTGGCAGGAGCAGAACAGCGCTGCGCATGCCAATGTTATAATGAAAAAAGAATGATATATTTTTTTCATGACAAAATCCTTGTTGAGTTCTAATAAAACAATTACATACAGGTTTCAATCCTGTCGGTCACCTGTTTAGAAGAAATTATCTCCCCAGTCTGATGTCAGTGCGTTGTCCCATTCGGTGGCAGTGTTGCCTGGTTCATCATCCAGCTGAATATAGCGAAACAGCCAGGTTTCCTCTTCAACCTGCATCTGCATATATCCCAATCCCGCAGATCCCACCAGCAAAGAGCCGCTTGTTCGTACAGGGACCATGGTCATGCGCGGAGGCTCATAAATTCCATCCCCCACTGCAGTAACATCTGTTTTCATGGCTTTCATATTTTGAGGTGAATTTTTTGTTTTGATTAGGATTACCAACTTAGACTTGGGAAGGTTGCGTCAGTCCAAGAAGAATAGGTGCTGCCATTAGTGGAAACCCAGGCGGCCAATGCCTCTTTCAATGTGGAATATGACCCAGAGCCAGCACCTGTGTTATTAAGTTCAGCAACCCCTACGGGGTCTCCATCTAATTTACCTTGGTCTTCTCCCTCTGAAACTATGAATGTGGCGCACCGGTAGGATGTTTTTGTTGGGCTACTAGCACCGTATGCGTTTCCGATAAGATCGCGGTCAGACGGACCATAGCAGTTATACAATGTCAATGTTCCACTGTAAGCACCCGCAATGCTGTATTCTTTGTTCGCACCAGTGCAGCCCGTAACATCAACCGTATTATAGCAATTGTTTATATATGTTGCTGTCGTACAGGCTACACCTAAAATACCCCCCACGCATGCATACGTAATACTATTAATGCTTCCAGATATGGATCCTTTGTTATAGCAGTTGACTATGGTGTCAGTGGCGTTGGTGCTGGCGACGATGCCTCCTACGGTTCTAACATTTGTGACGGAGATTTCTCCTTCATTACAGCAATTGAAAATATGTCCACTGCCAATCAGCCGACCTGCTATGCCTCCGACATAAATATAGCCACCTCCTGTTGAGGTTGTAATGAGGCCCGTGTTCTTACACCTGTTAAAGCTTATGGTTCCACCCACACTTGTACCAAGTATTCCGGCCAAACAATTATATCCTGATGCGGGACCTTTTGTCGCTGTAATAGTTCCGCTATTAGTACATCCTGTAAAAGACGAACTTTTGCTTGTTAATCCAACGATACCAGCAACATTATAGGCTGCAGATATTGCTCCAGTATTGGTTACGGTGCCATTAATTATAATGACACCTTTCGAAGAACCCACGATTCCACCAACGTTACGTGATGTGTTTGTACCTCCATATACTGGACCGCTGTTAGTTACAACGCCCGTAATAGTTATTGTGTCTGCGGATACCCAACCAATTATTCCTCCTGTATTAACAGTATCGCTGCTTTTTGTTCCCTTAATTGTGCCATAATTAATTGTACCATTGCCCAATGTACCAGACACTTTGTTTTTTGTTCCGGCGCACTGTCCGACACATCCACCAACATACTTAGTCCCCGTTATATCCTTATTATTAACACAATCCTCCAAGTCAAGACTTCCTCCAACATACCCAGCCATTCCACCAACCAAGGTTGAACCTGAATTCAACACGCCATTGTTTACACATTTATTTAACTTGATACTCCCCGTTGTACCCCCAATCATTCCTCCCATCTTTCCTTTCTCAGTGGCTGAAATATTCCAATTGTTTGTATCTTCCGAGAATCTCATTGGGACTTTCGCGTGGCCCACAAGGCCACCAACAGAATCTTTAGTGACAGTATAACTTTTTACTGAGTTTGCGCAATTTGAAATAATACAGGAATCGGCCGCATGAACCTTAGCCACCATAGCGCCTAAGGTTATTTTACCACCTGTCGACAAGTTGCCGGTAAACTTACAATTGGAAATAGATACTATACAACCAGGTGCATTCACTATTCCACATATTCCACCGTGAGAAACATGATCATTATTCGGTATAGATATATTGACGCTACTTGTACAATTGTTCACAGAGAAAGCGCCACTGATTACCCCTACTATACCCCCACACACAGTTTTTTGTCGTGCGCTTGTTGAACTTATATAACCGTTTGTTTTCAAATTTGATATGGATCCCCCTCCGCCACATACACCAAAAACACCTATTCCGCATGAAAGATTCAAGGCTGTGTATGTTACTATGTCACTATTGATTGTTACACTATGTCCCCCTCCATTATAGTGCGCTTTGAATGGTTTATCTGTATTGTAGCCGATTCCACAATGCGATTTATACGATTCGCTGTTGGCTCCCCACCGCACATCGTGTTCTCCAATATTGATGTCTGCAATTTGGAGGTAATACTTATTGTTGGCGTTGTAGTCTGTGTTACCTCCAGCGTTAACCAAATCTCTCAGTTTGCTCAAGTCATCATACGTCCTAATCTGGTAAGGATCCGTCGGCGAATCGCCTTTACCCCAAAAAAATCCGTTACTTTTGGTGTTTTCGCCATCCAAATTCACCCGAATGAAACCACGTTCGTTGCGCCTAATTGTTTTTTCACTACCGGTTTTATTGGAAAACGAATATTTGTTATCGCTACCGTCGGTCATGAGAACGTCTACATAGAGTTTGATATTCTTGACGGGAGGAATCGCCAATGTTAAAATCAGCGAATCGCCGTATCCGATGGAATTGGTAGCGGAACAATCGATGCTGGCATTATAACTGCCTGATGCTAGCTTGATCTTAGGTGTACCAAATGTGATACTGTCAATGGTGCCTTTCCCGGTCAAGAAAGTGTTGTCACTGCGTATGGTGACATATTTCACATTGTACGAGGATGCGGGAATGGTATTTTTAATGACTACTGTTGCCAAGGCTGCCGCATTGTGGAACTGCAGCGTCGAGGCGTTGCCGGCTGCGTATGCAGCCATGGGGCTTTCGATTATCTGGTTGTTGCTGGCATCCTCTTTATAGGTCTGCATGTCGGGGAAAGTGATAGTATATGACGATGACAGGTTCCCTTGTACCCATGATGCAGGATAGAATGCATAGTAGTGGTTGGCCTCGGCCACATCGTAGACAGAGGCTTCGCCGTTTCGGTCGTCGATAAGATAAAACTCGTCGTTGATTTGGACTTCCTCATTCGCAATGAATTTTGGTTGGCTGCCTTCCAAATGAATTTTGCTGTTGCCAGAGCTATATTGATCTACAATATGGAGATTGAAGTTGACCCGTGCACGGCCGTCATCCTTCTGGCATGCGACCATCAAAAGCGTTGCAAACAAGATTGCAATGTATATTGGTTGTTTCTTCATGACTTTATATTCCATCATTTCAATTATTCCACATTTTTAACCAACCTAACTGCCAATCCATAGCATTTATTAGGTTTAGATGATTCAAATTCGGTGCTTTGAGTTGTTGGATTACTACTACCATTATAAGTGAAATAGTATGCGTGGTAGCCGCTCAAATGTGTGGAAGTCCAATAGTAACAAATTGTCGTGTTGTTCACAGTTACGTTACTATTTTCAGAAGATGTTCGCATACGTGTACCAGTGGCTGGTAAAAATACAGCCCCATTAGCTTCCAGTTTGGACCATTGCTCAAGGGTGTATGTGTTCGTCGACGCAACAGAGCTTGGGGTCAGCGTTACATCCTCTGGCGCTACCCAAACGTCGGGCAAGAATATGTATCCTGTAACGCCGTTAACGATGGCTCCTGTTTTTAAATTGGCATAATTGGTCCGGGTTCCCAATAAGTACTCCCATTCGATTTTCTCGAGGGATCTCCAAGTACCGGGGGGGGCTACTGATTCTCCATTTATAAGGGCATTATATACACCCCAATCGGAATTCTCACACCCAACACTGTTTAAGGAATATGTATATTGTCCGTTTTTTTGGGGACCATAACCGTAGCCTGCAGTCGCTTGTCCGCTAGATACCTTATTATAAGGCATATAATATGTATTCCCATTATTCCATCCGCTGGTGCCCCATCCGAACAAGTCAAGCCATTTGGTGGTTTCTTCAGAGATGGCATCAGCCTCAGACAAAGTGTTTCCTCCTTCTGTGGTCGTGTTGGTATAGGAAATCCATTGTTCTTCAGCAAAGCGCCAAGTGCCAGCAGCGGTTCCTCCTCCATTCACGGCATGTGTTGTACCACCATTATTACTCCACTGCAGATTACCTGGTGAGAAATAAACTCGCGTATTTACTCCGACGGTAAAAGGTCTTATGTAACGATGGTCACTGGTTTTCAATAGTTGTGAGGTTGCCGCAATTGAGTTTTTAGATATATTTGCTGTTGTGGTCTTTGCAATCTCAAATTCTGCTATTGTTTTGTCCGGGAAAATGCCATAAGTGGTGATAGTGAACTGACCGCCTGTTACCGGAGGGATGTATATGTAATAATCCAGACTGGATTTGTTCTCCAATACATCCTCGTTAATGCCGGTAAGGGTCACCGAATATTTGCCGCTGGCGGTAAGGCTGAACACTCCTTCTTCGTCATCATAATTTATTGTTCCTGTTCCGGCGATAGCTTTGTCACAAGTGATGCGTATGGAGTCTAGATGGAAGTCACCCATTCCTACATTGTTTCTTACACGTACTCTAAGCAATGCACAAATATTTTGGAATGCAAGTCTGTCCGTGGAAGAGTAGGCTGCCATCGGTGCATTAATCTTTTGAATCTTCTTCCCGTTAGAGGTGAAATATTCATAGGATTGCCTAGTTGGTAAATCAATTGTCATCGGGAAGCCGCGTAGAGTCTCATCCGGCACCAATTCATACGGATATACAGCATAATAAGGTGTTGAGACCTCAGCCCCCTCTAATTCAACGGTGCCACCTGTGACGGTTGCCGTAAAAAGCTCTTCATTAATCCAAATCTGGTCATCTGTGATAAACTTTGGCTGTAAGCCATCCATTGCGACCTTAGAGCTGCCTTCATCAAGTGTATAATGGTCAGCTATGGTTGCACGTAATTTCATTATGGCTTTTTCTGTGTCTTCTTTTTGACATGATGTGGCTATAAATGAAAAAACTGCAATAATGGGGAGAATATGTAGGAATTTGATTTTCATAAATACCAGAATATGCGTTTGATTAATTAGTCCCAGAATCCATTGCCCCAGCCGTCGGCAGTGCCAAAGCCCTCTGTTGGGGTGCTGCCATCTTCAGTAGACTGAAAATAATCCCGAAAATCCTCGTCTACAGAAAATGTCTCCAATGGCATAATCGACCCAATCAGCATCGCGCTATTCCCGCGGAGCGGGATGACCTCCATTTGGGGTGGGGTGTAGCTCGCTAGTTCGGCGAGAGGGTATTTTTGCTCTTTTGTCATTTTCTACTATTGGTTGGTTGTTTTTTGAATGATAATTCTATTGTAATACGCTGATAGAATGGCGTTTATGTAAAATCTTCGATATTTTCCTTAACCCCACATTGCGTTTCTTGTGCGGGGTCATTGCGATTCAGCCAATCCGTGGCTGTCGTATAACATTCGTATATTGCAATTCGTTTCAATTCTCAATTCGTTACGGTATTCCCCAAAAGTCATTATTGCTCCAGCCGATGTCAAACTGTTCGTTGGCATTGGTGGGGGTAGTCTTGGTCTGGTTGGTCCACAGGAACAAATCCACCTTGTCGGCAGTCTGACTTTCCTCGATGGTAAAGGAGTTTTGCCACTGCTCGGTCACGCTGTCCGCAAAACCGTCCTCGACTCGAAATGCCTCGGATTCGATTTTCGGCGGAACGTAGGCCGGTAACTGTCTGCTCTTTCTTAACATGTACACGTTTTAAATCCAAACCACAGTATATTAGTTAGTTATAAACGATGTAGTGTAAAAGAAGTCACTACGTTTTACAATGCAAATATACTAAAAATATGTGATATTATGTCACTTGTGTGTTAAAAAATGACAAATCGGGGGGGGGCTTTTTCTCCTGCTCGGGTTATTCTCCTGCTCGTGCTTCGCGCCTCGCGAAATCTATAAATCTTATAAATTACTTCGCTGCGCGGATTGCTAACTGCTAGCTGCTAACCGCTAACTGCTAATTAATTATAATCAACTAGATCTACCAGATCTCTGCCCGCAGGGCTAGGCAGATTAAAGCTCCTGCTCGTGCTTCGCGCCTCGCGAAATCTATAAATCTTATAATTACTCGCTTCATGGATTATTCTAACATGAATTGTCATGTAATGGGCCATGAATATTCTTGAGTCTATTAATGGTTAATTTGTGGTAATTCGTGTTTAAACTTGAGTCGACTTCGTCGAGAAATTATACAAATTCAGTTCAAAATTTCACAAATACATTTTGTTAGATGTTATTTCCAATTTTGTTCAATTTCCACGCGTCAGCGTGCTTCTTGTTTTGGGAGCGTCTGCTGCGGTAAGCTGGCAGCACGCTAACCGCTAACTGCTAAATATTTTTTGTATCTTTGCGTACTTTGCGTTGCTTCGCAAAGTGTGTTTCATCCTTTTTATCCTCTTGAAAAAGAGGTAATTCTAATTATTTAAACCTATGGAAGACCTGAACATGATGCAGCCGACTCCCAATGAGGAGAACCTGCCGAAAAACGAAAACGTTGAACCTAAAGAGACCGCGGATGCCGTGGCGGTTGAGAACACGGATGACTGTGTGGTTGAGAACACGAATCTCACGAATGACACGAATGCTGTGGTTGAGTCGAACACGGATGGCTCGAATGACACGAATGTTGTGGACAGTTCGAATACGGCGGACGAATCCGCCGCAACCGCCGAACCCGCCGACGAGGAGGAGAACGATGCCGAGGAGGCCGAGGACTTTGCCGCCCGCTATGGCGCGATGAGTCGCGAAGAGGTGGTGGCCGAGTTGGGTGCATTGATGGACCAGGAGGTGCAGCAGGTGAAGCATCAGGTGGCACTGCTGCGCAACCGTTTCAACGAGTTGACACAAGAGGTGGAACGCGCTAACTATGAGGCGTTCCTCGCCGGTGGCGGACAGAAGGAGGATTTCCAGAATGCCGCCGACGCGCTGACGGAGCAGTTCCGCAAACTGTATAATACCTACCGCGAGCGTCGCCAGCGCTACCAGGAGCAGCTGGACGCCCTGAAGAAACAGCACCTGGAACAGAAACAGCAGATTCTGGAGGAGCTGCGCCAGCTGATTGAGAAGGACGAGGAGTCGCTGAAGGTGACCTACGACCGTTTCAACGAGATTCAGGAAAAATGGAAAGCGATTGGCGAGGTGCCGCGCGAGAGCCTGAACGACCTGTGGCAGACCTACCACTTCCTCATCGAGCAGTTCTTCAACAAGGTGAAGATCAACAAGGAACTGCGTATGCTCGACCTGAAACGCAACCTGGAGCAGAAGATTGCCCTGTGCGAGAAGGCCGAGGAGCTGATGATGGAGACCTCTATCACCAAGGCTTTCAAGGCACTGCAAGACCTGCGCGACCGCTGGCGCGAGATTGGCCCCGTGCCGATGGAGCATAACGAGGAGATTTGGCAGCGCTTCTGCAACGCCGCCAACCAGGTGGACGAGCGTCGCAAGGCCTACTACGACGAGCGTCGCGCCGAGATGGAGCAGAACCTGCTGGCCAAGCAGGCGCTGGTGGCCCAGGTGAAGGAACACACCGCCGAGAAGCCGCAGAGCGTGAAGCAGTGGAACGACGTGACGGCGGCGCTGGACGAGATGCTGAAGACCTGGAAGACCATCGGTCCCGTGCCCCGCGAGGCCAACGAGGCCGTGTGGAACGAGTTCAAGGGTGGCATCGACGCTTTCTATCGCGACAAGAAGGCTTTCTTCAACCAGATGCGCGACGAGCAGACGGAGAACTACAACCGCAAGATTGACCTCTGCCTGAAGGCCGAGGCCATTGCCAAGCGCGAGGACTGGAAGAAGGCCACCGACGAGCTGCTGGCCCTGCAGGAGGAATGGAAGCAGGTGGGCAATGTGAGTCGCAAGCTGAGCGAGCGGGTGTGGAAACGTTTCCGCGCCGCCTGCGACGAGTTCTTTGCCAAGAAGAACGAGTTCTTCAAGGATATCCGCCAGAACGAGCATGAGAACCTGGAGAAGAAAGAGGCCATCATCGAGCAGCTGAAGGCTTTCTCGTTTGGCGACGACAAGGAGGAGAACCTGCGCGTGATCAAGGACTTCCAGCGTCAGTGGATGGAGGTGGGACATGTGCCCATCAAGGACAAAGACCGTCTGCAGAAGGAGTTTCGCGCTGTGATTGACGCCCACTTCGAGAAGCTGAAGATCAGCCTGCGCGAGGCGCAGGAGACGGCGTTCCGCGATCGCGTGGAGCGCATCCGCACCAGCGGCGGCAAGATGAGCGACGAGCGGCAGATGCTGATGGACCAGATTGACAAGCTGCGCGCCAACCTGCAGGTGTGGGAGAACAACCTGGGCTTCCTGTCGCAGAGCAAGCAGGCCGACCTGCTGCGTCAGGAGTTCGAGAAGAAGATGCAGGACGCCCGTCAGCAGCTGGCACTGCTGAAGACGAAGCTGCGCATCCTCGACGAGAACAAGGAGGAGGCTTGAGGATTTTGAATTTTGAATTTTGAATTTTGAAAGCAGTTAGCGGTTAGCGGGCTGACGCATGGAAGTTCATAATTTTGAATTTTGAATTTTGAAAATTGTCGGACTAGTCGGACCCGTCAGACTGACTGCTGACTACTGACTACTGAATCATTAAACATTAAACGTTAAACGTTACTTGATTAATGTCTAATAGATTGATTATTGTGCGGCGGCGGCTTTTGGCCGCCGCCGCAGTTGTGTCCCTGCTGGCTTCGGCCTGCCACGGCACAGCGACGGACAACCGCCACCGTGAGGGCGACATTGAGGTGATGCGCCTGGAGCGCGTCATCATGGACAACGACCCGGCCCAGCTGGCGCCGGCGCTGCGGCAGTTTGCCGATACGCTGGCGTCGCCCCTGCTGACGCTGCTGCCCGACGACCCGCAGTTTATGGCTATGGTGATGCAGTACCGCAGCGACAGCACGATGTTGCTGCTCGACAGCCTGGTGCGGCAGCGCTACGGCAGCCTGACATGGCTGGAACGCGCGCTGACCGACGGCGTGGCACGCCTGGCGGAGCAGGACCCCGCCATACGGCTGCGCAAGGTGGCGACCTATATCGGCAGCGGCGGCTATCCCGACCGTGTGCACGCCGACCGCGAGAGCGGCACGGTGACGGTGGCCATCGATCAGTATGTGGCGCCGATGCTGGAGCGCTACGGCTATCTGGGCGACCCGCTGTATCAGGTGCACCTGAGCGACAGCGCCTATCTGGCGACCGACTGTCTGGCGGCGCTGGCGCAGGAGTACATCGCCATGCCGCCCGAACCGTGGTCGCTGCTGGACTATATGGTGGCCGAGGGCAAGGAGCTCTACCTGCTGGACCTGGCGCTGCCGCGCACCGCCGATAGCATCAAGATTCGCTACACCAGCGAACAGATGCGGTGGATGGAGCGGCACGAGGAGAAGGTGTGGGCGACGCTGTTGCAGAATCAGGTGCTGTTCAGCACCGACGTGACGCGTTTCCACAACCTCATCGACGAGGCGCCCAAGACCAACGCCTTCGGCAACGAGTCGGCGCCGCGCACGGTGGAGTATATCGGTTGGAAGATTGTGCGCCAGTACATGAAGCGCAGCGGCAGCAGCCTCCACGCCCTGCTGGAGGAGACCGACGCCAGGAAGATACTCAACGAGTCGGGGTACAGACCAGACTAATTTGACCAATGGGACCAATTAGACCAATAAGACCAATAAGACCAATGGGACCAATAAGACCAATGGGACCAATAAGACCAATAGGACCAATAAGACCAATGGGACTAATAAGACCAATAGGACAAAATAACAATCACATAAAACCATCACCCATGACAGAGAACAGCTATCATTTTCTCAAGAAAAAGGGCAACTATAGGAGTTTGATCGCTTATCAGAAAGCGGAGTGTATCTATGACATCACCTATTATTTTGCTCATACTTTCCTCGAGAAGGGTGACCGGACAGTCGATCAAATGGTTCAAGCTGCTCGTAGCGGCAAGCAGAATATTGCAGAAGGCGCCTCGGCTTCGTCCACCAGCAGCGAGACGGAGCTGAAGCTCATCAATGTGGCACGCGCCAGCTTGCAGGAACTTCTCACCGATTTCGAGGATTACCTGCGGGTGCGCGGTTTGGAGCTGTGGGCACCTGATAGCGAGAAGGCCATACAGACCCGCAAGGTGTGTTCGCAGCGCAACGACTCGGACTACTACCGTGAGCAAATAGCGGTGAGGAGTGAAGAAACGGTAGCCAATATTGCCATCACGCTTATCCACCAAGAAGATGTGATGTTGCGGAAACTGATAGAAAGACTGCAAGAAGATTTTGTAAAAGAAGGCGGAGTCAGGGAGAAAATGACAAAAGCAAGACTGGATTTTAGGAAAAACAACCAATAAGATTTATTAGACCAATTAGACCAATCAATTAGCATGAAAAGAAGAAGCATTTGGATTGTTTTGATGGCTGTGTCGCTGATGCTGTGTGGTTGCAAGTCGTTGCAGAAATTTCTTGCCACCGATCTGGAGCAGACCAGCGACGAGGACTGGATTATCGGAAAGCTCTATGAGGACGAATATGTCAAGGAGTCGCCCTACCAGCCTGCCTCGAGTGGAGGCGGAACTGGTACAGTCACTGCCGGTTCGTCGGCTGCACAGACCCTGGCGGCGATACGCACCAGCAAGGACGACGGCAGGCTGTTCGACGTGCTGATGTCATGGATGGGTGCGCCCTACAAGTACGGCGGAACGACGAAGAATGGCGTTGACTGCTCGGCCTTTGTGGGTGCGGTCTACAAAGAACGCTACGGCGTGACGCTGCACCGCACGGCCAACGACATACAGCAGGATGTGAAGTTCATCGACCGCAAAAACCTGAAACAGGGTGATATACTCTTCTTCACCAACAGCAATGGCAAAGTGTCGCACGTGGGCATCTACCTGAAAGATGTGACCTTTGTCCATGCCTCCACCTCGAGTGGCGTGATATTGAGCCGCTTTGACACTGGCTACTGGTCAACGCGGCTCTACCGCTGCGGAAGGGTGAAGTGAAGGTTGAGGGTTTGAGAGGTTTGAGAGGTTTAAGTGGTTTGAGAGGTTTAAGAGGTTTGAGGGTTTAATTGTTTAGTTGTTTAACTGTTTAATCGTTTAACGTTTAACGTTTAACGTTTAACGTTTCTTATATCGGGAGTTATAGTTTTTGTAGTAAAAGTAGTTAAACGTTGTTAAAGGACAAATGATTGGATAATATGAGTAGTTTGTTAATTCTGTATTGTCCAGCGCGAAGCGCTTAACTTCCTATTTTACTTCCACGAACGAAGCGAATTTACTTCCTTTTTTACTTCAGTTTAAAAGGTTTCCCTTTCACTGAACACTTTTTCTTAATTTTTTTCATGGTGGGGCAGCACCGATAGGTGCTGCCCCGCTGCTTTTTTGCCCGCTAAATACGCGGAAACCCGCATAAATAGGGCTTAACATAAACGCCATTCTGCCAACTTGTTGTATTTGAGTTTGTTATGAAGCGCTTGATTGAGCTTTTGGTTAGATGTCAGATTTGAACAATAAAACCCTCACGCAAAAAGAATAAAAATTAACCATCAATAGTAAAGATATGAATACAGAAACACCTGTTATGACGGCTACCCCCTACGAGCCCCCGCAGATGACCACGGTGCCACTGCGCACCAGCGGCTCGATGCTTTTAGGGTCGGCGCCTATTGAACGTATGCAACAGTATGAATTTGAGTCATCGTTTGGCTCCAAGTTCCAGGAGGCATACGACGACGGATTCTCTCCCGAAACTATGACCAGCGCCAGCAACTGGGGTGACGATTTCTTCACCGAGTAGTTTCTGTCGTCTGCGTTTAAGCCATCAAAACAAGAATCATAAAAAAATAGTCATGAATAAAACACTGCAAACATTATTCTGTTTCTGTGCGGCGGCGATGCTGTTCTGCTCCTGCGCGAAGGAGGAGCCTGAACCCAATACATCCTCTCGAGCTGCAGTCAAGTTGCGCGCCGTCTTCGCCGACAGCTATTCCGCCACCAATAAGGGCGGAGCCAAGGTCGTGGTTGACAACACGGTGACCCCCGCCTTCCTCGAAGGCGACGAGGTGTGGGTCAGCGGCGAGACGTTCACCGCCACGGTCGACGGCGACGAGTTCACCCTTACGGGTTCCGCCGCCACCCCCTATGCCGCAGTCTATCCCTACGATTGTGTGGATTTGACCGAGCAAGGCGAAAGCACGGGTTTCCCTGTCTCACTGACTTTGCCCGCCGAGCAGCCCTACGAGGTGGACGGAAGCGGCAACCAGATTATCAATGCTCCCATGGCGGCGTTGGCCGATGATGAACCCCTACTCGAGTTCAAAAACGTCTGCTCGCTGGTGCGCATTCGCGTGCGCAACAACTACGAGGGTGAAGGCGACATCACGCTGTCGAGCATCACTATAGCTGCCTCGAGCGCAAACCTTTCGGGTTCGGCCTCCATCACAGAAAGTGAGGGCAACTTCACGCTGGCAGTCAGCAGTGGTAGCAAGTCGGTGACACTCACCGGTCTCAGCGAAGAGGTCAAAGTGAACAAGTCAAGCAAGGACTACTATATTTACATTCCTCCTATTTCGGGCGAGACCCTTACCATCACGGTCAATGGCAAATATAGCGACAAAACTCTGGGCGAATTCACGCAGGTGTCGACAAGCGGTGTCAGCTTGGCCAAAAGCGAGATTGGTGCCGCGTCGCATCGGCTGAATGATTGCGAATATTTCTTCACAAAAGCGTTCTCTGTTGCTGCCGACAGGCAAGTCTATTTTTCACCAGGCAATTTAGAGTATCAACCCTCGACCAACACATTTCAATTTGCAGATGAACAATGGACATCGTTTATTGGGTCAAGCACATACGGCAATCTACTTACTGAGAGTAATCGGGTGTCAACGGATAAATGGCTTGACCGTTTTGGCTGGGGTACAAGCGGATGGGATGGAAGTGGTGCCACTTATTATCATCCATACAACCTAATGTGTACTAATAATAGCAGTATCGGTTATGGTTACGGTCCATCTGCTAATTCCTATAGGCAATCTCTGACGGGTGACTACAAAAACGCAGATTGGGGTATATATAACAATATAAAAAATGGGGATAAGACTGATGCTGCAGGAACTTGGCGCACTCCAACCAGTTCGGAATGGTCTTATGTGTATGGAAGTCGTTCTCTTGCAACATCTCGAAAAGCACGAGCCACCGTCAATGGGATTCTTGGATTAATTTTGCTTCCCGACAATTGGAAGAAACCCGCGGGTATTTCGATGACGTTGGATCCAGCGAATTCTACTACAAACGTCTATACATCCGATGAATGGCATTTATTGGAAAAATATGGTGCTGTATTTATTCCTGTAACGGGAAAATCCACTACAAGAATTACAGGAACAGGGACTGTGGCTTCAAACTCCGAATATACTAATGGTTATTATTGGTCATCAACTGTATACGGCGGTGGTTCTTACCCAAGTTACGCTTACTCTTTCTACTTTTTTAGTGGCTCCAATGATGGGGGTGTAGGATCAACGGATGGTAAGGGAATACATGTAAAATACAGTAGTATTGCCGTGAGGCTTGTAAAAGATGTTGAATAAAAAAAACATTGCTTAGAATCATGAAACGAATAACACATTATCATTATATTTTAATTATTCTGGTGTTGCTTTCGCTGGTGGCGTGCCAGAAAGATGAAGGCCGTGAGTGCGTTAGCTTCGGTCTCCGTGTCGCCGACCGCTACAACGGTGGCGACAGCAAGGTCTACATGGATGGCAACACACCACGGTTCATCGAGGATGAGTCCATCAAAATAAACGGCGAAACATATCTCATTGACTTCCGCAGCGGATCTCCTGCGGTGTATGACGTGGCTAAGGACGGTGCCTACTACGCCATCTATCCTGCATCTTGGGTCAACGGCAACGCGTCGGCAACACCCAGCATCACCTTCCCCGATATGCAGAAATACGAGATCGATGCTACCAGTGGCGAACAGATTGTGGAGAACCCGATGGTGGCCTATACTACCGAGGGCGGCGCCACGCTCAACTTCCGCAATGTGGCTGCGCTGGCCAACGTGCATATCAAAAACGAATTTGGCAGTGCGCTTAAAATCAAGTATGTGGCTCTCTACACTGACGACACCTACCTCTGTGGCGACGGTACCATAACGGGCATCACAGGTTCCACGCCCAGCGTCAGCATCTCGTCGGGCATCACCAACGTCAGCATCGACTGCTCGGAACTGCCCACCCTGAATGACGGAAAGACTGCTGATGTCACCTTCGCCCTGCCCCCCATCAGCGGTGTGAAACTCTATGTCGACGTATATATGACCAGTACTGACGGATCCACTAAGTACTCGTTTACCAAGGAAACCGCCAGCGGCAAGACCATCGGACGCAACCAGATGGGCGACATCAATGTGACGCTCAGACCATCGGGCGACGATGCCGTGGCTACATGTGGTCTATTTTGGGGAACGGGGGTGTCGGAAGCCGACCCGTTCATCATTATGGATAAAGCCGATTTGACGCATTTGAAAGAGCAGGTGGCAGCGGGAAGCTCCACCTACAACGATGACGGCGTCTATTACCTCCAGACGGCGAACATCGACCTCTCAGATGAAACCGATTGGCTGGGTATCGGAACAAAGACCAATCCATTTGTGTCCAACTACGACGGCAGCGAGGCGTGGACAAAGTTAAATATTGGAGATTTAGGAACTGTACCGGCAGCTGGCGATGGAGTAGGATTATTCGCTTTCGTTGGTGGCGGTGGTGAAATCAAAAATTTGACTGCAAAAGGCCGTGTTGCGGCGCAAGGTCGAAATGTCTATGTGGGCGGTATTGTTGGCAAAGTGATAGGGGCTTTTACAATCGACAACTGTCACAATGAGGTTCCTCTCTATACGTATGGTAACGCCTCTTACACCAATCCATACGGTGGTATATGCGGATACATAGATGCTGGTTCCGGCAACACCGTTGATGTAATAAATTGCACAAACAAAGCCAATCTCACACGCTATACCTACGGAACCATTGGTGGCATCTGTGGATATGTCAATTCTGGAATTGTCAATTTTACATCTAATACCAACACTGGCAACCTTTCTGGAACAGGAACGGGGAGTTATTACACAGGAGGTATCTGTGGTTACATAGCAATATCAACAAATTCTTTTGAGAATTGCATTAATACGGGCAATTTGACTTCTACAAGTACTGGAACAGGTGGCATTGTGGGATATTGCAATGGAGAAGTACATATTACGGGAACGAAAACAAAAAATACAGGATCCATTCAAGGGACAAATGATGTTGGTGGAATAGTGGGAAGAGCCTCTAAAGCCATGATTAATGAGACTTCAGGAAAAACTATAAACATTGGATCAGTTACGGCGACAAATGGTAGCTCCACTTCCAATGGTGCCGGTGGTATTATAGGCAACGTCAACTCCAATGATACTAAAAACTGCATAAAAGCCTGCTGGAATAAAGGTGTTGTGACAACATCTGGTTTAGGTGCGGGTGGCATCGTTGGACGTTTGGTTCAATGTAAGGTTAACTGCTGTAAAAACACAGGTACCGTTATCGTTGGAAATACTACTGGCTCCTATTCCGCCGCGGGGGGGATTGTTGGTTTCACATATGGAGCAGGAACCACCATTTACATCAATAACTGTGGAGTAGAAAGTTGCGATCTTAGTTCTTCTGACAAGAAATCGAATTATTGTGGCGGCATTGTTGGCTATGCCCGCGACAATGTCAATATCACCAACTGCTATGCAATTGTCAACAACATGTATGGTACCACCAGTTCTTGTGGAATAATGGGTCTTATAACATATACTGCTTCAGTAAAAGCAACATCGGTCAATTGCTATACCAATTTTTACGCGCAAACAGGAACAAATAAGAAACCGACAGTACATACAGGGTCGAATGGCTCTCAAACCACAACGTATGTATATTGCAACTCCAACTATGCGGCATCACCATCGTCAATCACCGGAAGTGCAGGCTATCCTACGGCCTATTTCAGCACTAGCGATGGTTCGGCGACAGCAGGTTCGTTCTACAACAGCAACGAGACGATGGGCGATGCGTTGCGTGACTACCGCGACAATGTGCTGGGTTCGGCTAACTACTTGCCTTGGACAACTGGCACTACACCAAAACTAGACTGGGTTGGAGCTGGAATCTTTTCATCTACAGACTAACTAATACTTCTTAAATTATACTAAAAAAACAACTAAGTGAACTAAACAAACCGAGGGCGGCAGGTCAAGACCTGCCGCCCTCAAAATTTTTGGTTGAATTTTGGTGGGGGTGGCTTTTGCCCCTGCAGGGCGGGTATAACGGGGGCGTTGCCCCAATACGGGGGCGTTGCCCCCGCCTAAGGGCTGATGCCCTTGCAGGGCGGGTATTATGGGGCGTTGCCCCAATACGGGGGCGTTGCCCCCGCCTAAGAGCTAATGCCCTTGCAGGGCGGGTATTATGGGTGTGGTTGCCTGTTACGGGTGTGGTTGCCTGTTATTGGGACTTTTACACCTTTGGGGTGAGTTGGGGGCTGTGATTTTTGGGTGGCCCCCTGCGGGGTGAGTGGGGGGTATTTTACCTTGCGGGGTGAGGGGGGGGGATTGGGTGATTTCTTAAAATGTTGTATATTTGCAGTGGAAAATTATACTAATTATGTGTACGTACTCCATTTCGTTGGACGATGATTTGGTTAAGCAGGCTGAGGCTGTTTTGGGAATTAACGAACCGTTCCAGTCGTGGCTTCAGCGTCATGTCGAGACTTGGCTGTCGGATCAGGTGAACCGTAAAAGCCAGTCTGGTACACATTGTGGCCAACAGAGCGGCGAGAGGCTGGCGAAAGATTATCCGTCACAGGAGGATAACAGCTCCCCCAATCTTGCGGCCGAGGATTTCGTCACCTACCTCACATCGCGCGGGGCTACACATAATGCGACACTGACGATGAATCAGCTTTGGTCATTTATTGAGAGTCTCTCTCTGTCGCAGCAGGATCGCGATTGGCTGGTTAGCAAACTTATTGATCCTTCCTTCCGCGTCGACCCCTTCGGGATTAGTCCTTCGGGCGATAGCTTTTTTGCCGACCGACGCAACGTCGACGCTGTCATGAAAGATGTTGAAATGGCGCATCGTCCCGGAGCCAAGTTCAAGTGCCTGAAAAACAAAGCGGACGTTATGGAAATGATTGATACGCTTTAGCCTATGGCATACGAAGTTCTTCTCTCAGAACAGGCCCAAGCCGAGCTTATCGTTATCAAGAAAAGTGGTGACAAAGCCACACTCAAGAAAATAGCCAATCTTCTGGTAGAACTACAGGAACATCCGCGGACAGGCACCGGTCAGGTGGAACACCTGAAGCATTTTGTCTTTGAAGAAACCTGGTCACGACGTATAAACAAACAGTATCGTATGATTTATGAAATCCACGATACTGAAGTTTTTGTTGCAGTTATCTCACTGCGTTCGCATTACGGCGACAAGTGAAACCTGCACTCCCTTTATTGGGAGTAGATATAGTTACATCATTCCAACCTTGATTAGTCGACTTTGATGGGTTGAATGTGCTGGTGCAGGTAGGCGGAGAGCTGGTTGATGTTGATGCGCTCTGTCGTCATTCAGAAGTAGTCGCGGACGGTGACGGTGTTGTCTTGCAGCGTATCATTGTCGACGGTGATGCAGTAGGGGGTGCCGATGGCGTCCTGACGACGGTAGCGGCGGCCGATGGCGTCTTTCTCGTCGTACTGCAACATGTAGTCGTATTTGAGCATATCCATGATCTCACGGGCTTTCTCGGGTAGTCCGTCTTTCTTGACGAGGGGCAGGATGGCGGCTTTGTAGGGCGCCAGCACGGCGGGTAGGCTGAGCACGGTGCGGGTGCTGCCGTCCTCCAGCGTCTCCTCTTTCAGCGCATGGCTGAAGAT
>X431_Quagga__coassemble_57_pt1 | contig 25906 bp, 16 predicted proteins | sample X431_Quagga__metabat2_high_PE_003 | metagenome-assembled genome bin X431_Quagga | reverse complement strand
CGGGGGTCATGTGCTCGAGAGCAATCTTGGCGGCGTTGAAAGCCCAGTAGAAGCAGTTGGCAGAGCTCGAGGCGGCGACCACCACCAGCGGAGCCTCGCCGTTGCGGCCATAGAGCGCCTGGTCGAGGTCGGACTGCTCGGTCTTGGTGGGCAGACCCGTGGAGGGACCGCCACGCTGCACGTCGACGACGACGAGCGGCAGCTCGGTCATCACAGCCAGACCCAGAGCCTCGCTCTTCAGCGACAGACCGGGACCAGAGGTGCTGGTGCAAGCCAACGCACCGGCATAGCTGGCGCCGATGGCGGAGCAGATACCGGCAATCTCATCCTCTGCTTGGAACACGCGGGCACCGAGGCTTTTGTGTTTGGCCAACTCGACCATCACATCGGTGGCCGGGGTGATGGGATAGGAACCGAGGAAGAGGCGGCGACCGCTCTTTTCGCTGGCAGCCAAGAGACCCCAAGCGGTAGCCACATTACCGGTGATGTTGCGGTAGCGGCCATGCTCCATCTTATCGGCATGGGCAATCTCGAAGATGTGCGAATGCATCACCTCAAGTTTGTCGGCATATTCGTAACCCTCGGTCAGAACGGCCTTGTTGAGGGCCACGACAGCGGGTTTCTTGGCAAACTTACGCTCCAGATAGGCAAATGTCTGGTCGAGTTTCTTGTGGGTAGCGTAGAAGATGATGCCGAGGGCAAACATGTTGCGGCTCTTGTCGGCAGTCTTCTTGTCCACACCCTGGGCCTCACCGATGCGCTCGGTGAACGAGGTGACGGGGGCCTTGATGATGGTATAGGCGCGCTCCAGCTCGTCGGTGAAGGGGTTCTCCGTGTAGCCAGCCTTCTCCATCGCCTCATCGGTGAAGGTGTCGATGTCGACGATAACGGTGGCACCCTTCTTGGCCCACTTCAACTGCGATTTGAAGGCGGCGGGGTTCATCGCCACGAGGATGTCGCACTTGTCACCCGAGCTGTAGATGTGGTTACCCACATGCACCTGATAGCCGGAGACACCCGCGATGGTGTTGTGCGGAGCACGAATCTCGGCCGGATAGTCGGGAAAAGTGGCAATATCATTGCCAGTCAGTGCCGAAGCATCGGAAAACAGCGTACCGGAAAGCTGCATACCGTCTCCCGAGTCGCCGGCGAATCGAACGACCAAGTCGTCCTTGTTAATTATCTGATCTGTTGCCATAGTTTATGTTATAAATATTTTGTTTTTGAAAAGTGATTTGCAAATATACGAAAAATGACGGGTTATCGCAACAATGTCACCGTACCGGTAACAATATGCCACTCATCGGAGCGCAGGACCGAGCGGTAGCGCACCTTGTAGACATAGGTACCCTGCGGACATTTCTCGCCGTCGTGGGTGCCGTCCCATTCCTCATTCAATGCATCAAACTGGGTCACCAGCAGTCCTTCGCGGGTATAGATAAACGCCTCGGCTTCCAGCAGGCTGTTGCCATAAACCTTAAACGAGGAGTTGGTCGCCAACGACGGGGTGAAAACATTGGGAATGTAAAGGGTCGAACGATCCATCTGGATGACCAATGTGGCGGTGTCAAAACAGCCTGTGCCCGACGACACCACCAGACGCACCGTGACAGAATCTTCGCCAAAAGGCATATCGAAGCAGCAATAGGTATCTTCGTTCACCGTGCCATCGTACATATACCAGTGTTGTGTCAGATAGCTGGAGGTGGCGTTGCTCAGACAGACATGGTTGTTGTCGTAAGTGGGGAACTCCGGCTCACAGTGAATCACCGCACGCAGCGACCGGTCGATGGTCAGACGCAAACGCAAAATAGAATCACAGCCGTATATCGAAGTCATCCGACACACAGGTGCGTCGGTACTGTGGTAATAGGTCTCGCCATTGACCCAGTGGTAACCGACCTCGGGGTTGCCGGTACACATCCTCACCGAGTCCACACGGTCGTAGGTAGAATGCACCACCACGGTGGTCACAAAAGAGCTGTCGCACTGGTGTGCCGAACGAAAATCAAAGTGAAGGGTACCCGCCTCCGAAACTCTGGTACCATGCACCATGGCAGCGTTGCCTTGACAGAGTTCCACCTCATCCTCCGTGTAATAACTCGGATGGACGGACAAGTGCAGCAGAATAACTGAATCACAATCTCCTGTCGTCTCTATACGATAGGGATATTCACCACTCTCGACCAACATCTCGCCGCGCCACTCATAAAAATCGCAAGCCGAGGCGAACGTGTCGACAACGGCGCTGTGGACGACGGTCAGCGTGAGTACCTCGACCTCGAGACAGCCCTCAAGCGTCGCCACCCGATAATAATAAGTGCCCGACTGACTATAGGTGACATTGTGCCATGTCAGCGAGTCGCACACTGTCAAATTCTCGCGGTTCGTTGTATCGGAATGACGGATGGTCAAATAGAGTGTCACGACACTGTCGCAACCCGCAACAGTTTCTGTGCGATAAGTATATGTGCCGGACTGGTTATAGGTCTGTCCATTCCAGGTATAGCTGTCGCAGACGGACTCCTGTACCTCGCTGCTTGACGAATAGTTAATGGTCAACTGGAGATGGATCATCTGGCTGCAGCCGGCACCCGACTCAATCTCGTGGTAGAAGTCGCCCGACTCCTCATAGATATCGCCATACCATTCGTAGCTATCACAGGCGCTGACGATGGTGTCGATAGTGCCCGAACCGATAACACGGAGATGGAGCACCGCCAAGAAACGGCAATCATCGGGATTTGTCAGACTGTCAATTATCTCACCTGCCTGCTGGGTGTACGTTGACGGGATATAGAATCCGTGGTTGTTGTAAGACTGACCCGTGCAGATGGTGTCGAAATACTCCTCAAACAGCGGCGCCATTGGCGCATATATCGTTATGGGATTATTCTCATAATTGCATTCGGGCGGAAGGTCCCCCTCGCCTACCCCGTCACCCACATCGTTGAATGCGAAACAGACCGAGTCGAAAGGCATAAAGGGACAGAAGAAATCAAAAGGTATCATCAACTCTGTAGAATAGCAGTCGTCCGACAAGATGAAGAACGACGAACCGTCGACCTTGAACGAGTTGATATGCACCGATACAGGTCCTTGATAGGTGTTGATATAGACACAGGTGCGCAACGTGTCGGTGAGGAATGTCGCACCGCCGATATTGCACACTTCGAGGTTCAGCAGCATGCCCGACTCCGTCTCGGTCAAAGTAACCTCGCCCGGCACCAAATCGGCCGCCTCGCGGTAAGGCTTGCCGTTTGTATCAATATTGGTGGCCTGCTGGAGAAAATTGTTGAAGGGGCGACGCAGCACCGTTGTGCTACCCGTATTGTCGACAAAAGCGTAAGCGTTGTTGAATTGTACCGCGGGGATGGTCAGGTCCATGTTGACATTCGTGATGTTGTACATATACTGGTTCCATACCGGACGTGCCGGCGCCCAGGGTGTGGCACCCGAACGGAGGATATTCAGCGATCCCTGGATGGTGGCAGCGTTCTCGTTGCCTACAAAGACAATCTCGGCGGCACCGTCGTTGTCGACATCGGCGATGACAGGATACTGCATAATCGTCACCTCCTTGAACGGGAAGGTGGCAATGGTAGCGCTAGCGGGAAGGGTCTGTCCGGTCGGCGTGCTTCCGTTGACAATAGATATATTGTTCTGGTCGCAGATCAGCAGTTCGTTTTCCCCATCCAGATTGAAGTCGAACAGCGTGAGGCTGTTGGAATAAGAATCCTCGCTGAATCCCTTGGTCCAGAAGAGGCTGAACGAGTGGGTGGCGGCGCTGTACTTGTAGGCGCGCACATTCTCACCCGGCACGCCGCAGTGCAGCACCACCTCGGGTGTGCCGTCGTTGTCGATGTCAGCGATGAGCGGGATGCTCTTGCCTGGCTGCGTCACCGCCTGCTGGATGGGCGTAGAGACCGTATTGTTGAACACATCCCAGACATAGACGTAGATGATGCCCTGGTTGTCGACGCTGGGTCGGCTGGTGAAGAGCACATCCAGATGACCGTCGAGGTTGAAGTCCGCCACCTGTGCATGTCCGTCGGGGTCGATGTTCTGGGTCACCTGAACAGGTGCCACGCCATACAGCTGCGAGCTGTTGCCATTTGTTCCCGTAGTATTCGTGATATAGATGCTGTGTATCTCGTTGCCCAGCAGCAGCTCACACTTGGAGTCGCCGACGATATCGCAGGCAAACGAGGCCGCCAGCGGTTTGCGTCCGCTAACCGTTGCCGAGGGCGCACCCACATGGGCGTAGGTGGCACCCTGGTTGTTCGAGTTGACGGTCAGCAACAGGGTTCCCGTCGCCAGGTCGAAAATCTTGTTGCGCACATAGACCTCGGGGTTGCCGTCGTTGTTGAAATCGGTAAAGCCCACCACCGTGGCATAGTCGCTGTTGCTGCCATAATTCACGGGACCCCATGCTAGCGAATACGACGAGGAGGTGAAGCGATAGGCATAGAGGTTGTTGTCGGTGCAGGCAAAGACGATCATGGCGTCGCCGTTGGCACAACGGGCCAGACCATAGGGCGTGGCTTCGAAAGCGCTGACATACTGCGGCAGGTCAAACTTTATCTTGCGCTGATAGGTGAAACCATCATATACCACCACATTCTTCACCTTGGTACCCGGATTGCCACCGCCACTGATGGCCGAGCCGCCACTCACCAATCGGTTGGAGAAGCAGACAATCTCGGGGATGCCGTCACCGTCAAGGTCACCCACCAAGGGGGTAATCAAGGTGCAGATGGTATCGTTGATCATCGTGTCGAGCGCAATACTCCAGATCGACGATTCGACAGGGAACAAGCAGGGATCCAGACTTACATTGTCGGGATAGTTCGACTGACTGTCGTTCTCGTCTTTTGCCTGATGGTGGCTGCTGTAGTGACGCATCGAAGTCGAAACGACCGGATCGTTGATGACATAGCGGGTGCTGTCGGGGTCGACAGACGCATAGGCGGAGCCGATAGACAATGCGACCCACACGAAGGCGAAACAGTATGATAGTCTATTATTCATATTATATATAGCGTCTTTGGAATTCGTTTATTTGTTAATTCGAGAATTCGTTAGTCTGGGTAGTATTTTGAGTTATTCGTTAGTTATATTTAGTGAGGCGGTTATTTTATCAGTTCTATCGCGCCGCGGCGTTCCATACGGCCTTTATAGCCCTTGCCACGGAAGATGAAGAAGTAGGTACCTGTCGGTGAGTTGTCCTTGGCAGGATCCCAGAACTCAGAATCCTTTGTGATATTCTCCGCGTCGAACACCAATGCACCCCAGCGGTTATAGATGGAGAGGTGGTTGATGGGATAGCAGCCCTCATCCACCAGGTTCTTGATAACGAAGCGGTCGTTAATGCCGTCACCGTTGGGTGTCACCAGGTTGGGGAACTGGAGAAATTCCGAACAGAGCTCGTAGATGGAGAGGTTCAGCGTTACCACGCTGTCGCAACCATCGACGTTGATATAGTTGAATGTATAGAGTCCTGAATCGGAATACATAACATCATTGAACAGGTATACCTGACCTTCAAGTATGGAGTCCACTACCGTGTCGTAGGTCGATTGGTGGACAATAATCTGTCGCTGTATCAAGCTATCGCAGCCAAAACGGGTCAGCAAGCTGTCGACGAACATCGTGTCTCGGGTATAAGTCTGTCCCAGCACAATCACTTTGTCGCATCCTTCATAGCTTAAATTGGTGACAGCATTCTCATGGACAAAGAGGTGCAACGTCCAGATGCTGTCGCATCCCACCGACGAGGTATAGGGGATGACATAATTACCAGAGGTGGAGTAGACTGAGTCTTCATCCCATTGGAAAGGACCACAGCTGTGCGCCGTGCTGTCGGCATAGACGGAACGGTTGATGGTAAGATGAAGCACCACCGTACTGTCGCAACCGCCCTGTGCCGTGAAATGATAGGTGCCGATGCGGGAGTTGGTGAGCGTATAACCATTCCAATGGATGCTGTCGCACGCCACGATAGTCGTGTCGATATTCCAGGTCGGGTAAACCCTCAGATGGACACGCACAATACTATCGCAGCCCCGCGCGGTGGTCAATGTGTCGACGAGCAGGGTGTCGCTCGTGTATCGATGACCCTGGTAGTTGATAGCGTTGCAAGCCTCGTAATAACGGTCGATGGCCGTATCATAGTTAATGGTAAGATGCAGCGACCAGACACTGTCACAACCTTGCGACGAAGTATAGTTGACCACATAGTTGCCCGATTGATCGTATTGGTGTGTCGCATCCCACTGGAAAAGGCCGCAGGCTTGGTCCGTAGTGTCGAAATCATAGCTAGGGGCGATGGACAAATATAATGTGACAACGCTGTCGCAGCCCGACGTGGTGGTAGTGGAATAGGTCACCGTGTCGGAACGGGTATAGGTGTTGCCTTGCCATGTAAACCTGTCGCATGCCATAGCTATCGTGTCGACATCATAGCTGGAAGCGACGGTGAGATGCAACGTTATCACGCTGTCGCATCCCGACGCCGTGGTCAACGTCTCAGTATAGGTTCCCGACGACCGCAACACGGTGTCGTACCAAATCAGCGAATCGCAAACCTGTATCGTTGTATCGAACGCATAGACGTCGAGGACCTTCAGCATCAGTGTGCGGATGCGCTCGCAGCTCGAAGCGTCGGACACCGTATCCACAATCTGGTGCATGCCCACAATCGACGTGGTATCGGCGGTCACATAAAAACCGTTGCGGTCATAGATGGCGCCACGGCAGATGCTGTCGTTGATGGTGTCACGCTGGATGAGCACCTCGTTGGCGATGGAAAAGATATTGTTGGTGACATTGCACTCGGGCGGCAGGCCTCCCTCCGCAACTCCCTGTCCGATGTCGTTGATGGCAAACACCATCGTGTCGAAAGGCATATAAGGGCAGATGCGGCTATACGGTATGGTTATTTCCACTTGGTGACAGCTGTCGGGCAGAATCTGCAGCGGCTGACCGGCATCGCCGTAGGTGGCGATATTGGCCATGTGGGTGCCGCCGAATTGGTCAATATAAATCTGCGTGTGCAGCGTGTCGGTCGTGAAGGTGGTCGTACCCACATTACAGACATCGAAGACGAGATGCGCGCCCGCTGCAGTCAACGTGATATTGTAGGAACCCGGCTGCAGGTCGGCGGCAGTATAGAACGGCCGTCCATAAAGATCCAACGAAGTAGCCTGCTGCAGGAAGTTGTTAAACGGCCGACGCACCACACCACTATCGGGGTCGGTGAAAGCGGCGGCGTTGTTGAACACGACAGCAGGGATGGTCAAATCCTTGTTGACATTCGTGATGTTGTACATATACTGGTTCCACACGGGACGTGCCGGAGCCCAAGGTTCGCCGTTGGAACGGCAGATATTCAAGGTGCCTTGGTACGACACTGAATTCTGTTTGCCCACAAAGACGATTTCAGCGGCACCGTCGTTGTCGACATCCACGATGAGGGGATACTGCATGATGGTCACCTCACGGAAGGACAACGTCGAAATAGCCGTTTGCGCCAACGCCGGCGTACTGCCGTTGACGATGGAAATATTGGACTGGTCGCAAATCAGCAGTTCGTTCTCCCCATCCTGGTTGAAATCGAACAGCGTCATGCTGTTGGAATAGGAGTCTTCGCTGAAGCCCTTGGTCCAGAACAGCGAGAAGGTCGCTGTCGCCGCATCGTATTTATAGGCCCGGATATTGGCGCCGGAGATGCCACAGTGCAGCACCACCTCGGGTGTGCCGTCGTTGTCGATGTCGGCGATAAGCGGAATGCTCTTGCCCGGCAGCGACACCGGTTGGACGATGGGTGTGGAGACCGTGTTGTTGTACACATCCCATACATAGACGTATACCGTGCCCGAGTTGGTCGCATTGGGACGGTTGGTGAAGAGCACATCCAGATGTCCGTCGAGGTTGAAATCGGCCACCTGTGCATGGCCGTCGGGTCCGATGCCGGCGACACCCGTCGAAGGAGCCCTGGCATAGAGCATAGAGGTATTGCCTGTCGTACCGGTAGTATTGGTGATGTTAATACTGTTGATCTGATTGCCCAGCAGCAGTTCACATTTGGCGTCGCCAACGATGTCGCAGGCAAACGACGCCGCCAACGGGTAGCGTCCCGAGGAGGCTGCGGCGGAGCTACCCACATGGGCGTAGGTGGCGCCCTGGTTGGTCGAGCTGACCGTCAGCAACAGATCGCCCGTTGCCAGATTGAAAATCTTGTTGCGCACATATACCTCGGGGATGCTGTCGTTGTTGAAATCGGCAAAGCCTACCACCGTGGCGTAGTCGTGACTGCTACCATAGCTTACGCCGCCCCACACCTGTGTGGCGCCGCCGGTGCCATTCAGTTTATAGGCATAAAGGTTGTTGTCGACGCAGGCAAACACCATCAGACCGTCGCCATTGTATAGCTTGGCCAGACCGAACGGCGTGGCCTCGAAAGCGCTGACGTAGGCCGGCAGGTCGAACTTGGCCTTGCGACGGAGCGTGCGACCGTCGTAAACCACCACATTCTTCACCTTGGAGCCAGGATTGCCGCTGCCCGTAAAAGCGTTGTTCATGGCGTTGCGGGTCGAAAAGCAGACGATTTCGGGAGTACCGTCGCCGTCGAGGTCACCCACCAAGGGGTTGATCAACGTACAAATAGAGTCGCCCGACGACCCCGTACCCAACATAGCGTCCAACTTGATGGACCAGTCGGTGGGAACCGGCGTAAAGGCGCAGTCGACCGAATCCATATTGTCGGGATAGTGCACATCACTATCCGCCTTGACCACCACCGTCTTCTGGTACTGGCTGGTGCAGGAATCCGAGATATAGGCCGTCAGGGTCACCGTATAGGTTCTGTTGGTCGGACCCGACGGATATTGGTGGGTGGCATCGGTCGTTGAGGAAGTGGTGCCGTCACCGAAATCCCACAGGTAGTAGCGGCAGGTGGCACCCGAGACAGGCGTATTGCCCTCCTCGTCGGAACTGGCGAAGCTGGTGTTGGTGAATGTCGCCAGGTCGGTGGCCTCAATGGTGTCGGGACCGGTGAAGAGTGCCTGAGGATAGAGCGCCGCCATCGTAGGACTGGCCGTCATACTGAACGAGCATTCGGCATCGTTGGCGCCGCTGAACTTCATGGTACACTCATACGTGGCGGTAGCCCCCGTCGGCGGCGTAAACCGCTGCTGCGTGGAGAGGGTCGTGGCAGAACCCAGCTCATGCCAGTCGTAGACAAAACCTTCCGGTGCCAGAAACTCCGCATTGCCATCCGGGCTGCATCCGCTGTAAGTGATATCCTTCTTGGCGCACTCCATGGTGAAATAGGCGTAGCAGAAATGCGCTCCGCCGTGGTTGCTAGCACTCTCGTTGCAGTCCTTGGTGGTGAGCTTGATATAGAGCACCTCGCCGTCGAGCGGTGTTAGGTTGACACCCACCGACGTCCAGTCGTGCCAAAGCACATGCACGCCGCCCGATGTCAGCGGACCGTGGTCGTGCCACGGCGATTCGCCATTCAACAGATGCGATGAGACAAACTCCGCCTCGTAGCAGACATCGTTGATTTCCGATCCATCCTCCCGCATAATCTGGAACAACATGCGGGGCTGCTTGCCCTTGGCATGGGACGGGTTCTGCATCACCACAGCATAGCGGAGCAACAGCATGTCGCTCTGCGACGCGTCGACCTGGAAACGGTAGATGACACTCTCCGCCTGATTGCCGGCACTGCTGTTACCCAGACGCACCGACGCCGTCGATCCGTTGGGGACAAGCAGCAGGCTGTCGCTGACGATGGGGTCGTAGGCCGACACGGAAGTCATCACCGAATGGCGGTCCGTCTGGACGCCATAGTTTTCGTCAGGATTATCATAGAAACCGTAGGAGCAGATGACACCTTCGGATGACAAATCGGTGAAATCACCTATGCATCCCTGTGGGAGCGCATCGCCGCCACGGGTGACAATCATGGTGCCATTGTTCGTACAATAGCCCGACGACGCCGGCGTGGTACCAGCATTGTTGTAGATGCGGATATAGTAGGGTCGATTCGACTGCAGTCCTGTCAGCGTGGCCTCGGTCGTGGAGACCGTCACACTCTGGTTGAGATTGGTCTCGCTGGTACCGTATTGCACCGTCCACGATGTCGCCGCACTGCTATCCAACCATGCTATATGGGCGCTGTTGGCGGTGACGGCACTATTCTGGATGTTGTAGATTTCGCTGGTGTCAGACATCCAGATGCGGATGCGGAAGTTGCACGTTCTTGAACTGCTGACCACACTCTTGCTGAAGCGGATGCTGACCTTGCCGGTGGCGCTGACAACCGTACCACTCGAGGTGCCGGTCGTGGCACGATAGATGCCGTGGGCGCCAGGATAATTGGCTGGGAAACTGGGCGAGGTGGCCTCATCGTCCGAAGGGTATTCATTGAAGAGCGTCAAGCTGCAGTCGGAGGCCAAGGTGGCGTCAATCTGGATATGGATGGGCGTCCCCATGCCAGAGGTGCGAAGGTAGAGCCAGTTGGTGGTTGCATAACCACTTGGATAGAATCCGTCACCGTCGGCACCGCCACGGTCGAAAACAATCAGTTCATCGCCGCAGTCGAGCGTCTGTGCCGTATGCACACTGGTGAGAACAAGTGTGTCGGGAGTATTGGCAAAAGCCGTATTTGCAGTACCCGCCAGCAGGGAGAAAGCCAGCAGAAAGCCATAGTAGAAGGCGCCGAACTGACGCTGTATCACCCGTTTCAGAAGAGTCACAATCGGTCGATATGTAGAATCAGAACAAGTCATACCGTAAAATAGAACACTATATAATAATCTGCAAAAATACACATTTCTGCTGACACAACAGCACTTTTCTGCTGTTTTTTATCACACGTTGCATCAACTAAAAAAAACGTATATTTGCAAGGTGGAATATACTGTCCGAAATATGAAAAGATTTTTTTTAATCACCCTACTATTCAGTAGTATAGTAGCAATGGGACAAAACAAAGCGAGTCTTGATACCCGCTGGTTGAAAGAACACAACTGGCCGGCTGACGAGCTGTCCAATCCGACCAACAAGAAATCCGGAGAAACGACCTTGGAGATGCTGGCCAAAGTGGCCCCGACATTCCGTGCCGAAGAGCTGACGGAGCATGGCATCATCATTGGTTCGCGCATCGGCGACATCATCACCCTGCGACTGAAACCCGAACAGGTACAGTACCTTGATGCCTGCAGCCATGTGCTCTACTACCAAATTTCGCACACAGTCGTACCCGAATGCAACGACATGCGTTTCGACACCCGTGCCGACAGCGTGCATGCCGGATTTGGCCTTCCGCAGGGCTACGACGGCGAAGGCGTCATTATCGGTATCACCGACTGGGGTTTCGACTACAAGCACCCCAACTACAACGGCGGCGGAACAGAGAACCGTCGCATCCTGCGTGCCTGGGACCACTTCCGTAACGCGGGTCCCGCGCCCGAAGGCTTCACTTACGGCACCGAACTGGTGGGTTATTCCCAGCTGAAAGATGCGCAATGCGACACTTTCAACATATATAAATACGGCACCCACGGTACGCATGTGGCCGGCATCGCCGCCGGACGCGGCATCAATGGCACCAACTATACCGGCATGGCACCCAAGGCCAACTTGCTGCTTTGCACCTTCAACCTGGGCGAATCGCCCTGGCTCGACGCCGTGGCCTGGATGAAACGGGTGGCCGACGAAGAGGGCAAACGACTGGTTATCAACAGCAGCTGGGGCATGTATTCGTTCAGCTCGCTGGACGGCAGCTCGCTGATATCCCAAGCCATCAACAGCTATTCCGACTCGGGCATCGTGTTTGTCACCAGTGCCGGCAACAACGGCGACGTGTCGTTCCACATCGGCCACGAATATACGGGCGACACCATCCGCACCACGTTGCGCAGCTACACCGGCGGACCGGGCAACATGATCATCAACTGGGGCGAACCCGGACACCATTTCAAAGTGGCCGTGGGATTTGAGAAAGGAGGCACGCTCACCATGGGACCCTTCTACAGCACCGATAGCATCGAACTGGCCATGGACACCTTCATCGTGTCGGGCACCGACACGGCACGCTACCGTGTGATGAGCGAATCGGCCAACCCCATGAGCAACCGTCCCCATATCGACATTAAAGCCTTCCAGCAGACCGGCGTCACCTGGCACGTTTTTATCACCGCAGCCGACGGCACCGTGCACACCTGGAACCTCAACGTCCAGCACAATAATGCCGGCAACGTAGGCTATGCCTTTGAGTCGAAAGGACTCCCCGGATACGTCAACGGCAATGCCGACTACGGCATCAGTGAACCGGGTTGCGCCCGCTCCACGCTCACCGTGGCGGCACATCAATCCGACCACTACAACACCGCCTCGGGACAGATGCAGATTGGCGCCATCGCCCCGTTCAGCAGCCACGGTCCCATCATGGGCGGCATGCGCAAACCCGATATTTCAGCCCCCGGCGTGAACGTTGTCTCTTCGATGAGTTCCTTCACCACGGAGACCGGCTACACCGTTATCGACAACGCCCTGGCAGGCGGACGCAGCTATCCGTTCACCCGCATGAGCGGCACCTCTATGTCGTCGCCGTCGGTGACCGGCATCGTGGCTTTGATTCTGCAAGCCAACCCCAACCTCACCAGTGAGCAGGTGCGCGAGATTATCGCCACTTCCGCCCGCAACGACAACGAGACGGGCGACATCATTGGCAGTGGTGAGATAAGCGACATCTGGGGCTGGGGCAAGATTGACGCCTACAACGCTGTGCTGTCGGCCATCGCCCTGCTGGGCATCGAAGAGCAGGCTGCCAAGCAGATGCCACCGACCGTATTCCCCAACCCTGCCACACAGCAGGTCACACTGCGAACCGGACGCTTGCAACCGTCGCACGTAACGGTCTACAGCATCGACGGACGCAAGGTGTGGGACGGCATGGCTAACAGCGAGTCCGTACTCAACATTGAAAGCTGGCAGCGTGGCATCTATGTGGTCAGCGTGGAAGACAACAACCACTTCCAGACCGTGAAATTCGTGAAACAGTAATTATTAATGAGGAGTTAAATGGGAAGTTAAAGTGGAAGTTAAAGTGGATGTTAAAAAGAGAGTTAAGTAAATAAACGGTGATAAACATTTTCAAAAAGAGTGTCGCAGCACAGCTGATCACCATCCTTTTGGTAGCCCTTGCCATGTGGATGGGGCGTTTGATACACCCCGTACCTATGCCAGCGCCCACAACAGCGGCTCCGCTGTATGGCTTGTTCTATCTCCTCTTCTCCTCGGTGCCTCGCGTGGCGACGATACTAGCACTGCTGCTACACCTGGGAACGGGAGCGTTACTCAACAGCCTGCTTTTCGAGCGTAAATTGATCCACTCGAACATGTTGCTGCCCATGTTTATGTACGTGGTGACTGTCAGCCTGATACCCGAAGGGCAGACCCTCACTCCCACCCTGTTCGTCAACATGTTGCTGTTATGGATTCTCCACATCCTGATCGCCACCGACACCCATTTCAAGCTGTCGCAACACCAGGTGTTTGGATCGGCCGTTCTGCTGGCCTCCTCCACCCTGTTCTACTTCCCCGCCATCACCATGGCCTTGCCACTCTTGATTATCCTGATATTCATCTATAAATTCTACAACCTGCACGACATCACCGTCCTGCTGTTGGGATTTTTGGCACCCTACATCCTGCTGTTTACCGTCACCTTCCTCAATAACCATCTACCCATAATTTGGGGCAGCATGCAGGACAACCTGACCCAGTGGCATCTGACCTTCACACAGCCCGACAGCTTTGAATGGTTCTCCTATGTTCTGTTTGTCGTCATCCTGCTCATTTCCATCCTGTTCCTACTTGGATATACGGGAGGCCAGACCATCATCTATCGAAACAACGCCACCATTGTAGGACTCACCATGCTCTGCAGTGGACTGCTGTTTCTCTACTGTCCCCACTTCTCGACCGAGACGCAATCTTTCGCCATACCGTTTGCCTACACCGGCAGTCTGTGGCTCATCAACAGCAAAAACAAACCCTGGATATTGAACGCCATACTCACATTGTGGGTGATTATCAGCGTTGTCAACTGCATCGTCTAACCATCATGCTGCAATCGCACTATACTCCTCATGCCGTGGAATGCGGCTGTGACGAAGCCGGAAGAGGCTGTCTGGCCGGACCGGTTTACGCCGCCGCCGTCATTCTCCCGCGCGACTACAGCAATGCGGAACTCAATGACTCCAAACAGCTCACCGCACGGCGACGCACGGCGTTGCGCTCCGTCATTGAGCGGGATGCGGTGGCATGGGCGGTGGCATCGGTGTCGGCGGAGGATATAGACCGGATGAATATCCTGCGTGCCTCGATGCACGCCATGAATCTGGCCATCCAGCAGCTGTCGACGCAGCCCGAACTGCTGCTCATCGACGGCAACCGGTTCTACAACGAGACGCAGATACCCTATCATTGCATCGTGAAAGGCGACGCGAAGTACCTGTCGATTGCAGCGGCATCCATTCTGGCCAAGACCTACCGTGACGAAGAGATGGAGCGATTGGATGCCGAATACCCCTGTTACGGGTGGCGCAAAAACAAAGGCTACCCTACGGCCGCCCACTACCGTGCCATTGAGGAACAGGGCATCACCCCTTGGCATCGGAAAAGCTTTCGACTCAAGCACAACCAATTGAACCTATTAGACCAATTGGACGAATAAACCCCATAAAACAGAGTCCATTAAGACCTATTGAATCACTAAATCTACAATACCATGCTGGAATTCATCAAAGACTTTAGAAGAAGACACCTCATCAAACAGCTGGCCAGCGCCCAACGCGACAAGAAAATTGAGAACCTGTCACAGGTCAAGGATATCGGCATTGTTTTTACCCTCAGCGATGAACATGAGTGGAACCTCCTCTATCATTTTGCGCAGCTGATGGAGAAAGAGGGCAAGAATGTGGTTATGATTGGACTGCATCCCAGCAATGTGCAAATCAGCTTTATCGTCACCCATGCACACACTACCATCTGTCGGGAGAAAGACGACTTCAACTTCTGGGGATTGCCGAAGGGCGATGTGATTGACAACTTTACCAACCGGCATCTGGATGTCCTCATCGACACCACTGACCAGCCCAACTTCTTCGGCCAATATGTGGCCTTGCGCAGCAACGCCGACCTCAAGGTGACCTACACCGACGAGGTGGAGGCAACACTCAACGACAACATCTTCGACATGATGATAAAAGGTGAAGGCACGCTGGATTTGCGCGACTACCTGAACCAAGTCGTCCACTACCTGAAAATGGTGAAGAAAGAAAACGTAGAATAAACAAGAAAAAGACAACAGTGCGCTATGAGTAAATTTGCATTTACAGGCACGGGCGTGGCTCTCATCACCCCGTTTCGCAAACAGGACACCATCGATTTCAGTCGATTAGAGAATCTGATTAACACCATCATCGCCTCCGGCGTGGAATATATAGTGGCATTGGGCACCACCAGCGAGGCTGCCACGATGACCGACAACGAGCGCAGCGCCCTGCGCGACTTCATCATTGAGACCACCGCCGGTCGCGTGCCGGTCGTCCTGGGCATGGGTGGCAACAACACCCGCCAGATTGCCGACACCATTGCACAGACCAATTTCGACGGCATCAGCGGCATTCTGTCGGTAGCACCCTACTACAACAAGCCTAACCAGAAAGGTCTGGTCCAGCACTTCAGCCACATCGCCGAAGTGTCGCCGGTACCCGTCATACTATATAATGTGCCGGGTCGCACCGGCGTGAACATGAGCGCCGAGACAACGCTCCAGATCGCCCACGACTGTCCCAATGTGGTCGCCATCAAAGAAGCCAGCGGCAACTTGGCGCAGGTGATGGAGATTATCCGCAACAAGCCTGCCAATTTCCACGTCATCTCGGGCGACGACGCACTGACCTACCCCATGATAGCGCTGGGTGCGTCGGGCGTCATCTCCGTCATCGCCAACGCGCTGCCACAGGAGATGTCGAACATGGTACGGCTGGCACTGAAAGGCGACTGGAAAAAAGCGATGCCTCTGCACTACCGCATGCTGCCGCTCATGAACGCCCTGTTCGAAGAGGGCAACCCCACCGGCGTAAAAGAGCTGTTAGAAATCAAAGGACTTATATCGAACAACCTGCGTCTGCCGTTGGTAAAAGCCAGCAAGCAGCTGCAAAACAAAATCAACAGTCTTTATCACACTTTTAGTGAAGAGTGATTGGTGATTAGCGAACCCTGTAATGACCCTTTCTGAAATAACAGACAGCGTAGCTGTACAGTGGCAAGCCTTTCTGACGTACCAGGAGGCGGTGTTGCAGAGCGATGTGTCGCTGCTGAACAGCATCAACAGCTACCAGGCGGAACACAGCGGCAAACATCTTCGTCCGCTGCTACTGTTGCTTTCGGCAGGTGCCAGCAACAACGATAGTCCCCACCTGGCCCGTATGGCCACCGCGGTAGAGCTGCTGCACAACGCATCGTTGATGCACGACGACGTGGTGGACAACGACGATTTCCGACGCGGCGCAGCCAGCATACAGCACCGCTGGAACATCCGGGTGGCGCTGCTGACGGGCGACTACTACCTTGCACGCATGATACAGGTGCTCAACGAGGTAGGCGACCCTGCTATTTCGAAGACCGTGGTGGCGACCGCCACCGCCATGTCCGAGGGGGAACTGCTGCAACAACAGCTACTGCTGGACGGCGGCAAATGTGACACAGACATCTACCTCCGCATCATCGAACGCAAGACCGCCCGACTGATGCAGACCTGCTGCGAGCTGGGTGCCAACCGTAACGACGACACCGTACTGAACCTACTGCGACAGTTCGGCCACAACTACGGCATGGCTTTTCAGCTGCGCGACGATATCGACGACAGCAACGATGAGCAACTGCCCTGGATGCCCGACAGCGACACCCTGCGACAACTGCTGCAGCAGCATTGCGACCAAGCCCGGGAGGCACTGCTGGCATTGCCGGCGACCGCGCAGCGCGACGCACTTATGCAACTCATTAAAAACCTCGAAATATGAAAAAACTAATTGCAACATTATTGTTATCCCTGGCCACTTGCCTCTGCGTGGCACAGAATGCCAAACTGCCCGCCAACGTTGAGCTGAAAGCGCTGGACGGCAGCATGGTAAGTTCGTCAACCCTGCAGAACGGCGACAAGCCTTTCATCATCAGTTTCTGGGCCACCTGGTGCCATCCCTGCAACCGTGAACTCAACACCATCAAAGATGTCTATGAGGAATGGCAAGAGGAGACCGGCGTGAAGGTCATCGCCATCTCCATCGACGACGCCCGCAGCGCCAACCGTGTGAAACCCCATGTGGATGGTCACGACTGGCCCTATGAGGTCTACATCGACGAGAACCAGGCCTTCAAGCGCGCCATGAATGTCATCAACGTACCCCACACCTTTATCGTCAACGCGCAGGGTGAGATTGTGTGGCAGCATACCGGCTATGCCCCCGGCGACGAAGAGGAGGTCATTGAAAAGGTGCGTGAGATCATGGGAAAATAAGAACAGGATAATCAATAGTTTAAGGAGACAGTAGTTTATACCGATGAAAAATAATAATTTCAGAAAGACCGTATGGGCCGGTCTTTTGGTTTTTAGTTTTTACTTTTTACCTGCCATGTCCCAAGCACAAGGGGTGCTGGGCGGACATGTAACAGGCAATATGCAGCTCGACATGCAGATGTCGCGTGAGGACAGCACCATCGGTGCCCCCGACGTGCCCGAACAGCTGCTGATGAACGCCCGTGCCGACATTCTCTATACCAACGGTGCCTTCGACGCAGGACTGCGTTTCGAAGCCTACACCAATCCGCTACTGGGTTTTGACAAAAACTACCGCGGACAGGGTGTCGCCAACTATTTCGTCAGCTACCACAACGACCGCATCAGTTTCACCGCCGGCTACTTCTACGAGCAGTTCGGCAACGGCATGATTCTGCGCACCTGCGAGGATCGCAACATCGGCTACGACAACGCCCTCTTCGGCTTCAACGTCCACTATCAGCTGATGCCCGGCATCATGCTGAAGGGTGTCATCGGCAAGCAACGCTACTGCTGGACGCTGGGCAACGGCATCGTGCGCGGTGTTGACGCCGAGGTGCAGCTGAACAGCCTCATCCCCGCCTGGGCCGACAAAGATCTGCGCGTCACGCTGGGTGGCGGCGTGGTGAGCCGCTACGAGCCCGACACCACCATCTTCTCTTCGCCGGGCTACAAGTTGAATCTGCCTCTGAATGTCGGTGCCTTCAGTACCCGCATGGATCTGGCCTATCGCAATTGGAACCTCAATGTCGAATATGCCCGAAAGGGTCAGGACCCGTCGTTCCTGAACAACTACATCTACCGCTACGGACAGGCGCTGACCGTCAACGCCTCCTATGCCACCCGCGGATTCAGTGTCAACCTGCAGGCGAAACGGGTCGACAACATGGTGTTCAAATCGGAGCGCGCCGCCACTGACGCCAACGGGGCGAAGCTCTATATCAATTACATCCCCGCCATCAACAAGGAACATACCTACGCGTTCCTTTCGATGTACCCCTACTCCACACAGGCGCAAGGCGAGATGGGACTGCAGGGCGACATCATCTGGCGTTTGCCCAAAGACGGCTTCTTGGGTGGCACCGATATCCACCTCAACAGCTCCGTCATCACCGCCCTCGACATGAAGGTGGTAGGCGGCATGGGAACGGAGGGTTACACCTCTGATTTCTTCAGCACCGGCGACCTCTACTATGGCGACGCCAGTCTGGAGGTCACCCGTAAAATCAACAGCCAGCTCAAGCTGACGGCACTCTACGGCTACCAGGTGGTGAATCCCGAGATCGACGGACACAGTGGCGCACTGCACCACAACAATGTCGTCGTGGGCGACCTGCTTTGGAAAATCAACAAAAAGAACGCCCTGCGCTTCGAGGCCGAATGGATGGGCAGCGACAGCCGCTACACCCAGGAGGTCGACGACAAACGCTGTGGCGACTGGATCATGGGTCTGGTGGAATACAACTTCACCTCGCGCTGGTTTGTCTCCGTCAGCGACCAGTACGCCTACCACGACGGCACAGGCAACTACTACAACATCAGCCTGGGCTACACCCACAACGCCACACGCATCCAGCTGGGCTACGGTAAACAGCGGGAAGGCATGATCTGCATCGGCGGCGTGTGCCGACAGATGCCCGCACTGAACGGATTGACACTGACACTGCGCACTTCGTTCTAATTGAGAATTGAGAGTTGAGAATTGAGAATTAAAGAAAAAAAATAACAATTACAATGAAAAGAATACTTTTCTCAATAATAGCCTTGATTACCCTGGGGCTGACGGCGTGCGACAAGATTGAGGAGAATGAATATGTCGTTTTTGCCGGTGCCGCCGGCACCTGGTACGATGACAGCGAGAACATCGATGCCACCCAGCGGGCATTCATCGAGAAATATACCGGCTGCCGCTGCAAGAACTGTCCCACCGCCGACAGCGTAATCCACGAGACACAACAGCACTATGGGTCGCGACTGGTGGCCGTGGCCATCCACCCCAAGGGCAGCAACTACACCATCCCCTACTCCGGCGAGCCAGACCTGGGTAGCGATGACGGCAAGACCTGGAACGACGCCCACGGCTTCAACTCCTATCCGCAGGCGTTGATCAACCGCAACGGCGAGGCTTTTGTCCCCATCACCAACTTCGACAGCCGTGTCGAGATGGCACTGGGCGTAACCCCGCAGATGGGTATCGCCGTGTCGTGCGAACGCAACAGCGGCAACGACAGCATCACCATCACGGCGCATCTGTCGTTCCTGACGCAGGTCTCCGCAGACCTCAACCTCACCCTGCTCATCAGCGAGGATGGCATTGTCACCACACAGAAGATGCCCGACGGCAGCGACCAGGTCAACTACATGCAGAACCATGTGCTGCGCGACGTCATTACCGACGTCTGGGGTACACCCGTCGACAAAGGTAGCGCCAACGGCGAAGCCGGAAGTCGTCGCATGGCACAGTTCACCTACCTGCCCGACGCGGGCTGGAACCTGAATCAATGCCACATCGTGGCTTTCGTCTCCAACCGCGACACGAAAGAGATACTGAACGTGGCAGAATGCGGGATTGAGTAATGAACCGACGCATCCTACAGTTGGCATTGCCCAACATCATCACCAACATCACGGTGCCCTTATTGGGCATGGTGGACATGGCCATTGTAGGACATCTGTCGGGCGACCACATCGGCGCCATCGCCATCGGCACGCAGGTATTCAACCTTATCTACTGGAACTTCGGTTTCCTGCGCATGGGTACCAGCGGCTTCACCGCCCAAGCCTTCGGCGCCGAACGGTGGAACGAGGCCGTGTGTATACTGATACGTGCCCTGTTCATCGCACTCTCCATCGCATTGCTACTTATCCTGCTGCAGTGGCCCATCTCGCTGGCGGTGCCCCACATCTTCGAGGGCAGTCACCGCGTCATCAGTCTGGCACTGACTTACTTCTTTGTACGCATCTGGGCGGCTCCCGCCACGCTGGGACTCTATGCCATCAAAGGATGGTTTATCGGCATGCAGGACGCCAAGACGCCCATGTGGATTGCCATCGTGCTGAACTGTATCAACATCGTGGCATCGCTGCTGTTCGTCATCGTGCTGCAGTGGGACATCTTCGGCGTGGCGCTGGGTACCGTGGTGGCCAACTACAGCGGACTGGCGCTGGGCATCCTCTTCCTGCGCCGCCGCTTCCGCAAAGACCCCAACCTGGCAACAATCAAGCAATCAAGCAATCAAGCAATCAAGCAATCCCTCCGCTGGCAGGAGATGCGGGGGTTCTTCAAGGTGAACGGCGACATCTTTCTGCGCACCATCTGTCTCTCTGGTGTCTTCACCTTTATCACCGCCGCCTCGTAGCACATCAGCGACCAGATACTGGCGGTAGACGCACTGTTGCTGCAATTCTTCACGCTGTTCAGCTACATCATGGACGGCTTCGCCTACGCCGGCGAGAGCCTGGTAGGCCGCCACATCGGTGCCCGACAGCTGCGGCACTTGAAATTGGCGGTGCGACTGCTCATCGTATGGGGCATGGCGCTGACGGTGCTCTTCACCGCGCTCTATGCCGCCTTTGGCAACCAATTCCTGCACATATTCACCGACCAAGAGTCGGTCATCGCCGCCGCTGGCGACTATATGACGTGGGTGCTGGTAATTCCGCTGTGCGGCTGCGCCGCCTTCTTGTTCGACGGCATCTTCATCGGCGCTACCGCCACCCGCACCATGCGCAACGCCATGTTCATTGCCACCGGTGCATTTTTCGCGGTATACTATGGTCTCAAAGCCATCCTCATTCACCATTCGGAGATTACCACCCAGAATTGGAACAACATCCTCTGGCTCTCGTTCATGGTCTTTCTGACGCTGCGCGGACTACTGCAATTTGTGCGGGTGCGACGGGATATTTACGGGAAAATCACGTAGGGGCAAATCATCATTTGCCCAAATCGGAAAACGTCTTTCTTGGTTCGGAATAAAAAACGTAAATTTGCAAACTAAAACAATCAAGCATTCAAACAATCAAACAATAACATCAATGAAAACCACACCTTACACAGATTTACACATCTCGCTGGGCGCGAAGATGGCTGAGTTTGCAGGCTACAACATGCCTATCCAGTACACCGGTCTCGTCGAGGAGCACAACAATGTCCGCAACAACGTCGGCGTGTTCGACGTGAGCCACATGGGTGAGTTCCGTGCCAAAGGCCCCATCGCCAAGCACTTCATGCAGTATGTCACCACCAACAACGTCGAGGATCTTTTCGACGGCAAGGTGCAGTACACCTGCCTGCCCAACGGTCAGGGTGGCGTGGTCGACGACATGCTGGTCTACCGCGTCCATGACGACGAGTATTTCATGGTGCCCAACGCCGCCAACATCGACAAGGACTGGGCTTGGATGAGCCAGATTGCCGACAAGATGGGCATGGAGCTCGGCAAGGACTTCGTCAACGAGAGCGAGCAATGGGCTCAGCTCGCCGTACAGGGTCCCAACGCCCTCAAGGCTATGCAGAAGCTGACCAACGAGAACATCGTGGACATGGAGTACTACACCTTCAAGATCCTCACCTTCGCCGGCATTCCCAACATCATCCTCTCCACCACCGGCTACACCGGCGCTGGCGGATGCGAGATCTACATCCCGCGTGAGAAAGCCATCGAGGTCTGGAACGCCGTCTTCGAGGCTGGCAAAGAGTTCGGCATCATGCCTGCCGGTCTCGGCTGCCGCGACACCCTGCGTCTGGAGAAAGGCTTCGCCCTGTACGGCCACGAGATGGACGACACCGTCAGCCCCCTCGAGGCTCCTCTGGCCTTCATCGTCAAGCTGAAAGCTGAGAACAACAACTTCATCAACAAGGAGCTCCTCCTCGCTCAGAAAGCCGCTGGCTTCAAGCGCAAAGTGGTCGGCTTCGAGATGATCGACCGCGGTATCGCCCGCAACGGCTACGAGGTTTGCAACGCCGAGGGCAAGAAGATTGGTGAGGTGCGCAGCGGCTCGCCCAGCCCCAGCACCGGCAAGAACATCGGCACCGCCCTCATCTGCGCCGACTACGCCAAGACCGGCACCGAGATCTACATCAAGATCCGCGAGAAACTCCTCAAGGCCATCACCGTCAAGATGCCCTTCTACGAGGGATAATCCACTCGGAACTACTATAACAAAAGAGGCTTGCATCCGTCACGGTGCAAGCCTCTTTGTTTATATCTGAGCAAGGTGATATTCTTCCAACACCTTTTGCGCCCCTTTTGCTAAAGCTTTGTTTACCTTTTGCCTCAGTCTATGGTAACGATAGTGTGGCAAGCAGGATTTCTTGGTGATGGCCCGATTGTCTTCTATGGTTTCAGGCAACCTAGCGGAACGATATAGACACCATCTTCTCTTTGGTATGCCAGTTCGCCGCCGGTAAGGACCATCAGGAATGATGGACTTCCCATTTTCTCGCTGTCAACTTTTGAGGCCAGCTCTTTTAGATGTTCTGACGCTTCTTCTATCTGTCGACTGCCAAGTTTCACCTCCACCGCACCCCAGCGACCATCATTTAAGGCAACAATCATATCTGCTTCAAGACCGTTTTTGTCACGATAGTGGAACACTTCGCCATCGTTTGCTTGAGCATATACGCGCATGTCGCGTGTGCACAACGATTCGAAAAGCAAACCGAAGGTCTCAAAGTCATTGAGTAACGGCTTAGGGTCAATACGAAGTGCCGCCGCCGCAATGGAAGGGTCGGTAAAATGTCGTTTGGCAGATGTGCGGATAGCTGTCTTTGAGCGGAGCGATGGCATCCATGCGGGCTGGTCTTCGATAACAAAGATACGTCGCAATGCGTTCAGGTAACTGTCAAGCGTAGGCATCGAAAACGACCCCTCGTTTGCTTCAATGTCTTTCAGTAACGTTGCATTTGACGCCATCGTTGCTACATTGCGTGCCAGCGAACGCAGAAGCAGTTGCACCCGCTTAGGGTTGCGCTCCACTCCGTCAACCCGCGACACATCCTGATGGATGATGGCATCAACATAGTCTTGCGCCAGTTTCAAACTATCAACGGAACGCATCTTAACAGCGGCTGGCCATCCACCACGGCATATAGCATGGGAGATGGCTTCGATGGTCAAGGACGAGAAAGCCGTTGACAAAGGTTTCCCTTCAAATAAGTCTGACAGGCTTACGCCTCCTGTAGATTCGCCTGATTCATAAAGGCTCATGGTTCGCATAGCTAACCGTGCGATACGTCCGGTGCCGGTATGCATAGTGGCATTGTCCTTGGGGACAGCAGAACCGGTCAGTATAAACTGCCCCGTCAATCCACGTTGGTCTACGGCAAACCTCACCGCATCCCAAAGCACAGGCGCCATCTGCCATTCGTCAATTAATTTTGGTGTATCGCCCTCAAGAAGTAGCGACGGTTTGGTATCGGCGGCAGCCAAATAAGAACGCCCTCTGTCAGGGTCTTGCATATAAATTACACTTTGTGCCGCCTCAGAAGCCGTTGCCGTCTTGCCACACCATTTGGGTCCGACAATCAATACTGCCCCTGTACGATACAGTTTTTCCTGTAGTAATTTGTCGCATACCCTTGATAAATAGCCTTTTGTTTCCATAATGTATATTTGTTATCAAATGCAAATATACGACAATTTTATAATTTGGCGACGTTTTGCTTTATGTTTTGGCGGCATTATACTTTATAATTTGGCGAGAACATGCCTTTTGCCCCTTTTGCTAAAGTTTTGTATACTTTGAGTTGACGGGATTACAAATCCCAGTAAGAATAACGTTGCGGATTACAAATCCGCAACAACAGAATTTATAACCGCAACAACAAGTAATAACGTTTCGGATTACAAATCCGAAACAGCAGGAGGCTTGCACCATGATTGTTGCAAGCCTCTATTGTTTTGTTACGGGTTCTGTTGCGACGGATTGAAAATCCGCCGCAGTTTGACCTGCGAATTACAAATCCAATCAAAACTCACATAAGTGTCGAATTACAAATACGACACAACGGATTTTTTTCAATTCTCCTGCTTACTTATTTTATAACTTTGCAAGTTGAATCTATATGTCGAAAAAAATTAGTATTTTAGCGGTCTAAAAGTAGAATAATGAAAAGACTTATCCATTTTATTTTGCCCCTGATGCTACTGGCGGTCGTCATGCCGGCTGTGGGACAGGAGCGTTTTGTCTTTACGCCGCAATGGACGGCACAGGCCCAGTTTGCGGGTTACTACGTGGCGCAGGAGAAGGGATTCTATCGTGAAGCGGGCATCGATGTGGAGATTGTCCATCCATCGATTACTCAGACGTCCATGAACCGTATGCGCAAGGGTGAAAGCCAGGCGACAACACTACAGTTGTGCCAGGCCATGGAGATTATAGACGGCGGCATCCCGCTGGTCAACATCCTGCAGACGTCGATGAACAACGCGATGGTGATTGTGTCGCGCCGCCAGATGGACCCGCTGACGCAACGGGGCGCACGCGTGGGCACCTGGAGCGCAGGCTTCGGACAGTTGGCCATCTGCATGAGCATCAAAGACAGCCTGAACTACAACTGGATACCTTCCGCTTCGAACCTCAACCTCTTCGTTGCCGGCGCCATCGACGCCACGCTGGCAATGAGCTACAACGAATATTACCAGTTGAAACAGACCGGCCTGCCTGTTGGCGAGGAGTACGTCTACCGTTTCTGCGACCACGGCTACAACGTGCAGGAGGACGGCGTGTACATGCAGCGCGACTACTATCTGGCTCACAAAGAAGAGGCGAAAAAGTTTGCCGCCGCAAGCCGCCGCGGATGGGAGTGGGCCGCCGAACATCCCGAAGAGACGCTGGAGATTGTGATGAAATATGTGAAAGCCAATCATATCGCCACCAACCCCGTGTTGCAACGGCTCATGCTGACCGAGATACTGCGCCTGCAGGTGGACCGCGAGTCGGGCAAACGAGAATTCCGACTGCGCCGCGACATGGTGGAGACCTCCTCACGGCTGATGGTGGAGATGAAGATGTTGAAACATGCGGTAACCTATGAACAACTGACCGATGAAAAGAAGGATTAAACGATTAGATAAAAAGCTGAGTCTTTGGGTAGTGCTTTTCGCCGCCAGCATCTTGGTGGCATCGCTGGGCTTCATGTTCGGCGTGTCACGACTGGCCATCCGCCAGGAAGCCATCAATCACGCAACCGAGATTCTTGAGAACACGACCCTGCGTGTCGATGGCATCCTCAAGCAGGTGGAGGTAGCCACCAACAACACC